>UMCH01068222.1_pt1 | contig 95751 bp, 97 predicted proteins | sample 1964201 | NCBI WGS metagenome assembly UMCH01 (sample SAMEA4835965, study PRJEB28245) | human gut metagenome | biome: gut microbiome; material: fecal sample | place: Denmark | collected 2008 | reverse complement strand
CCCTACATTATAACTCATCCCACATTTTGACTTAGATTGTGCAGAAATTCCAAATCCTTTATAAGATATATTATATATCATTCTGTATCTTAAATATGATGATAGTCCTAAATCTTGTTTGTCTTTTGAAAAAGTATTTTGACCAAAATGTGCATTATAACCTAATTCTATTAATTTATTATAAATGTATTCATATTGATTATATAAATTTTTTCTGTCAATTTCTTTATTTTTACAAATCAAATTATATCTCATTTCATATAATGTAATTTGTTCTACATTCATATTTTTTACTAGTTCTATGGCATCATCTAAATCTTTTAAGTTTTGCCCTTCTAGTCCATACATAAAATCAATATTTATTTTCTGTATTCCTGCATTTTTTATTAATTTACATTTTTCTAAAATATCATTAATTCCTAAATTTTTTCTATTATTCTTTTTTAATATAGCTAGATTCATTGTTTGAATTCCTAATGAAATTCTTCTAAATCCTGCTTCATATATTTCTTTTAGTTTAAACTCATCTATTGTTTCAAATGTTCCTTCTATACTAGGTTCAAAGTCCTCTACTGTTTTTAGTTTTGTGATAATTTTTTTACATATCTCCATTAAATATGAAAATGTCCCATTATCTAAAGATGTAGGTGTACCTCCACCTACATCTAATCCATATAATATAATATTGTTATGTTTCTCAATAAATTTGCTTATATCATTTTCTAGAATCTTTAAATACTTTTCTTCTAGTTCAATACTTCTTTTAGGATATTTTACATATTCACAAAATGCACATAGTTTTTGACAAAATGGAATATGTATATAAAAATTTAAATCGTTTTCATTTTTAAATAAATCATAACTACCCACTTTATACTTTAACCAATTTTCTTTATTTAAAGGATATGATGTATTACATAAGAAATTTTTTTGTGCTTTTATAAAATATTCTTCCATTAGCAACTCCTAAAAATTCCTAAACCACAAGTACTTCTATAAATTGTTGGTTCACTTTCTTGTTTTGGCTCACTTTCATCTTTTGCTCCACTTTCTTGTTTTGTTTCACTCTCTGTCTGTTCTCTTATTTCTTCACTATAATCATCTTTTTTTGCACCTACTGTTGGTATATCTAATCCTGCAGCTTTAAAAGATTTTGCTAATTCATAATATTCTTTTGCTTTTGTTTCAATTACAGTTACTATTTTTAGTATTTCTTCATCTGCAAACCCATTTTCTTGTAAATATCTTTTATAATTTGCTATATTTTCTTTTACTTTTTCTGCATCTAATCCATTTTCTAAACCATTTGTTATTATAACTTCATTTATAAATTGTAATATTGCATCTTTATTCATACCTTTTACCTCTTTATTTTATTTTCTTTCCAACTATCCAATTTTTTGCATTTTGAGTATTGTTCAACAAATACTCTCCTCTATATCTTTCATCATCTCCAAATGGAAAGAAATCTAATATTTTATTTAAATATTCATTGTTCATTTCTATTAAGTTTTTTATTTTTTTAAAACATTTTTCTGTTATTTCATCCATTTCTTTAAAACTATCTTTAAAATATAGATTACTTTTATATTGACTCATGATAATTGTAGAAATTTCCTTAGATAGAAAAAATTCTTTAAATTCATCAAATATTTTATTAATAATTTCATTAATTTGATTTTCATTTTTTCCTAAACTCATCCAAGCTTTTGTTAATATTTCTTTAAATTCTTTACTATTTAAGTTTTCACTATAATTTTTCATATATTCAGCAATTATCATATCATCTATACAATGATTTGATAACAATAAATCGAATTTGTCTGGTATATCATTAAATGATTTTTCAAAACTTTTATTTACACATATTATTTCTACATTTGGTAAAATTTTCGAATATTTTTCATTAACATATTCTAAAACTTCTTTACTGGTATCTATAATATATATTTTTCCTTTAAAATTAATTTCTTTTAAAGCATAGGCAATTTTATACCTAAATCCTGGTGCTATTTCTACAACAGCTTTGAGCTCACCTTTATATACATTTTTTATAATTTGAGCAAATATTTGTCCTATATACCATTCCCATTCATCATCAGCATCATTAACAATATTCATATTCTTATCTTTCTTCGCCTTTATCTTTTAAAGCTCCCATTATCGCATAAAACTTGTCTCTTATTTCCGGATCAAATTCTCTTAATTTTCTTGAAATTTCTTTTTCTTTATCATTTAATCTTTTTTGTGCCTCTCCTAATTCAGCTCTTTTTATTTCAACTTCATCTCTACATGCTTCAAATTCTTCTAATAATTGAAGTAATTGAGACATTGTTGTTCTTTTTGAAGAACTTGATTTTTTTCCTGAAGTTGAACTTCCCTTTCCGTCATAATTTGTTGTACTTCTTATTTCTCTTGAACTTACACTTGAAGAACTTCCTTTTCCATCATAATTTTCCACACTTCTCCTCAAAGAACTTTTTTCAACACTTTTTCCTCCCAAATAACTACTAGATCCCATATTATCTCCTCCTTATATTTTTTATTTTCATCTTTTTATATTTTAGCATATATATTAAATTTGGTCAAATTCTCCATTATATTCTTTTCCATTAATCTTTATTTTCACATCAAAATTTAATATATCTGGTAAACTATCAAACTCTATTTTTTCACTTTCCATTGCACCTTCTTCATCTAATCTATGTTTTATCATAAATTCTTCTCCATTTAAACTTAATTTTGCAAATTCTATATCGAAATTAGAAAAAGGTTCAATTACTAAATAATAATAATTTTTTGTTACAATCCAATATGTTAAAAAATCTTTATATAATCTTAATCCTAATATATTTTTACATTCTATATTATAATGATTTCTTATATTTGCTTTTATAAGTGAATTTATAATTATATTTATTGTTTTATCATCAATTTCTTTTATGTCATATTTATAAGCTATTTTTCCAAAAATATGCTCCTTAGAATAAAGATAATTTCTATCTGCATTTATAAAATATTGTTTTAATTTTATTTCTTGTAAATCTTGCTCTTTTTCGATTTTTTCAAATAATTCATCATATTCTTGTATAAAATCCATTGCTTCATTTATATACTTATCCATATTATCATCATTTACTATATCTTTTTCAAAAAATTTCTCCACTTTTTCTTTTATCATTCCGACTTTTTCATATTCTATATATTGAGGATCATTAAATAATAATTTAATTCCATTTATGAACTTATTTCCTTTTTCTCTATATATTAAATATTTTTGAAAAAATCTTGAAAAGTCGAATAAATATGTAATATTTTCATTTTGATTTGCAATATTTGTGTCATAATAGTTTGCTAAAAATTTTCTTGATAATATATTAAATTTTTTGCTTAGACTATCTATGTATTTATAATATTTCAAATAATACAAATTATAATCTAATCCTATTAAATCACAAAACTTAATTTTTATATTTTTTTCATATTCATCATTCATTATTTTCTCTAATTTTTCATTATTGGAAATAGAGTTTATCATTATTTTTTGTCCTAATAATTCATATCCAAAATAATTTGATTTATATTTATTTGTGTTTGAATATTGTGGAAATCTTCCTTTTACAAATGATGATGTATCAAAATCAATTAAATTTCCTTCTGTTGATATATTTCCAACAGACCATGAACCATGTAAAAATCTATCACAAAATTTATTGGCTTCTATTTTTGCAAGCTTTTTACAAAAGTTTTCTATTTCTTCTTCTGTATATTTATCATTATTAATTAAGCTATTACTAATTCTATATAATTCTTTTTCTTTATTTACTCTTATTTCTATACTACATGGCAAATTATAAGTTTTGTTTTTTATTTGGTCATCAAAATCTAAATATTCATCTAAAAACTCAAATCTTTCTCCTGTTTCTAATATTGCTAATGTTTCAAATGTTGGTACAACAAAATCTTTAGCTAATATATTTGCAATTACAGTTTCTTTTATTGATGCAGATAGTGCATATTTTCCATTGTTATATATTGATTTTGGTGATGTTGCAAGTTTTGTTTTATCTCCTTTTATGTTAAAATTCTTATCAAAGAAATATGATCTTCCTGAACCTAAATTTCCACTTAAAGCCATTCCTGTTGGATCTGCTTGTTTATCACTATAAGCTTTTCCTATTATTTTATTATCTGATTTCTTTTCGTCTAAAGTTATTGAAAATATTGTACTAATTTTTTGTTTTGCATCTTCCCATACATATTTTTCATGAAATATTTCTTCATATAATTCTTGATTTATATATACAACTTTATATTCTTCTTTTGATTTATATACATTTTGCATACATAAATTTTCTTCTTTAAAAAATCTTTTTATTTGCGGTTCTCTTATTTCTTCTTCCATATTTTTCTACCTTATTAAATTATTTTTTTCACAAAGTTTTATACAAAATTCACATCCATAACAAGATGTTTCACAAAAGTTTTGTTCTAAAATCTTATTTGGTATTACATCTCTAAATCCGTATTGTTCCATATTTTTTTATAAATCTTACATATTTATTGTTATTTAGATTTTCTAAAACTTTTGATAATCCATCTTTAAAATAGTTTCCAATAAACATATCTTTATGCATATTAAACACTTCACATGGATAACAATCTCCATTACATTTCATAAATATTTTTGGACTTACAAATTTTCCAACTTCTGTTCCAAATCTATTATCACATTGTTGAACTGCTTCAAATATTGTCATACTATATGTTTCAATCTTTTCTTTTGCATTTATATTACTATTCACATAATATGAGTCTGTTAAATATATTCTTCCTTCTGGAAATTGTCCAAATTTTTGTAAATATATATCATATAATTTTTGTAGTTGTGATTCCTTTTCTCCTTTTAATCTAGTATGCACAATTCCTAAATTTAATTGCTCTATTGTATAATGTTTTGAAACATAATTTATTATATTACATATATATTCTAATGGGATTGTTTGCTCTCCTATTGATATCTGAATTGATGGAACAAAAAATTGATTATTAAAAAGTCCCGCTTCTTCAATTTTCTTAAAATAATGTTCTGCATTTCTCCCCCAAAATCCATTTGAAATTATTTTATTTACATCTACTTTTCCTTCTGAATATTTTATCATTTTACACATATTATCAAATTCTAAAAATGGCTCTCCTCCTGTTATTGAAAATGCAGGAACACCATTTTCATATAAATCATCTACTAACTTATACACATCATTTTCTGTTAATTTTGTTTTTCCTTCAATTATACTATTTGCTGACATTCCACAATCTTTGCAATTACAATTACATCTATTAGTTATTTCAAATGTAAATTGAATAGGTTTTATATCATATTTTTCTTTTGTTCTTTCATTTTGCCATTTTTCTATATCTTCATAAAATGTTTCTTTTTTTGAAGCATATTTTCCTATTCGTGGACTATTGCTTTGTTTATTAACAGATAAAAATTTTCTCATTATTTCATCTTCCACTATATTTATACCTCTTTCTTATACCATAATTCTTCATCTATTTTTTCAAATAGTTTAAATCCTCTTTTTTCATAAAATTTTTTTGCAATATCATATTCTTTAAAAGTACATAATATAATTTCTTGATATTTTTCTTTTTGAACAAATTGTAAAAATAAATTATAAAGTTTATTTCCTATTCCAATATTTCTATATTTTGAATTAACATAAAAACAATTAAATTTTATTGTATCTTTAGATTGTTGTAGTCCTCCACAAGTTCCTACAATTTCATTTTCTTTGTTTATTGCTATAAGAAAAATATTATTACCTTTCTTATATTTTTCAACTAACTTTCTTTGATAATAATCCTTCCAATGTGTAAATCCAAACTCATTTGAGGTTATATTAACTAAAAAATCTATTATGTCTTTTCTTTCTCCATATTTACAATTTACAATTTTTATTTCATTGTTTTCTAACATTTTTTCTCCTAATTACTCTTGTTTTAATTTTTTTATGTGCCAATCACAAATATCAACAAGTAATGTGTTATCATCAAATCCTATATAATTCATTAATTTCTTAAAACCGATATCTGTTTGTTCTAGTTTTATATTTCCACCAATCTTTTGATAAAATTCTTTATTCATTTGCCATAATCTTATAGAAGTTTTTAATTCTTTTGTAGCTGAAATTGTTGCTCTTGTTTTTAAACTAACATATGGCAACATATATGGACTTCTTGCAATTTCTTTGTTTGGTAATCTTACAACTAATCCTCCATTTTTGGCTCCTATTATAAAGTCTCTTAAATCAACTATATCAAAGATTTTTTCTGTTAATATATTTGCTAATAAATATATTTGTTCAATTTTAATTCTTTCTGGTAAATTACTCATTACTTCTCTTATTGTTTTTCCTGTTGCACTATCATCATCTACTAATATATAACTTCCTGTTTTTATATTTTGTATTTGATTTTTTATTGTATCATGTCCTATTCTTCCTATTAAAGATATGTATTTTTTTTGAATATCACTTATATCAAATAATCTACTTGTTTCTATATCATATGTTCCTCTATAATATGTATCTAAACTTATTGTTTGTTTTCCTTTTAATACTGAATATGCTTTTTTTAATTGTTCTTCCATATTTATTGTTTTTACATCTAATTTATTGTCAAATGCTTCTTTTAGTACATTTACTAATTGTTCTAAAAATTCATCATGTGCTTTTTCTAAAAGCTGATTTTCCACATTAGTTTTATAATTTTCTAATGGTATCATTCCTTCATTTCTTATTACGTAATCTCCATCTTCTTTTGTATATTGAGGATCAATGTATTTATAATCTTTTCTAATATTTCTTGATGAATATGTAGATACAATTGATTTATTATTAATGAAAATATTGTTTTCTCCTTTTAACTTTTCTTTCATTTCATTAAATTTTCCACTATATCCTTCTCTTTCAATACATATTCCGATTCCTTTATTTTCAAAGCAATACATAAATTCTGCATTATCTCCTCCAAATACATATGCTACTTGTATATTTGGACTTATATGTTTTCTTAAATATTTTTCTAGTCTTTGTATTACATCTGTAAAATTTATATATGTTTTTACATATACTGATTCCCATGGATCTATCATTAACCAATCACTATCTTTTACAGATTCCTGACATTGTTCTAATCTTTCAAATGTGTTTCTTTTATAATATGGTTTTGTTGAAACATAGCTTTCATGTGATGGTGATAAATATCCTCCAATAACATTATATCCTCTTTTTTCTAATGCTTCTTTTGCAAATTCCATCATATAAATATGGCCATCATGTATAGGATCAAATCCTCCTGTTGACAATAGAACAACATTTTTTTGCTTTTCTTTGTCTATTAATTTACTTACTGGTGTTGTAAGTAGATTTAAATTATAATAATCCATATCTTGTAATTTATCTATAATAAATCCTGCTTTTACTACAATATCTATATCTAAATATTTCTTATATACTTCACTATAATATTCATCTCTTAAAATTTTCCAAGCTAATGTTACTTCACTTGTTTTATTTTCTATTTTGTTATATGCACTATCTATATCTGAACACTTAAAATCCTTATTTACTTTTAGTATATCCCAAAGATATTCTTTTTGCTTACTCATAATTATTCTAATTACACCTTTCTTTATTTTTCTAGCCATTCTTTTGTAATTTTATAATAATTATCCCATCCGCCTTTTACACTACTATCCCATAAATCTAAATGTATCGCTGGAGATTTTGACATATATTTATGCAAATTATATCTATGTAAATTTTCTAAATTTTTTGAATACAAATCGAATTGTCTTCTTGATTCTTCATTCAAATCATTTAATATTTTTTCTTTTTCACTTTCTTCCATATTCAAATAATTCAAATATAATTCTACAAAATCATATGATGCTCCAAAAACAGTTTCATCTGTTCTACTATCATACATATCTCCACTTGGAGTTGCTTTTATTATACTTTCAGGAATATCTAGTTCTTTTGCAACTTGATATACTTCTGATTTATGAATATCTGATATTAATTGAATATCAACCATTCCATCTGATGCTTTACCAATATATCCTAAATATGCTCCTTCATCTCTATTTGTTGTACCACATATAATTGCTCCTAAACCAGATTGATTTAATAAACTTGTTGTATAATATAATACTGGTGTTCTACTATATGGTGCTAATTGTCCTATTGCCCAATCTTCACCTTTTATTTCTATTTCTGGTTCTAATGCCTTTCTTATTTCATTATTTATTTGACTTAATTCTACTATATATGGTTTTACTCCTAATTTTTCACAAAGTTCTTTTCCTCTTTCTGTTGCTTCACTTTGGTTTGTTACACCTGTTGATTTCATTACAGGTAATAACATTGGTAATATTCTTTCTATTGGTGAATCTTTAGCTTCAGATGCTTTTTTTATTAATCCTAATACTATAGCAGAATCAATTCCTCCACTTATTGCTACTACACATGCTTTAAGTCCATATTTTTTCATATATTTATTTAACAAGTTTGTTTTCTGTTCTATATATTGTTTTTGATTAAAATTTCTTCTTTTTCTTATATCTACTAATATATCTGTTAATTGTTTACTCATTAATTTATCTGATTGCTCGTTATAAACTTTCATAGTAATATTCCACCTTTCATTTCCCATTCATATCTTATATGTCCATCTTGAAAAAATATTAAGTTTCTAGCATTTTCTGGATTTGTATCTCTTGTATTTTTATTTAATGGTAATGATATACAAACATTTTGCCCATTAACATCATATATAGTTCCTATTCTTTCTAATTCTAATAGTTTTGTTCCATTTTTTTCTAAATATTCTTTTATTTCTGCTTTTTGACTATCTGTTAACTTATTTTCTTTAATCCATTCTTCTGCACTTTTTCTTCTAAATTCATCATTTACAGGTCTTAATGTAACTTGTTCAACTTGATTTTCTTTTGCAAATTTTATAAATTCTTCTACTGATTTTGCATTATCCATCATATTTTTGCAACAAACACATGTAAGTCTTAAAGAAAATCCAAAACTATGTAAATATTTTATTAAATCTGATAAGTCTATATATTTTTCACTATTTGGCATATATATTTTTTGATTTACTTCTGGTTTGTTACTAACAACTGATATTGTAATTGTTGTTAATCCTTCTTCATACCATTGTTTTAAATATTTCTCATATTTTGCTTTATTTAAAGCAATTGGAATACAATTTGATTGTAATTCAACAAATGGAAAATTAAACTCTTTTAAATGTTGCAAATATGCAGTAATTTGTTCTGGAAAAAGTGTTGGTTCTCCTCTACTTGTTAACATTACTGTATCAATTCCGCTTCTATTAGCTAAATTTCCTGCAATTTTAAGATTTCTCCAATTTATTTCTCTTTCTTTTAAATTTTCTTGATTTGGTTTCACTCCTGAAACACAAAACGGACATGATGCTATACAACATTCTGTTCCAACTATTACACTAAACATTTTAAATTTCATAATTTTCATCTCTTTCTCTTATTTTTTATCTATATAAACTTTTCTTAAATCTTTACTATATGGCATAAAAAATTCTTCAAAATATGCTCCAACATCTTTTATGATAATCTTTCTACCTGTTATTAATTCATTTTTATATGCAGAATCAATATACATTATCCCAATCTTATCCCCACTATCTGATGATCCTCCACATATATAAACCTCATAATCTGCTGTTTGTGATTTTTCATATTCGAATTTTATTTCTTCATTATTTTCTGTTTTCAAATATAATTGAAATCTTTTATTATAAAGTAAAATATCAAAAAATCCACTATATATACCATTTTTTATTACTATAGTTTTTGTGTTTCTAATCATTTTATCTCTTATGATTCTTGTTTCTAGTTCAATTGTATCTTCTACAAGATATCTTCCAACTTCTAGAATGATTTGTTCAATTTTTAATTTAGTTTTTAGGTCATCAAGTACTTTGTGATTTATTTCTGTATTTATTCCTCCAATACTTATAAATTTCAAATTTGAATCACTATATTTTTCTTGAATATATTGCAAGATATTTTCAAATACATTATTTTCTGTTTTTATATTTTTTTGTATATAAAAAGAAATTCCATAATTACTATTACCATTTCTTTTTAAGAATTCTATCATTCTTAGAGTTTCTTCAAGTTCGGCTCCTAAATGAGTAAATTTATCTTTATATATTTGCATTGTTGATAATCTTATAGCTATTTTTACTTCTCTTAAATTCGCATATTCTACAAATTCTTCTAATGATTTTAAACAATCAAATGTGAAAAATCTTACTCCATTATCATATAAATATCTTATTGTTTCTTTTTCTACTAAGACATTTATAAAACACATTCTGCTAGGACTAATTCCTAATTTTTTTAGTAACTCAAAATGATATAAAGAACTAATTAGATACCCATTATTTGCTTTATTTAATAATGTACTTAATGCTTTTATTAGATTTTCGTTTGAATTTGTTTTTAATGGATAATATATATCTCCGTCTTTACTAAATTTATTGTAATTTTCTATTAATTTATTTTTATTAAAGTAAAACTTCAAATTGTTTTCTTCTAAATTTATCATGTTATTCTCTTTCTTTTTTCTATTTTCTTGTTGATTATAACATCTTTTATATAAAAAATAAAGTACTATTTCTAGTACTCTATCTTATCCCTCTTAAACTCTATTATTTCCATATATCTTCATTAATAAATCTAGTTAAAGCCATTATAAAAGCATTTCTAGTTAAATCAATTCTTGTTATTTCATCTTTTGTTAAGAAACTAATTCCACCTTTTCCTTTTCCCAATTCTTTTCCTCTAAATAATCTATCCATAACTTTTCCAAGCTCTGTTTGCTTTATTTCTTCTATATATTTATCTGGAATTGGAAATCCTTGACTTGTTCCTATACTTTGAAATCCTTTTGAATCTTCTATAACTACTGCATTTATATCAATCCATTCACCTAAGAGATTTGTAATTCCTGCTTCACTTGCTATATAAAAATCTGCTTTTATATTATTATTATTTGCATATTTTTTTAAGTTTTTTATTCTATTTTTTGCTCCTTGTAATATTTCTTCATTAAATGGTTGGTTTCCAACTTCTGATTCTACAGATATTCCTTCTATTTCAACACTATCAAAATATTTTTCAAATGCTTGTCTTGCACCTTCTATTTTTCCAGGATTTTTGGTTCCCATCAATATTTTCATTTATTTATTCTCCTTTATTATAAAAATTTTTTCATACACTTTATGTGTCTATAAATCTCTCCCCAATTATTAACTTCTTTAATATAGTTATTTTCTTTTAATTTCATTAAATTTGTGTCTCTAAAATATAGTGTTTTTATTTTATTATCTGACAATTTTTTTATAATTCTCCAATCATCATCAATCATAATATCTATATTTTCATTTTGGCAAACCTGTAATTTATCTTCAACTTTCCAATAATATTTATCAAATTTAATATTATTTTCATCTAATAATCTTATTGCATCATCTTTCATTTCTTCTAAAAATCCACCTCTTGCAGTAATTACTACAAATTCATGTCCCTGTTTTTTTAACAAATTATATACGCCAATAAATCCTGACATTAAATTACTTTCTTTTGAAACTGTCAAGAAATATTTTTTTATAAACTCCTCTTCTTGTTTATCTGTCCAATTATATCTAGCCTGGAATTTAGGTTCCTCTTTATTTACCAAATTATTTCCTTTCAAAAAATCTATATCAAAAATTTCTTCATAAGTTCTAAATGTTGTTTCACTATCAATTACAACTCCGTCTAAATCTATTCCTATTTTCATTACTTTCTCCATTCTTATAAAATTCAATACTTATTCTACATATCATTTTTTATTTATATGACTTAGGAAAATCTTCTAATTCATTTTCATTTTCAAATATTGATTCAAAAATATTATATAAAGTATCTGTTGCTTCATATTCCCCTATAGCATAACACTTTTTTCCTATTTTATTTCTCAATATTTTTTCTGTCTAGTACTGTTACACACTCAACGTGGCTCGGAAATCTTCTGTAGATAGTTTTCGTGAGCCTCGTATGATGACTGTTGATTTTTATCGTTTTGAACTACCGAGTTTTTCTCGGCAGTTGAATTCTTATCTTCCTCGCATTTGATTTCGTTGCCACTTTTTAGGATAAAAGTTATTACTCTTGGATTTACTTTCCCTTTGCAATCCTTTTCTCCTATTATAACTTTTTCTATCATTAATTCAAAGACATCTTTATCAAAATTTGGCATAATTTCATTGTCTTTAAATAGTGTTTTAAATTTGTTTAATCCTTGATTTAAACTCATTGAATCTTCTATTTCTAGTTGTAAGTGTTCTTGCTCTTTTTGAATTTTGTTGATTTTGTTTTGCAGTCTTGCTTTCTTTTCTTGTAATATTTCTGTTGATATTGTTCCATCTAAGTTTAAATCAATTAATTTATCTATTTTTTCTTTTAAAATTTGTTTTTGTTCCTCTAGTCTTTTAATAGAACTTTCATTACTTTCTTCTTGTATTATTTCTTCCATCTCATTTAAGAATGTTTGTATTAATTCTTTGTTACTGTCACATAGTAGTTTATAACTTTGTGTAAATGCTTCCTCTATAATACTTTCTTTTATAGCTTTACAATGTGGGCAATTTTCTTTTCCATGTTTTACAAATTCCATGCAATGCCAAACTATAATACTATTTTTAGTTCCAGAGTGCCAATTTCTTCTTGTTAATAAACTATCACAAAAACCACAATATAGTCTACTACTAAAAGGATATTTTCTACTAAAGTTTCCTTTTCTTCTGCCAAAGCCTCGTACTCCTCCTCGTTTTTGTAAAATTTCTTGTACTTGATTAAACATTCTTTCTGAAATAATTGGCTCATGATGCTCTTGCATATAATACATGTTTTCTTCTCCCATATTTACTACTCTTCTATGAGATATTGGATCTGTTGTATATGTTTTCCCTTGTAAGACATCTCCTTTGTATTTTTCGTTTTTTAAGATACCTCTTATAGTTGATTCATGCCATTTCTTTTTGCCTGTTGGAGTTCTGTATTTCATAGTTGTTAGCTCTTTTGCAATAGTTGTGCAACCTACTCCTTGACAGTATCTTTCGAATATATATCTTACTATTTCAGCCTCTTCATAATTTACTGATATTTGTTTTGATTCTTTATCATATACATATCCTAAACATCCGTTATATCCAATTAATTCGCCTCTTTTTAGTTTCATCTGCAAGCCTAATTTTACATGTGAAGAAATATTTTCGCTTTCTTGCTGTGCCATTGCACTTAATACTGTTAGCATTATTTCTCCAGATATTTCTAAAGTATTAATTCTTTCTTCTTCAAAATAAATTGCAATGCCTTTTTCTTTTAATGCTCTTACATATTTTAAGGTATCAACTGTATTCCTTCCAAATCTTGATATTGATTTTGTAATTATCATATCAAATTTGTTTTGTGTTGCATCTTGCATCATTTTCATGAAGCCATCCCTTTTATAGTCTAATGTTCCTGTTATTCATTCATCTGCATAAATGCCAACATATCCCCAATTACTATTGCTTTTTATTTTTTCTTCATAATACTTTAATTGAGAATTATAACTGTTTAGTTGTTCTTCTTTTTCTGTACTTACTCTTGCATAAGCACATACTCTTAGATTTCTTTTTATTATTTCTCCTGTTGTTCTATCAATTCGACCTTTTTTCTTCTCTATAACTTGTACTTTCAAAATTAACCTCTCTTTCTCAAGTTTAGAGAATCTTTATGTGCATATTATACATCAAAAGATAAAATTTTTAAATACCTATATGACTTAAATTATATTCTTGTAAAATATTTTGTTTTAGTTATTGGTATTTTTCTTCTTTAATTAGTCCCGCTTCAAATGTTTTGTTTAGTATTGCTATTTTTATACTGGAATTAAAAGTGCCTTCATTTAGTTTGATGTTTTTGGTATTATCAAATTTCATTTCATATAACATAAAAATTCTCCTTACTTGATTAAATTTCAAAAAAGGCAATAGAAAAAGCCAGTCGGCTAGCTTCGACTGACTTCTTGTTTTTACATTTTTTGATAATACCATTATAATATCGTGTTTCCCTAAAATCAATTCCCGTTTTTTTCCCTTTTGTCTATTTAAAATGATTTTATGTTAATTGTTGTGTGATTTTTTATATTTAATTTTATTATATTTCTGTAAGTTCACCGAGTGAACTTGCATTTTTTTGTTTTAGTTCACTTAGTGAACTGATAATTTTGTATTTTTATTTTTCAGTTCACCGGGTGAACTTTTCCTTAAAAAAGGTTCATTTAGTGAAACTTTCACACTCTGAAAGGCATTTTTTAGGGGTTCATTTGGTGAATTTCTGCATCACTTTTGCATAACTTTTTTTGTTCTTTTATTAACTCTAGAAGGCTTGTCTTTCTAAGTGTATATGAGATGTGTTAATCATCTCTATCCTGCCTTTAGTTTTCATTTTTGAAATATTCTTCTATTTTCTTAAAATCGCCTTCTAAATAATTATAGATTAAATTTTTTATTACAAAATATTTATTTTGGCCAGAATTACTTGCTTCCAGAGAGTGGAAAAAATATTTATCTAATCCACCAGCTGTTTTCCAAATAAATTCATCACTATCATTTAAAAACTGATTATTCCATTTTTCTTCTCTATATTCATAATTTATAATTAACTTATTTTCTTTTGAATTATCTCTATATTGAATATGTGATGAATATTTGCCAAATTTTCCATCTTGGTCTTTTAACAATAAAAAGTCTATAATTATTCCATTTTTCATATATGAATATATTTTAAACATATCTTTTATTCCCTGAAAATTATTTTCAATAAATATAATATATTCATTTACAGATTTTCTTACTACATCTTTTATATATCTCTCCAATTCATCTAATGAAAATTTTTCTATTACAATATCCGAAATCCAATTACTGGTATAATTTTCATTTATAACTTTGGGAATTTTCCATGGTAATTCGTCTATACTATTTCCATATTTTTTGCAATAGTATTCTATCACTTGCAACATACATGATAAATACATATTACTACAAGAAATTTTAACTTCTGGTAATTTAATTTCTTGTTTTATAACTTTTTCTATATATTTTTCTTTAGTTATTTGATTCTCATTTGGCTCATAAAGGATTTTAGCCATATATTGTAATGCTTTATTCTTCAAAAGAATTAAATCAACAGGTAGTAATTCATTATAATTTGGGAAAAAGTTTTTGCAAATATCTTTAGAATACCCAAACATTAATGGATTTTTCATTATAAAATCCAAAATTTCTTCTTTTAAAATATTTTTACAGTCATTTTCCCCCAGTTGTCTATTTTTTACAATTTTTGATAATCTATCAATAAAAATTTTTTTACTTGTAATTTTTCCTCGAGAACTCGAACGATAATTAGTTCCGTATTCAAGCCAGTTTTCTTTAATGTCTAATAACTTTACATCATCATCATTATTTTTTTTAACAAAAAAACTATAGTTACTAAATGATAAAAAGTCTTTACCATCATCTGTAATTATTCCTACATCATTAATATCTGTTCCATGCTCAAATCTGTCTTTTAAATTCGGACAATATCTCTCTATCATATTTCTATATTCTACTAAGATATGTTTTGCATATTCTTTTTTATAGTTTAATATACTACTATACTGTGAATCTTTTATATATTTTTTAAACCATTCCAATGCCTCTTTTGTTTCATTGTTATTATTCAGTTTAACTAAAGATTTTTCTAACTCTTCTCCTTTTTTTTCTTGCAATTCTTCGCATAAAAATGTAATAATGTAATACAATAATGGTCTATAATACATTTCTAAATAAACTACTTCATCTTTATCTGTACTTTTTATTAGTATATTGTTTGCATACAAATCTTTTAATTTTAGAGTAATTTTGCTTTTATTAATTTTTTTATCTAATTCGCTCTCTTTTATACTAATAAATCTATTTTTATCTACCTGTGCATTTATAAACATATCTCCTATTATTCTTAAAATTTCTAAAAATTCCTCTGTATCAAATGAATTATTTATAGATGTCAATTCTATATATTTTTCAAAAATTAATTTTTCCTCATATTCTTTCGGTATCATCCTATTATTATATGTTTGAAATATAATTTTAAATAAGAATCCATTATTAACATCATTTATCAATCTTTTTCTTGTATCTTCTTCAACTATAACATTATAAAATTTTGAATACTTTTGAATAATTTGTTCTTTCTGATTTTTATTGAACTTTTGTAATTCTATGCTCTCTTTTTTCATAATGCTAAAATTAGATTTTACACCTCTAATACTCTCAAACATTTCTTCATAAGAGCTTCTACACGAAAAACATACTTTTATATTTGAAAAATCTTTTATACTATCTAAAAAATTATCTATTTCTATAATTGGATTCTTAAAAGCTATTAATTCATCTATTGCATCTATAAAAATTACAATTTTCTTATTAGTCTCATTTGCAATTGAATCTATTCTTTCAAATATCTGCCTAGATGATAATTGTTCTGAAAAATTCATATTAAAGTCTTCAGCAATATTCTCTATTATAGGTTTATTTATATAACATGAATTATAAAATAATACTATATTTCTTTTCATTTCTTTTTCTACTAAACTACATATTTCATTAGTCTTTCCTGTTCCCGATTCTCCCTTTAAAAGAAATATTTGGGTATTTGAATCTTCTAAATATTTCTCAAAAGATTCTATAACCTCTTCTCTTTGTACATATATCTCTGGTATATATTTATTATCTCTTAATTTATCCAATTCACTCTCATTGATTTTACTTAACACTTTATATAAATTTTCTTCCGAAAAACAAATGATATTTTTTAAAGCTTCAAATCTATATCTCAAAGACTCTTCCATTGATTTTTTTATGTTTATGTCTAGCTCATTAGTTTCATCAATTTCTTCTTCTGTAAAAGTATTATAAATTTTAAATTCCACCCCATTGGTTAAAACTGTATATGGCACTATACCTTCTATCAATTTAGAATACGATAATGCTTGCTTAAGATCTTTTTCATCTAATTTTTTATCACTCCTCTTTAATTCAAATAACATAAAAGGATTATTGTTAAATTTAACCAATATATCCAGTCTTCCATTAAAACTTATATCTTCTTTTGGTAGTAATCTCTTCCCTAAGCATAAATTAAAACTTTCTTCAAAACTTAATTGTTCACTATCAAATCCTATACTATTTAGAAATGGAATAATAATTTTATTTTTTACCTCTTCTTCATTCATTTTTAACCTTCTACTTTACTTATATTTTATTATTTTTTTAATTTCTTCTAATACTTCCATCGTATCTTCATAACTAATATCTTCTGCATAACTAAACTTACTTTGATAATTCTTCCAATATTCTTTCAGAACATCACTTTCTTTTATAACTTCCATTATCTCATCTATATTGTTTAATTTGTCTGTAGATTCTCTATATTTAAATTTTTCTACAATAGCTTGTCCCAGTAATTCTTTATCGAAATTTTGTTGTTGTGTAGTCCAAAGTATATAGATATCATAAAAGTCCCTTGCTCTTGTTGTATCAACATTTCTCGATATAATTGTTTCAAATTTATCTGCTATAACTGTTTCCATATTATATGCAAGTATTTCTATTGAACGATCTTCAAACATCAAACCAAATTTATAATTTACTTCTTTAGGTACAATTACATCCCCTGTTGTTATATCTAATTTCATTGGTACAACTAATTTGTCAAATTTGGCATTCAATGAAACTCTATATCCTCCATATTCATCTTCTTGTCTTATTTCTTTTATATTTGTAAATTCAAAAGTTACTCCATCATCTAAATCTATATTGAATATTTCATTTAATATATTTTCTAAGTTGTCTTTTTCTAAATCAAAGCCTTTTATTGTTGCATCCATATCTAGTGTATTTCTCATATCTATTCCAACTATAGCTGTTATTAACATTCCACCTTTTAATACAAATTTGTATTTATAATTAGATACTGAAATTCTTTCTAATAATCTTTCGAGCATATAGTTTTGCAAAATAATATTTTCATTTACATTAACTTTTGATGACATATTTTTTATCCATGCTTTTAATTGTGCTCTATTTTTAGCTATCATAGCAACACCTCCAAGTATTTTCTTATTTCATCTTCTATATTAAATAATTTTGCATATTTGTGTAATCTAATAGAGTTTCTATCTTTTCTTTCTACATATCTTTTCATTGCATCTGTAAATAATGCTATTTCTATTCTCTTTTTATTTCTAATAATGTCACAAATTGTTCTTTCTAAATCGTATACTTTGATTTTATTTCCATAAGGTGTTTTCATTTCTATAATTCCTATTTCGTATAATTCATCTTTTAAATAAAAAAAGTCATAACTTTTATCTTTTAATAATTTTGTATTATAGTAACTTGGTATTGTTAATTGATACTTTATTGGTGTTCTATCACATAAGTCATGAAAATATAAAGCAGTTTCGTGAGAAAATATTCCTTTTCTACAGATAGCTTGTGTAATAAAATATTGGTCTTCAAATGTATCTTTCCCTATATATGCTCCTCTTGCAATTCTTTCTATTAACCCTTTCTCAATCATTCTTGTTAGTACTTTATTGTTGATTCCTAATTCTTCTACTTGATATGTTTCAATCACTCCATTATTCTTTTTTAATAATTTTTCTACTTTTTGTATATCATCCATAATTTCTTTCTCCTTTGCCGTTTTCGTTCGTAAATATTGTATCATTTACGAATGAAAACGGCAAGTGTTTATATAAAATTTGCTAAAAATATTGCTTTATAATAAAATTTCTATTATAATTTTATTATATGATTGAGAATGCTTACTTCGGTAAACAGTTATGATTTAGAATGTAGCTTATATAGAAATGTATAGGCTACAGTTTTTTATTATTAAAAAATTGCCGTTTTTACTCGTAAAATTTATATTATTTACGAATCAAAACGGCAATATTTTATTTTTAAAGATAAGTTACTATGTCTTCAAATATATCATATCCACTCTCACTATTGATATGCCCGGCATTTGGTATTAAAACTTGCTCTGTTGCAACTGTATCTGCGAAATCCTTTTCTACTTCATATGTTACATATGGATCATTATCTGAATAGAAACAAATAATTTCGTTAGCATATTGCTTTATATCTTCCAAGTTATCAAAATACATTGTTTCATTTACATTATCATATTCTTCATTTATTCCTAGATAGTTATTAAATCCACATACGAAAATTAACTTCTTAACTTTCAATTTATTTTCAACTAGAAATTTTGATATAAATATTGGTGCAATACTATGTCCTATAATAGTTGTATTTTCATTTATAAGTCCTAAATCTAAATAATATTTTAACAACTTACTCCAATTTTCATAATTTTGATATCCTACTCCAATTGGAAAATCTGGTACATATACTTGTTTGCCATCTGTTGCTATAAAATCTTGCAACCAACTAAACCAATTTCCAAAAGGGCTTCCAAATGATCCATGTATTATAAAATAATTTTCCATTTACTTTCACTCCTTCTTATATCTTAGAATTTATAATTAGCTATTATATCTCCATCTTCATTATAAATTGTTGAATCAACATTAGCCATATATAAAACTTGAAAGTCTGGATTGTCTAATGTATATCCCGCTTCAATAGCCCAATCAAATTCATCAATAACCGCTTTCTTAACTTCCATATTATTACTATCATCAATTAACTGACAATTAATTCTAATCCAATTTTCATTATCATAAGCCACAATACAAACATTGTTATTTTCAGCAATTTGCTTAGATACATTCTTTTGTTTATTTGTAATTACATATATTTTGTTATCAAACAAAATTGGATCTCCAAATGGTCTACATCTCGGTTTATCTCCATTGACTGTACTTACAAAATTAACCTTCGTTTTTTCTTTTAAAAAAATATATGTTTCATTCATATTTATTAATCTCCTTTCAATTTTACCGCCTCGAAATGAACACGGTTAACTTTTAATTTGTTTTCTATACATTTTTATTTAATTCATAATTTACACTTAAAATATTCTCTTGCTCATCCACCTTAACATGCATTTTGAAATTATAATTATCATCTATTAAACCTTTTATAAAAAAACTATCTAAAACTATAATATTAGATAGTATTTTTTCTTTTTGTAATAATTCTTGTATCTCAATCCACTCTGATGTATTCTCTTCAAATTCTTGTGGTTCTCCTTCACTCTCAGTTGCAAGAAATACATCAAAATCAAATATTCTATTTGGATATTCAATTATCATATTTCCTTTATACTTTAACTCTTTAACATCCAGCCCTGTTTCCTCTTTCATTTCTCTTATAGCTGTTTGCTCTGAAAACTCTCCTTCTTCAATTTTACCACCAGGTATGTCATAATATCCATCTTTGTTTCCTTGTTTATATTTAGTTGCTACCACCATGTTGTCTTTTATCAAATAGCATCTTACTGCTTTTCTTATAGGTTTATCCATTTAAAACTTCTCTCCAATCTAATTTTACAATATCTTTTATTTTCAAATTATTCTTTCTCATATACTCTTTTACTTTTAAATATCCATAAACATATCCTGTTCTTACTGGCATATTAGGTATCTTCGTTTTTGCAAACATATAGAAAAAATCATACATCATATTATTTTTATCTAATTTCGTTTCAACAACTTTATCTATAGTTTCTATATTATTTTCTACCCATTCAACTGTCGTATTAAGAACAATTGTATAATAGCTCTTTTGTTTATTAGGTACTATTTCTTCTGAAAAACTACATGCTATCCCTTCAGTAATAAATCTTTCTCCAATACACATTTCAAATATATCATGTTTTATTTCTTTTTCTCTAATCCAATGTGTGTATTCATGAGCAAGTAGCTTTTTTATGTTTTCTTCTAACTCTAAAGTTGATTCTAGTAGTATAACAGTAATATCTTCATTTTGATATTTTGTAGAATATATTGTAGTGGTATCTAGTCCTATAATTACATATACTTTCTTATTAATATTCTTATAATCCAGTATTTTCCCTAACTCATCTATTATATCATTCAAAAGTTCTTTCAAATTAATACCTTTTAAATTAGAAATCGTATTTAGCAATATATTTTTATATTCACTATCTTTTATTATATCTTCCATTTTACTTCTTTCTATTCTCTTTTGAAAAAAATATATATCGTTTAAAAGATTATAATTATTGTTAATATAATTTCTTATTGATTTTTCGATGTCATTTGTATTTTCATATTCTTCAAAAAAATTTTCACACAAAAGACAATAATTCATATTATACCTCCATATACCATTGTTTTAAAAATATACATTTATTATTCTCATTTAATTTTATTTGATATATCATGTCATATAATACTGCGTCTTTTAAAACAAAATTAACTATACAACATTCATCATTTTTACATAGTATATTGAACTCAATATCACTTGTATTTTGTTCTTCTATCTCTTCCCACATTTTTCTAATTTCTTTTATAGTATTTATTTGCTCTGTAGGCGTTTCATAATACTCTACATTTTCATCAAATAAGTTAACTATATTTTCTACATTTTTTTGTTTCCAATTATTCAGTAATTCCACACACCATTTATAATAATCTCTCATATTCTATTCTCCTAATCTTTACTGTATATAATGTATCATAAATTCCTTAATTTTACAATTAAATCGCCAATATTTCCAAACATATTTATCCTTACATTCGCTTAATTACCGCAAAATCTCCAATAGAAATAATATCAAGAGCGAACAAAGTGAGTTCATTTACTCTTGATATTATTTTTATTGGAGATTAGAATTGTTTTGCAAATGTAAAAAATAAGCATCAGCACATATCTACTGACACTTACTTAAATAAAGATTCTCTACAACTCATTTCAATAATTTTTCTCTAACTCTTGAAACACCTAACTTTCTCTCATATCTACAAACCAACACAACTTATCCCTGTTATGCTCACAGTAGATACAATTTCAATTTTATCAGTATTTCAAGCATTTAGGCATTTTTTCCAAAAAATAATTTATGTGTTTCCACTTACCACTTAAGCAACTACTTTAACTTTGACATCCAAATTTTGATGTTTTTCTTTTCCAAATCTACCTTTTTGTTCAAAAGTTATAATATCTGAAATCATATCAAAATCAAGTATTACATGCTTTGTTTTAGTTGTAGCACTGTCACACATTCCACGTGGCTTGTAAAAGGAAACATATCCACTGGTTGAACAACTTTAATATCATAATCCTTTTCAAGTAAAAACAAATTATCAACTAAAGTATCTGGATTACAACTAATATAAACAAGCTTTTTTGGTTTTACTTTAAGAATTGTCTTAATTGTTTTACCATCTAATCCGCTTCTAGGTGGATCAACAAAAATCACATCTGCTTTTTCTTTACTGCACAATTTAGGTAACAACTCTTCAACTTTTCCATCCATAAAAGATGTGTTTGTAATATTATTCATTCTTGCATTTGCTCTTGCATCAATCACAGCATCTTTTACGATTTCTATTCCATAAACCTTTTTGACATTTTTTGCAACACTTAAAGAAATAGTACCAATTCCAGAATATAAATCATATACAACTTCATTTCCAGTAAGTTTAGCAAAATCAATTGCTGTATCATATAGCTTTTTCATTTGAATAGGATTTACTTGATAAAAAGATAAGGGTGAAATTTTTATTTTTAACTCTCCAAGTTTGTCCATAATAAAATCTGTTCCATACATTTTAAAATTTTTATTTCCTAATATTGCATTAGTTTCTCTTATATTAATATTTTGAATAATAGATTTTATCTCTTTAAACTTTGTTGTTAGATCTTTTATAATCTCTTGCTTTTTATACATTTTTCCTTCTGTAGTAACAAATATAACCATTACCTCATCAGTAAAAAATCCATATCTAATTACTACATGTCTTAAAAAACCTTTTCCTGTATCCTCATTATAAATACTAATATGATATTTTTTTACAAGTTCAAATATGTAATCTGCAACTTGATTTATTTTTTCATTTTGTATTGCACATTTTGCATATACAATTTTATGAGTTCCTTCTTCAAAGAATCCCATTTTTCCGTTCTTAAAAGCATATTTTCCTTTATTTCTATAATTGTATGGATTTTCCATTCCAATACAATAATTTACTTTTATATTTTGTTTTAACTTTTTTAATTGTTTTTCTACATATTCCGTTTTTGTTTTCAATTGTTGTGCATATTGAATTTTCCCATATACACAACTTCCACATTTTTCTTGAATTTCACAATTCATTTTCTCACATCCTATAATATATCGTTTTCTATATTAATATATTATTATAAAACCTATCAATTGTCAATCTCCTTTGGCTCTAATTCTATACACCTATATATTTATATCCATTGCATTAAATTTTATGTTATGATATATTAATACTATTGAATTATAAAGGAGATTTACTTATGAAAAAAACAAAATACTCAACACCAGAATATAAAGCAAAATTAGGTCCAACATTAATAATTATAGGAATTATATTTTATGGAATTTTTTTAGTTTTTCCAACTTGCTTTTTGATATATTATTTAATAAAACGTCCAAATATTTTAGATATTTTGCAAAATGACATCGTATCTGATACATTACCATTTCTTGCACTTATCTTTTTTGGATATATAATGTGGATATTTATCATCTTCTTTTCATTAATAGGAAAATGTCTTGGAAAATTAAAATTATTATTTAACCATATATCTTCAATTAATAAAAATCCATATATTTATTTTAGAGAATTACCAAACAATTTTGGAATAGGTGTAACTTCATTGCTTTTTGATTCAACACTAGAAAACGAAAAAGATATTGTTGCCGTTATTCTTGATTTATGTGCTAGAAAATATCTTTCATTAGAATATCATGGAGATAAATACACTATACATATGTTAGAAAAAAATCCTACCAATTTATTAAGTAATGAAAGCTATATTTTTTATGCTTTGAAAAGAAAAACAATAAAAAGAATTAATTATAAAACATGGTACAATTATTGTCTTGAAGATGGAATTGCTTTAGGCTTATATACTACCAATACCCCTAAAAATAAAAAAAGTATAAATATTTCTGAAACTATGAATAAGTTTTACAAAGTTTTACATATAGTTCTTTGCATTCTTTGTATTTCAATTATTGCTTTTATGCTTTTTAAATATTCACCATTTCTTTCTGTTTTAGCAATACCCTTTGGATTACTATTAGGAAAATTATTTTATGCTATTTTAAAATTTATTTTTTCTTTTGTTGAAGTAATTTTTAAAATTATATTTGAAGCCAAAAATACTATTGATGAACAATATAATAAAGAAATTTCTAAAAGTTTAAAACTTACCCCAAAAGGTATTAATGAACTTAATAAATTAAAAGCTTTCAAGGCTTTTATAAAAGATTTTGGAAATTTTGCCGATAAATATCCTGAAGAAATTATATTATGGGATAGATATCTATCATATGCTCAAGTTTTTGGTCTAACTAAAGACATAATGAAAACAGGATATTCAAAATTAATAAAGAATTCATCTTTTCAAATTGATGATATTAATAATATAAATTTTGATAATATAGAAATACTTTAAACAATAAAAAATACATCTAATAAAATACAATTTTATTAGATGTATTTTCTATCTCTCAACATCTTCAACCACCTTTTTTGAACTCTTTTCTACAATCGGACAAGTTACTTTGTTAAAATCTACTATTAAATTGTATTTAAACTTATTTTCCTTTAAATTAGCTATTGCTTCTTCTTTAATTTCATATCTTCTAGAGCTTAAAAATTTTTTTCCAAATTTTAATTTTTTAAAATATGGATCTGCATACTCTTCCCCATTTATTAAAACATAATATCTTGTACTCCCATCTTTATTTTTTAGTCTTTTAATATCTTTTCTACTTATTACTTGTTTGCAAAAATTATATATTCCAATTTCACTCTGTAAATTTCTATATTGTATATCAGTTAATTTTCTTCTTAATATTAATTCACTTACTTTCCTATTTATATCCCAGCTTGTATACTCATTTTTATAATCTTTTGTAAATAATCTTACATCTATTTTATCTTGATTCTCTATTTTTCTTTTTACTTTTTCAAGTATATTTGCATCTTCTTCTAACTGGATTTCTTCTATTCTTTTCCAAATTTTTTGTACAAATGCTCTATAATTACTATCATTAATTTCATTAAATTTATCTAACAATATTCTATAAAAATCAAAAATTTTTTTCTTTTCCCATTTTTCTATATTAGGTTGATTCTTTTTTATACATTGAATAATTATTTTATCAAGCATATTACTTAACTTTTTATATTCACTTGTTTTGGTAAATTCAGAAAATACTTCTCTATCTATATATAACCATCCAAAATAATCTTTTATTAAATTTTTACAATTTAATACTTTTTCAAATATTCCACTTCCATCAGAATTATTTTCAAAATATGGAATTATAAGTTTTGTAATTAATTGAGTTTGAATATAAATGGCTGTACTTTTTATCTCTTTATTTATATATTTTCCTTGTTTTTTATTAAATCTTTCTAGCTTTTGTTTTCCATTATTAAGTTTTAGTAAATTGTCTTGAATTTCTTCTTTTAGAGAATTAATAAATTCTAAATAATCTATCTTATTACAAAAATTTTCGAATTCGCTTTTACTCATATTTAGTGGTTTATACATTTCTTCTGGTTTTGTATTAACAATTTCTATAATTTTCTTTGCACCTATAATATTTTCTATCTGTTTTACAACATTAACTTCTATCTTATATGATTCATTTCCAGATATCATTTTTGATATTGCCCATTCTGTTATTCCTTCGTTTAATGCTGTACCAAAACATTTATTATCTTCCCAATCGTCTTGCACTTTTGTTAAATCTCTTATATGTTTTAATATCGACTTTGAAGATTTGTATCTTGCTTTTGTAAATTTTACAAAACCTTTTATATTTACTCTTTTTCTTTTTATATCAATCCCGGGTATCAGATTCATTTTTTCTAAATAAAGCATGTATTCCTTCATGTGCCAATGTTTCAACTATATCTTGTTCTTTTTTTATGTCTTCAATGCCTATTCCTTGATTTTTATTAACTAAAGATATTGTTTTTTCTGAAACATTATATAATCCATCATAATCTTCTGATTCTTCTTCAACTTCTATTGATGAAATATTATTTTCTAATATTTTATACATTTCTTCTTTCGGAATTTCTTCTATTAATTCTGGAAAATTTTTATAACAATCTTCTATTAAAAATCTTATTGCTGATATTTTGTCTACCATTTATTTTCTATCACATCCCATATGTTGTTTATTTTTTCTCTTTATTTCTTTTATCTTGAATTATAGCCATTTCCTTTTCTGTAATTAGTGTTACATTATTTTCTTTTGCCCATGCAACACAACCCTTTAATACAGTATTTAAAAATACTCTTGGAACTTTTATTAATTTTGCACATGCTTCATCTGTAAATTTTATTTCTGGATCAATTCTTGATGCAGCATATTTTACTGTATCTAAACTTATTCCCTTACTTGCCGGAATTGGTTCTGACACAGGTCTTTTAAATCTTGTATACCAGAAGTTTTTATTATCACGATATCCATAGTCTACTGGAACTTGTGGAAATACATTTGCATTAACCCCATTTATTATTGCATCATAATATTTTGGTTTCATTAAAATATTATCAATTTTTAATATGAAATGTGCTCCAAATTGGCTTGTTATTCCATTAAATTGATGATATGGTGGTAAATATTCATCTTGCACTTTATCATTCTCTGCTCCATCTAATTCTCTAACCCATGTACATTCAAATACTTGGAATGCTTCTTGGATTATTTTTGGATATTGCTCATTTGGATTTTCTCTTGCTCTTTTTCCATCAACTAAATTAAAAATACAGTCTTTCATTTTCTCTTCAGTTGTTTCTCCTGGATATCCTAATCTTACTGCTTCTTTAAAATATTTTCTTTTATCTGTTATAAAATTAATTGTACATTTTCCTGTTCTTAATATATTTTTAGCTGTATTTGAACTGTTTCTGCAACAAAGTATCATTGCATAATAGTCCTTTCCTGCTATGTAATAAGGAAAACATAGTGAATATGATCCTAAATTTGTTAATCCTGATTCACTTAATGTTCCTATTTCTGTTGTTGGCATTGGAAAAAAGCTTGATGTTTGATAAAAATTATCAACTATTCTCAAATCTTTAAATCCATTTAATTCTTCAATTTTCTTTTCCATTGTATTTCTTCCTTTCTTCTAATCTTATGTCTGTCCCATTATATTATTATAAAAATTAAAAATTGTCAAAATCTAAATATGCATATTTATAAGTTTTGTATTCTAGTGCCTTTTTTATTTCTTCTTTGGCAATTTCAGATATTTCACTTATTCTTTTTCCATTTACTAATGGATTAATATATCTTATTTTTGCATTTATATTTACACAATATTTACCTTTAACTTCTTTATCACTTTCTTTTATTTCATAAGCATTTTTCCAGAAATTAAATTTTTTAGAGATATCCTTATAATTACAATTTTCAATTTTTTCTATTACTTCTTTTTCAGATAATTCATATAAATCTTTTTTGGTTATTAAATTTTTATAAGACATATTTTTCATTATATCTGCTAAAAATTGCATTGATAATTTTGTTTTATTATCTATATAAGAATTTGATAATATTCTCATTCCTTTCACAAATTTTTCAGCAATTGTTTTATCCTTAAAGCCAAGTTCATCAATTCCTTGCTCATTTTTTTGTACTTCTATATTATCATAAATTTCTTTTATATCATTTAAGTTCCAAACTTTTTTACGAACCCCTAATCCATTTGATAATGTATATTCCAATCTATCTGCTGATAACATTGGTGTATCATTATCTGCTATTGGATATATATGATAATTATCAACTTCTTCTACTTTTATTCCATCTCTTTTTAATAATTTCATTATCTCTTGTGATTCATTTATTATTCTGGTTGTAAGTTCTTCTGTTGATTCCTGTTTTTCATAATCTCCATTCATAAAGTCTATACTATGTTTAAATACTGGTGTTGCTATATCATGAAACAATCCTGCAAGTGTTTGTTTTTTATCTTTTGTAAAATTCCACACAATTAAACTTACAGCTATACTATGGTCTAAACTTGAATACCATATCATTTTATCAAATAGTTTAGTATAATATGTACCACATGATACACTTATTCCAGATTGTTTTTGCATTTCTTTTGTATTTATATATTCATTTAAAAAATCAGGAATTTCATCTGATAGTATTTTAAAATATTCTTTTATTGTTTTGTCCAACATTTCAAAATAATTTTTCATTATATATTAATCCTTTCTTTTATGTTTTTATTCTATCACAACCATTTTTTGTTTACAAGTAATTAACTTGCACTTTTAAGTTTTCAATGTTATAATATCCACATATCATGTATAAGAAAGGAATTTAATTATGATAATAAAAAATCCACGTTTTGAAGTTTCTGCTGTAAAAGAAAGTCAATATCCACAAAATGGTCTACCAGAAGTTGTTTTAGTTGGAAAATCTAATGTTGGAAAATCTAGTTTTGTTAATACAATGATTAATAGAAGAAAACTTGCTCGTACAAGTAGTGAACCTGGTAAAACTCGTCAACTAAATTTTTATAATATGGATGACAAATTTTATTTTGTTGATTTACCTGGTTATGGTTATAGCAAAATGTCAAAACAAGAACAAATAAAAGTTGGAGAATTTATTGAAAGTTATTTAAAACATCGCAAAGAAATTTGTTTAATTATATTTTTAGTTGATATTAGACATGACCCTACTTCAAATGATTTTTTAATGTATGATTATGTTATTAGAAGTGGTCTTCCTTGTATGATTCTTACAAATAAAGCTGATAAAATTGCTAAAACTAAAGTTCTTGATGCTTCTAAAAATATTCAAAATCAATTAAACCCTATTGGTGATATTACTACACTACCATTTTCTTCTGAAAAGAAAATTTATTGTGAAGATGTTTGGAATATAATTGAACAATATATTTAAAAATGTCAAATTTATATTTTTTATAAAATATTTTGTCGAATTATAAAAGAAAAAAGAGCTGATTTATAGCTCTTTTTCCGTTTTTGGTTTGACATTTTCTGTAAATTTTGTTATAATAAAGAATAGTTCGAATGTTGGAACTCCTTTTCAACATGGAAAAACACATTTTATAATAGGCAATTGCCTAGGAGGTACAAAAATGAATGTTTTTATTGACAATCTGAAAAACCATCGCAAATCTGTCAGCCTTGAGTCAATTTTTGGAAAAGATTCTCTCAAGCTGTACAAAACTTGCGAAGCAATTTGGCTCGGCTGGCTTCACCCTTACAAAGGGTGCTATGAAGCTAATATCCCTACCATTTTAGACTTCAACTTCAAGGCTAATATTCCTTTTAATAGCTCATTTGATGCTGAATACAAAAAGTTCACTGAAAGATGGTTGGAGGAACATCCTGAAGAAAAAGAAAAAATGGCAAAGTCTAAAGCTGAATGGCAAGCTAACTTTGACAGTCAGTTTAAGATCGTTGCCAAAATTGCAAGTGATCACAATGCCACCATTACTTGGTGTGGCACCAATAATGCCGAACGTGGTGATCAGTGGATGGTATCGCAGAACAATGAACAACTTGGTGTATTCACTGTCTAAATATAACATTCACTAAAAAAGAATATATCTTTCTCTCGTCCCATTACAGGACGAGAGTTTTTTATATAATAGCTACAATCACTAGCCCTTTGAGATTTTCTCCTTTTAGTCGAAAACTCAAATTGGGCGAGAACAAATCAAAGAAAAATTTTCATTTTTTCTTATTTATTCTAAAAAGAAATAGAGCCAACTTTACCAATCAGCTCTATTTCTTTTTATTCTGCTTTTTTCTCTAATTTTGTTATTGCTTTTAAGGCTTTGGGTCTTTCAAGAACAATAATATGGCCACACCCTAGGCATTTTAATTTAAAATCAACACCAACTCTGGTTATCTCCCAAAGTTTACTTCCGCATGGATGTGTTTTTTTGGTTCTAACTATATCTCCTATGTTATATTCCATATTGTTCCTCCTATCTTTCAATTTCCTTAAAATCTTTTTTTCTTCCAAACCTTCTGATAATCTCTTCTATATCTTTTTTTTGAAGGCCTTTTCCTATTCCTCGTGTATTTGTATCATCCATTTTTATTAAATGACTTAATAATTCATCATCAAAATCCGAAAACACAACATCATCTAACAAAATATAATCTTCAATGTTTCTATGTTCAGATAAATATTGTTTTATTTCTTTTCCTCTTTCATTATCAATAAAAGGTGTTTTATCAAACATAATTCCATTTTGTAACAACATTTCTTGAACTTTTAAAAATGATTGTGTATATCTAAAAGATGTATCCATTACAATTTTCGCACCTGTTTCCTCAATTGCTCTTTTTAATAATAAAACTGTTTTTATATCAATATCTTGTTTTCCTTTTACACTATCTATAAAATCATCTGAATTTAGAACTCCATCAACATCAACAAAAATTACTTTCACTTATTTTAAGTTCTCCTTAGCAACTTCTAAACGCTTTGCAATTCTATTTTTTCCTAATACTTGCATAATTTCATACATATCTGGTGTATTTGTTCTAGCAGTTAAAGCAACTCTTAATACTGTACTTACATCTCCAACATGTGCTTTATACATTCCTGGATTTGCTTTAAATTCTTTAACTTCACCTGCATATCCCATCTCTACTGCTAATTCTTTAATTTTATCAAACCATGTTTGTTTATCATCTGATTCATTATAATATTTTGAAATATATAAATCTAATATTTTCGCAATATCTTCTTTATCAGAAATAACTTGATATGGATATTCATTAACTTTTCCATAAAATTCATCATCATACATATATCCAATATTATACATTACATCAGACCATTTTGAAATATCTTTTCTTGGTTTCTTATTTCCTCTTTCAATTCCAAATACTTTTAAAGCATATTCTTTATCTTCTAACATTTTAGCTAATTCTTCATTATATTCTTTTGCCCAAATTAATGAATAATTATATACTTCTTCAGCTGTCATTTTTGATATTACTGTTTTTCCAATATCAAGTAATTTTATCATATCAAATAATGCTCCACTTACACTCATTTTATTTAATTGGAAATCAAATTCATCTATTGATTTGTCTGGATTTGCTTTTCTCCAATTTTCGAATGTTGAGTTTGCAATATTTAATAAATATTCTTTAACTGCTTCTGAAGGAATTCCTTCTTTTTTATAATATTCAACAGCTGCTTCTGGATCTTTTCTTTTACTTAATTTTCTCTTTCCTCCATTATCATTTTTCATAATTGGTGAAATATGTGCATATTTTGGTGCTTTAAATCCTAATTCATGGAATAATTGTAAATGTAATGGTACTGATGATAACCATTCATCACTTCTTATTACATGTGTTGTATGCATTAAATGATCATCAACTGCATGTGCAAAGTGATATGTTGGAAGTCCATCTGCTTTTATTATTACTATATCTAAATCGTTTTCTGGGAAATCTACATTTCCTTTTATTACATCTTTATGTTTGATTTTTCTATCTTCTCTTCCTGGTGATTTAAATCTTATTATATATGGTTCTCCATTTTTTATTTTTTCAGCTGATTCTTCAACTGTTAAATTTCTGCATTTTGCCCAAACACCATAATATCCAGGTCTTATTTTGGCTGATTCTTGTTTTTGTCTAATTTCATCTAATTCTTCTTGTGTACAGAAACAAGGATATGCTTTTCCTTGTGCTATTAAATATTTAGCATATGCTTGATATATTTCTTTTCTTAATGATTGCTTATATGGTCCATAATTTCCAATTTCATCTGTATCTGAAATCATTCCTTCATCTGGTGCCATATCAAAGTCTTTTAATGAATTAACTATTCCTGTTACACCATTTTCTACTTCTCTTTTTTGGTCTGTATCTTCAACTCTTAAGAAAAATACTCCTCCTGTTTTCTTTGCAACTGTTCTTGCTACTAATGCTTGATATAATCCTCCTATATGTACAAATCCTGTAGGACTTGGTGCAAATCTTGTTACAACAGCTCCTTCTGGTAGATTTCTTTCAGGATATTTTTCTTCATAATATGATATGTCTTTCACATCTGGAAAGATTAATTCTGCTAAATCTTTATAATCCATAATTTCAACATTCCTTGCTATTTTATATTTAGGTTTTTTGGATTTACCTATAAACCTTATAGTCGTCGTATATTATACTATATAAATGCCTATTTTTCAAGTTTTTTAGTTATATATGTTTTCTTTTTTTACCCAAACAGATACACTTCCACCATTACAATAAAATATTCCATTACCGTCTTGATCAACATACACTGTTTCTTGTACATTTCCAAGCCAATCATAAAATACTGTATGTGCTAATTTTTTTCCTACATTTATCATTTTAGAACCACCAGGCCCATCACTTAAAATTGTAACCATTCCAGAGTCTGTATGTTCATCATCACCAGTTCTTACCCATGCTATAATATCATGATGATCAAAATAATCTATTTGTTCTCCATATGCAAAATATTTCCTTGCTTTTATTATTTTCTCTAATTTTTCACCCATTGGTTTTATATTTTGTGATGGTATTCCATAGAAATCACCATAAAATACACATGGTAATCCGTCTTTTCTTAATAATATTAATGAATATGCTAATGGTTTAAACCATTCTTGAATCCATGAAAATAGTGCTTGTCCTGGTTCTGTATCATGATTATCTACAAATGTCACTGCTAATTGTGGCATTTCTTTTACTAATGTATTATCAAATATTCTTGCCATGTCATAATTTCCATTACTATTTGAAGCTTCAAATAAATTGTAATGTAATGGTACATCAAATAATGGAATACTTGAATTTGTTTTTGTTATATAATTTTCTAATGATTGTAAATTTCTGTTCCAATATTCTCCAACACAATCAAGTTTTTTTATCTTTCTCATTTCATGAATAAATTCAGCCATAAATCCTGATTTTATATGTTTTACAGCATCTAGTCTTAGCCCATCAATATTTGTTGTTTCTACATACCATTTTCCCCATTTTTTTATTTCTTCAACAACTTCTGGATTATTATAATCAATATCAGCTCCCATCAAATAATCGTAATTTCCATTTTCAGCATCTACATTTTGATCCCATTTCTTACCACTAAAACGAAACACACCATTTTTTCTTCCACCTTCATCCCAGTCTGTTCCATTAAAATGATTATAATTCCATTTAAAGTCTGAATATTTGTTATTTCTTCCTTTAAAATTGTATACTGTCCATGCTGTTATTTTTTTTGGAAGTGATGTATCTACATTTCTATTTGTTTGTTCTTCTTCGCTTGCATAAACGATTTCAGGCTCATCTGCTCCTATTTTATGGTTTAATACTATATCTGCATATACTCTTATTCCATTTTCATGTAATTTTTTTATTGCATTTATATATTCCTCTTTTGTTCCATATTTTGTTTCTATACTTCCTTTTTGGTCAAATTCTCCTAAATCATATAAATCATATGCAGAATATCCTACATCATATTTTCCTCCTGCACCTTTATATGCTGGTGGAAGCCATACATCTGTTATTCCTATTGCTGATAGATATTGGGCATTTGCTATTGCTTTATTCCATAATTTATTTTCTGGTCTTAAATACCATTCAAAATATTGCATTAGTGTTTTATTTTCTTTCATTTGTATTTTCCTTCTTTATATTTTTTATATTATTAATATATAATATTTTTCTAAAAAAATCAATGAATATAAAGAAAGAGCCGAAAAATATATTTCGACTCTTTATGAGAAAACTACTTAATAGATTCTAAGAACAAAACCATCATCAGTGCTCTGGATAAGATATCCATAAGTTTGATCGCCCACATTAAATTTTTCTGTAATAGGAACATGAAGAATTCCTTTTTGAGAAGGCGTAACTTCACAATAATATGCATCATATCCAGCATTACCGGTAATCATTACCGGCAATATTGTTCCAACAATAGGAGAAATACCTTTATCAGCTTGTTTTCTGGAAGCATTAATTTTCCACTTTCCATCTTGGAAAATTTTACTGATAATTTTTACTTTGATATTATCACCTACTTTGAAACAAGTATTCATATCTCTGATAGAAGATTTTGATGCCTCAGAACAGTGTACCATGCAGATTACTCCATCTGCAAGTTCTGCAAATAAAGCAAATGGTGCAATAGATTTAATGTTACAGTTATAGACATCATCTACTTTAATGCAATCAATCTGTTCCTGAAGATATTTCTTTCTAGAAAAGTGCACTAAGTCTGAGCCATCATCAGATTGCTCAACTCCTGTAACAACTGCATAAAAACCATTGTTAAAAAGATGTGTAACTATGGACTGTGGCGTTGTACAAACATCTTTAAAACCAAGTTCTTTATATTGCATAACACCATTTTCATCATCGCCAAATTTAAAATATACAATCTTGTTTTGGTCATCTACATAAATCTTGTCTTTTTCAAGATTTAATTCGACGACTTCACCATTCAAATGTCTCACTTTCAAATTTGTCATATGTTTTTACCTCATTATTTAATAAGTTTAAATAATTTTCTCCTTTCTGCTTTTTTGGGTAAATACCAACTATTTATTATTATATCATCATTTTTATGTAAAGTCAAATTTGTTAATTGCATAATTTATTAATATATCTAACAATTCACTATAGCTTATTTTATCTGATTCAAATAATTTTGGATACATACTTATTTTTGTAAATCCTGGCATTGTATTAATTTCATTAATATATATATTATTAGTTCCTTCTTCTATAAAGAAATCTACTCTTGCTAAACCTCTTCCATCTATTGATTTAAATGCTTTAATTGCATTTTTTTGAATTTCTTCAATTAGATTTTTTTCTATTTTGGCTGGTATAATTGTTTGAGAATTTGGTATGTTATATTTTGCATCAAAACTATAGAATTCTTCTGCTGACTTTATCTCTCCAACTGTTGATGCAATTATTTCATCTTTCTTCTCTAAAATTGCACATTCAACTTCTTTTCCTTTTATTCCCTCTTCTATAATAATTTTTCTATCATATTTGCTTGCATTTTCTATAGCTAGTTTTAATTCATTAACATCATTTGCCTTTTTTACTCCTACAGATGATCCTGAATTTGATGGTTTTACAAACATTGGAAACTTTAGTTTTTCAATTATTTTTTCGAATTTTAATTCTTCATCTATACCATTTTCTCTAATATAATATTTATCATTTTTATAATAAATAACTATATATTTAGTTTGCTGAATTCCTACTTCTTTAAATATCATTTTTGAATAAACTTTATCCATTCCTACTGCAGAAGCTAATACACCACAACCAACATATGGAACTTTTAACATTTCTAACATTCCCTGTATTGTTCCGTCTTCACCTCCAATTCCATGTAAAATTGGAAATACTACATCTAATTCTTTTAATGTCCATATTAAATTATATATTTCTTCTTTTTCTCCATTTTGTATTTCAAACCATTTTCCATATTCATTTATATAAATTTCATGTATTTCATATTTTTCTTTATTTAAATTTTCTAATACAGACTTCGCTGACATTATAGATACATCATGTTCAGTTGAAATCCCTCCATATATTATTCCTAATTTAATCATTTAAATTTTCCTTTCTTAAAATATTCTTATTCAATTATATTATTTATTTTACCATATATAATAAAACAAACAAGAAAATTTTTATAAAAAAACGAGAAAGCATATACCACAAAAATGTGATATACGCTTTCTCGTTAAGTTATCTTAGCATTTCTGCCAATCAAACTTTGCTTTAGGAATGAGAAGCCTTCTTCTTGTTACGGAAAAAGAGCAGCGCCTTCCAGAAGCCAACGAACACAACGAACAGGAGTACCCAGTAGATAGCCAGGGTGCAGTAACCAGTGAACAGAGTCGCCGGCTTGTTCAGCTGCAGATACAGGGTACTACTCTCCAGGAGCATGTTCCAGCTGTATGCCGCAGAAGAAATAACTGCAAAGGCCATCACAACAGTGTTTTCAGAAAAGACCTTGATCTTGGCGTGCTTCAGCCACTTGGTCTTCACGAAAACGTACAAGATATCGAGGACCGCTACCAGGACAAACAGCTTAGCGGAGACAAGGACTACATCCTTAGCCACGCCATCAGCATAGACAATACCTGTCAGCAGGTGGATATACTTGCTGCCATCCAGCAGCTTGCCAGACGCATAGTACGCGAACTGGTTCATGAACATCATCGCGAAGATGTACTCCAGGCCTGTAACAAGGCTAGCGAGCAGTGCGTAGATCTCCGTAACCAGCAGGACAGCACCAGTAAACTTGGCGGTCTCAGCGTTCATGAAGTTACGGCCGGACACGTTGTTGTGCATCATAGTTGCACCTCCATAATTGTCTGGAGGTTTTGCACAGCCCCCCAGAAATTTACAAAACTTCTAAAGTTACTCTGTGCAAGAACTCAAGATATTATTATTGTAACACATTTACATAATTTTGTCAATATCAGCCTTGCTATCTAAATATGGTAAAACCTCACTTAAAATTTTTCCTCCAACAGGAGCTGCAACTCCACCACCTTGGTGTCCACCTTCTCCTGTTGGATTATATAAAGTTATTAAAAGTACTATTTGGGGATCATCTGTATTTGCGACACCACAAAATGACGTAACATATTTTCCAGTATTAACTCCATCTTCTGATGTTCCTGTTTTTCCACCAACTTGATATCCTTCTACTTTTGCATTTTTTCCTGTTCCTTCTGATACAACACTGTTCATCATGCTTAATACTTTTTCTGCATTTTCTTTCGAAATTATTTGTTCTCCTGTTTCAATTGGCATATCTGTTTTTTCACCTGTTTCACTATTTATAATACTTTTTACTATTCTCGGCTTTATATATGTCCCTTTATTGGCAATACTTGAAACTGCTGTTACCATTTGTAATGGTGTTATTTCAAATCTTTGCCCAAAACTAATTGTTGCCAATTCTACAGGTCCTGCTTTTTCTTCTTTTATGAATATACTATTTGCTTCTCCTGGTAATTTTATTCCAGTTTTATTAAACAGTCCAAATTTTCTTAAATATTCATAATATTTTGTTACACCTATTTTTTGTCCTAGTCCTATAAATACTGGGTTACAAGAATTCATTAATGCTAATCTTAAACTTTCTGACCCATGTGGTCTATAATATCTCCAACATTTTATTCTTACTCCTGCAACTTCTATTCCTCCTGTGCAACAAAATTGTCCTTGTTTATCTATATCTGTTACTATTCCTTCTTCTAATGCTGCAGATGATGTTATTGTTTTAAAAACTGAACCTGGCTCATATGTATCTGATATTGCCTTATTTCTCCACATTTTTTGCATTGCTGTTGTTCTGTCTTGTGAATCTAGATTTTTCCATTCTGCTTTTTGTTCATCTGTATGTGGTTCATACGGGCTATTTAAGTCATATGCAGGATATGTTGCCATTGCTAAAATATCTCCATTTTTAGGATTCATAGCTATTATACTTCCACCATCTGTACAAACATTATCTATACACGCTTCTTCTAAATATTTTTCTACAATTGATTGTATTGTCATATCTATTGTTAATATTAAACTATTTCCATTTATTGCTGAAATATATTCTTCATCTCCTAAACTTTCTCCTGCTGCATTTGTTTGTCTTTCAATCTTTCCATTTGTTCCTTTTAGTTCATCATTATATTTTGCTTCAATTCCATCTAATCCTTGATTATCATTTCCACAAAATCCAATTACTTGTGCTGCTAAATCTCCATATGGATAATATCTTTTAGAATCTTCATCAATATTTATTCCTGTTGTTATTTGATTTTCTCCCATCCATTTTCTTAATTCATCTGTTTTACTCTTTTCTACTTGCTTTACTATTGTTTCTATTGAGCTTCTTTTGTTTACTCTTTTTAAAACTTTTTCATAATCTAATTCAAATATATCACTTAATGCTTTTGCTACTTTCTCTTTGTTTTCTTTTGATATATTTGTTGGATTTATTGTTACTGCTTCTACACTTGAACTCACTGCTAATTCATATTTTCCTGTTGCATCATATATTGTTCCTCTTTTTGCTGTTATTTTTCTACTTTGTGATTGTTGACTTGTTGCTTGATTATTCAATTCTGCTCCCCATACTAATTGAATATATCCTAATCTTGTTGTTAATAATAAAATTATTACTATTACTACAAATAGTCCATTTCTCATTTTCTTTTTGCTTGATAATGATATTGGCATAAAATCACCTCTTTTGATTTTATGCCTTTCTAAATAAAAAAAGAATAGATCTTATGTCTATTCTTAATTTTTTTTACTTTGTTGTATTTAATTTTTCTGCTTTTTCAATTTGTGCTCTGTCTTTATTCATTAATTCTACAAATTGAGATTCTACATCGTCTAATACTTGTTTAAATGAACTTACTAAATTTCTAAATTGTGCTCTAAATTCATCTGCACCATCACATTGTAATATTATTTGTTCTACAGTTTTTTGCATTGAATCCATAAGTTCTTTTGCTGAACGAAAATCTGATACGATTTCTGTTTGATATGGATCAACTTCTGATTGTAAGTATCTCATTCCTACATCATTAAATATTTGAATTTCTTGGATACTTTTATACTCTTCTTTTCTTGCTGTTGCAACATTTTGTTGTATGTCTATTCCAGAGAAGTCATTAGCAATAGCATCAAACATGTATGGTATTTGGGATACTATTACTTCTAAGAATTTATTAAATTGTGGTGCTAATTCATTGAATTTGCTTACTAATTCATTATATCTTTTACCATACCAATGTGCATGCATATCAGCAACTTGTTTATATACGTCTAATATTTTGTCATTTATTTCTAATGCTGTATTTCTTATTCTGTTTGCTTGGTTTGGTATGTTTTCATAATCTATTTTCAATGGTGAACTCATTTTCTACCTCCTTATTACATTATTTTTTATCTAATGCATCTATTTCTTGTTGTATTTTATCTAATTTAGCCTGTGCATCTTCATATTGTTTTGTAATTTTATCATGACTTGCATTATCTGTTTCTAAACGACTTTCCATACGTTCATAATTTTCTTGATATTTATCTACATTCTTTTTAGCTATATAAACTGTTTCCATATTGTATTTTTCTGCCGCTTCCTTTGATGCTCTCCATTCCTTTTCAGCATCATTTGCAGGATATGAATTTTTTCCATTTATACTAAGTTTCTTCTGATATTCACTCCATTTTTCTGACTGATCTTTTTCCATTCCTGTAAGACGAATTTTTGAGTTATTATATGTTGATTCTGCCATTTCTAATTGATATCTTGCTGTTTTTTCATTTTGTTTAGCTTTATCATTTGCTGTTTTAGATGCATCATAAGTTGTTTTTTTACGCTCTAAATCTTTTTGTGCTTCTGCCAATTGAACTTGTAATGTCGCTAATTGATTAGCTTTATCTGCAGAATTTTGCTGTTGACCATTTACATTATTAAGCTCTGCTTGTCCATTATTCCCTTTCTTTCCATCTTCAGTTATATTACCTTGCAAATTCGCCTTATCTCCAGTTAGAATAGTTTCAACCTCTTCTGTACCAGCTGTAGCAGTCTCTTTTTCATCTGGTTTAGCTTTTATTCCCAAGAATTCCAAAGCTGAAGTTAAAAATGTATGTACACCATCAACAGCTTTCTCACCAAATGCTTCATCTATTGTTGGACCAACTACTTTTCCTACAACGAATGCACCAGTAGTACCAATCATTCCTCCGCCTAGTGTAGACGCAACTGTTGTACTTACAAAAGTTTTTACAGCAAAAGCTCCTGTATCTACAGTTGTTTTAGCAATCCAACCAGTTAATCCATACACATCCTTTTCATCAAAGCCATCTGACAAATCGATACCAACATTCCCTAATATAGAATTTGTAGTATTTTTGACCATATTAACAGCCCCACTTACTATTGGAACTGAAAAAGCCCTTATTGCTCCTACAATAAAACCAGTTCCCTCATTTAATTTTTGTTTCACATCAATTGTAATACTACAAATCAAAAAATCCCTAGGAAATAATTTCCTAGGGATAAAGGATTACTGTTTATTCACAAAGCTTTGTGAAAGATGCCGAATTTCAAAAATATCAGGTTGCGATGCTCCAATTCTGTCTTCTTTTTCAGAATTTCCATAGAACCCACTGATATGAAGCTGTGTAAAATCTGTGATTTTAAAAGCCTCATTTATCAGCAAATCAATATCTGTTAATTCTTCCGTTGTATGACCACCTGTTTTCTTGTAAACTTCATGGCTTGCTTTTCCGCTTTCAGCTTCTTCCTCCATTTTTTGAGATTTCAGTTGAATTTCAATTTGTGCACCAGGGATATTAGTAGAATATGCTGTTATTGACAAGGTAAATTGCAATGCTTTATATCCATTTTCTTTGGGATGATGGATATAGTCTTTTATTTTTGACTCATCAATAAAAAATGGCGTATCCATAATTTCTGCAACAACTTTTTTATCAGCCTCCATAATTTCAGTGCTTTCTTCTACCCACTTTTTGAATTCTCTTGCCATTTTAATGTTTCGAATAACCAAAACATTATTAATGGTATCAAAAATATGCTCGATCATTTCTTCAATTTCTTCTTCAGAAGCATCATTAAAGATGATTCCTTTTATTCCAAAACGATCTCGAATACTTGTTGAGAGATTCATATTTGCTTTGCGCAAAATTTTTGTGAGTTCGCTTTCAAATGATTTGCATCTTGCAATCAGTTCAATACAAGTTGTTTTCCCATCAACAGAATTCATCCACAAAATGAGATACATTATTGTTTTCAACAAGTAACTCGTTTCATTTTTCATCTTAATGGTCATTTTTCGGTAGTTAATACAGCCTCTCAAACCATCAAGAAAAAGATAAAACTGTTTTGAATCTTCTTCAGGTACTTCCACATCGGTCAACAAATCGTATTCTTTTTGAGCCCAACTCAAAATATCATTCGATTGTTGTGCTGCTTGTAAGTGTTTTTCTTTGAGTTTTAATACTGTTTCCTCAGATAGTGGTGAATATTTTTCTGTACTCCGCGTCATGAATTTCATCCTTTCTACTTACGTATTTACGCAATTATGTAAATATTATACCATAAATTCTAAAAAAAGTATAGCATTTACTTCTAAAAAGTGATATAATTCAAGCGAATTATAATGGTTTAAGCCAAAAAGGAGGAATTTTAAATGAAAACTGTGCCAATTACATTATTAACAGGATACTTAGGAGCTGGAAAAACAACTCTTATAAATCATATTTTAAATAATCAAGATGGTTACAAAGTTGCTGTAATTGTTAATGATATTGGAGAAGTAAATATAGATGCATCTTTAATAGGAAAAGGTGGTATTGTTACTGAAACAAATGATAGCCTTGTTCCTTTACAAAATGGTTGTATTTGTTGTACTTTAAAAGTTGATTTAATGCAACAAATTGTTGATTTAGTTAAAACAGGAAATTTTGATTATATATTAATAGAAGCTAGTGGAATTTGTGAACCTATTCCAATTGCTCAAACAATAACTGTTTTACAAGATTCTACAAAACAATATGGATTGCCTAAAATTTGTAGATTAGACAATGTTGTTTCTGTTGTTGATGCTTTAAGATTAAGAGATGAATTCAATTGTGGTGAAGAACTTGAAAAAGATGAAATTGATGGTGAAGATATTGAAAATTTATTAATTCAGCAAATTGAATTCTGTAATACTTTGATTTTAAACAAAGTTGATGAACTTTCTAAAGATGAACTTGAAAAAGTTAAAGCTGTTGTAAAAAAATTACAACCAAGTGCAAAAATAATAGAAACAAATTATTCAGATGTTGATTTTAGAGAAATTATGAACACAAAAGCTTTTGATTTCGAAAAAGCTTCACTTTCAGCTGGTTGGGCTCAAGAATTAGATAAAACTGAGGAAGAAGCTGAAGAAGGTGAAACTGAAGAGTATGGAATTGGAACTTTTGTATATTATAGAAGAAAACCTTTAGTTGAATCAAAATTCCATAATTTCGTTAATTCATTACCAAGAAATATAATTAGATGTAAAGGTATTGTTTGGTTTGAGAATGATGATGAAATGTCATATGTTTTTGAACAAGCTGGAAAACAAACTGGAGTTTATGAAGCTGGCGAATGGATTGCTACTTTCCCATTAAAAGATCAACAAGCATTTAGAAAAGCCAATTCTGATTTAGAAAGAGACTGGGATGAAGAAGTTGGAGATAGAATGGTTAAACTTGTTTTCATTGGTCAAAAAATGGATAAAAAAGCAATTTGCGAAGAACTTGATAAATGTTTAGCAAAATAATTTACTATATAAAGTCACTTTAAATTAAAGTGACTTTTTTATAAAAAAAATCGCCTATCTGGCGATTTTTAATTATGTATTAAAGAAATATGTTGCTTCCAAATCAGCTTCAAACATAAGCAATGCTAAAGGATATTTAGTATATGCTAATCCTATTGTTCCATATTGTTCTTTTGGTTCTGTAAATCCCATATGCCAACGAATTGCATACTTTTCTTCACTTGTTAATTTCATGTATTCTGTTATCATCATAACAGATTTTTCACCATGTCCATATGGTATAGTATCTTCAACTGTATAATATGGTACCTTTTCCCATACTCCTAAAGCATTTTTGGCATTTCTATAATCAATTTTATAAAAATTAGCTTTACACAAATCATGTAATAATGGTACTATTATCAAAGTTTCTGGTGGTATATTTAATGCTATTGGAGCATTTTTTACTTTTTCTTGCAATATTTCATATACTTTCATGCTATGTTCTAAAAGTCCACCAGCATGGTCTCCATGAAATCTTGTACTTGCAGGTGCTGTAAAAAAATCTGTATTTTCAATAAATCTTATTAAATCATCAATTCCTTCTCTTTTTACACTTCTTAATAAATTTAAAAATTCTTCTTTCATGCTATAACTCCTATTCTATTTTCTTTTTTCACTTATTATTTTTTTTATTCTTTCTACAACTTCGTCAATTGTCATATTACTTGAATCAACATATATTGCATCATCTGCTTTTTTTAATGGTGCTATTTCTCTTGTACTATCAATAAAATCTCTATTTTTTACACTTTCAAGTATTTCTTCATATGGCATTTCAATTCCATTTTCTTTATTTTGTAAATATCTTCTTCTTGCTCTTTCTTCTGGTGTTGCATCTAAATAAATTTTTACATTTGCATTTGGAAATACATTTGTTCCAATATCTCTACCTTCCATTATAACATCTATTGTTTCTGCCATTTCTCTTTGAAGTTTGGCTAGCCTCTCTCTTACTATCTTTATCGTTGAAACTGGTGATACATTTTCATTAACAGGTTTTGTTCTGATTTCTAATGATACATCTTTACCATTTAAATATACTTTTTGAACTCCATCTATCTTTTTAAATTCTATTTTTATTTCATCTAAAAGTTTTGATATTTTTTCAAAATCATCTAATGCTATATTTTTATTTAACATTGCAAGTGTGACACTTCTGTACATTGCTCCTGTATCTATACTTGTTAAATTCATTTCTTTAGCTATTTTTTTTGTTATTGTTCCTTTTCCACTTCCGGCAGGTCCATCAACTGCAACTACAAATCCCATTATATCCTCCATTTTTACTTATTGATTATCTTCTTTTGTTAATATAAATGCTGTTGAAATATATCTTGTTCTATGTGATCCTGATTGATCAACTGGATCATTTATTATTTTATTATTTACCACCATTGCACTAGATGTTCCTCCATCTAGGTTTGACGCATTATAAGCTCCATATCTTTCAAAAATTTCTATTAAATCTTTCATTGTTGCACCGGGTCTTGTTACTGTTCTTCCATCTACAACTAAAAACAATACAATTCCATCTTGTCTTTGCCCTATTGCTGTTCTTGGGGCTGTCCCCCATCCACCATTTCCAGATACTGATGATGCTTTTCCATTTATTATTAAAAATGGTCCAAATGTTACTCCATCACGAATTTTTTGTTTCTTTGCTTGATCTGCTGTCATCTTTCCAAGTACTAATTTATCATCTTGTGTAAATCCAATCAATCCACCTTGTCCTTTATACGTTTTTGATGTTATTAATTTTCCATTTGAAAATGTTATCCCAAGAGGTGTTGCTCCATTTCCTACATAATTTGGATCTTCGAATCCTCCTCCATTTATTGCAATTAATGCATCATTATCTTGGGCCATTTTTGTTAAATATTCTCCTGTTGTACCTAATTTGCTTGTATATACTGTTTTTATTCTTGATGGATCATATATTACGGCCATATATCCATCATAACCTTTTCCTTCTATTTTTATTATCTTATAATCTTCATGTTCTGGATCTTTTTCTAATATCTGTCTTTCATATTCATTAGCATATTGTATTTCTTCTTTTTTATCATCAACTACAACTATCATTGATGTATCTGTACTTTCGTCTGTTTCATGTACTTTATTATTATTTAGTACTTCTTGTATTGTTTCATCACTATAAAACCATGTTGCTAAATATTGGTGTCTCATTGTTGTCATTGCACTTGTTATTAGCCATTCTCTAAATCCTGAATATGGTCCATATAATAAAAATGCCAATGTTGATATTCCTAGTATTCCTAATATTATTATTGTTATTAATATTCTTAACCATATTTTTTTTGATTTTTTCTTTTTATTATCAGTAGAATTATTTTTTACATTTTCTTCTTCAGCATGTTTTTGCAATGCTTTTGGAAGCTCTTCTTCGCTTAAATTCATATATTATTTTTCCTCCGTTTTTTATTACACACTTGGCTAATATTTTATAAGAAAAACAAAAAAATAGCAAGTACTTCTTGCTACTTTTTTCTTTGTTTTTCGACTTTTTTCTTAATATTTTATTAAGTTACGAATCTATACTTTCTTTTATTTTATTTGCTTTTTTCTTTATTCTTTGTATTGCTGTGTCTACAGATTTTACTTTTGTTTTTAATTTTTCTGCTATATCTGCATATGAATGTCCTTTTTCATATTCGTATAAAACTGATAATTCATATTCACTTAAATTTTCTTTTATCTTTCTTTCTATTGTTTTTGAATATTCTTGATTTGCTATTATATCTGATGGATCATCTTCTGCTTTTAAATCTACTATTTCAAGCTTGTCCATATCATCATTATCTTCATATGCTGCTGAATTTAAAGATATTGATGAGTTTAATGGTATGTGTTTTTGTCTGTTTGAATTTTTGACTGCTGTTATTAATTGTCTTTCTATACACATATTGGCAAATGTTTTAAATGAGTTTTGTTTTTCTGTGTCAAATGATTTTACTGCTTTATATAATCCAATCATTCCTTCTTGTACCATGTCTTCTCTTTCTGCTCCTACCATGAAAAATTTATTTGCTTTCATGTTTACTACATCATTATATCTTTCTAATAGGCAGTTTAATGCTGTATTGTCATCTTGCTTTATATTCTCTATTAATTTTTCGTCTGTCATTTCTTTGTATTGATTTTCATTAATTGAAAACATATTTTTTTCCATTAATATTGTGTCCTCCACTTCTTTGATGCTTTCATTATAGCTTCAAATTGCCTAGATGTCAAGGGATTATGGGATTTTATTTTTTATGAATTATTATTTTTATCCAAACAAACTTAATTGATTACTTTGACTCATTCCTTCAAGACAACCAAATTGTCTCAACAATTCTGTAACAGAATCACCAACTTTTGAACGAATCTTTAAATCATCTATAGACATAAATTTTTCTTCTTGTCTAGCCTTCATAATTCCTTCTGCTGCAACATTTCCTAATCCTGCTATACTATTTAATGGTGGTCTTAATGAATCTCCTTCGACTTGAAATTTTGTAGCATGTGATTTATACAAATCAATTGGTAAAAATCTAAGTCCTCTTTCATACATTTCTAATACTAATTCTAGATCATCATACATATCTTTATCTTTTGGAGTAGCATTATTTCCCATCATTTCAATTTCTTTCATTTTATTTTTTACTTTTTCTTTTCCATTAATCATAACTTCTGCATCAAATGCTTTTGCTCTTATTGTAAAAAATGCTGCATAATATGCTAATGGAATATGAACTTTAAACCATGCAATTCTAAATGCGTTTGTTACATAAGCTGCAGCATGTGCTTTAGGGAACATGTATTTTATTTTTTCACAAGATTTTATATACCATTCTGGAACATCATGTTCTAACATTAAAGGTATATATTCATCTTTCCATTTTGGTTCTTTTCCTTTTGCAACTTTACCTTTACGAACAGCTTCCATTATTTTGAATGATTTATCTGGTGGAAGCCCTTTTTTCATTAAATATATCATTATATCATCACGACAACATATTGCTTGTTGTAATGTTACAATTCCTTGTTCTATTAATGATTGTGCATTTCCTAACCATACATCTGTACCATGTGATAGTCCAGATATTCTTATTAATTCGTCAAATGTTGTTGGATGTGTATCTAAAAGCATTCCTCTAGCAAATTTTGTACCATATTCAGGTATTCCATAAGTTCCTACCTCTGAATGTATTTGTTCTGGTGTTACACCTAATGCTTTTGTTGATGAAAAGATTGACATTGTTTCTTTATCATCTAATGGTACATCTGTTGGTGGTACTCCTGTTATATCTTGAAGCATACGTATTACCGTCGGATCATCGTGTCCTAGTATATCAAGTTTTAACAAGTTTCCATCTATTGAGTGATAATCAAAATGTGTTGTTATTATATCTGAATTTGGGTCATCTGCTGGATGTTGTACTGGTGTAAATTCGTATATTTCTCTTCCTTTTGGAACTACTATAATTCCTCCTGGATGTTGTCCTGTTGTTCTTTTTATTCCTTGACATCCTACTGATATTCTTGCTATTTCTGCTTTATTTATTGGTATATTTCTTTCTTCATAATATTTTTTTACATATCCAAATGCTGTTTGTTCTGCTACTGTACCAACTGTTCCTGCTTTAAATGTTGTTCCTTTTCCAAATATTACTTCTGTATATTTATGTGCTTTTGCTTGATATTCTCCAGAGAAGTTTAAGTCTATATCAGGTTCTTTGTCTCCATTAAATCCAAGGAATGTTTCAAATGGTATATCCATTCCATCTTTGGCCATTTTTGTGCCACATTTTGGACAATCTTTATCTGGTAAATCAAATCCATTTCCAACTCCATAATCATCAAATTCTGAATATTTACATTTTGGACATCTATAATGTGGCTGTAATGAATTTACTTCTGTTATACCTGTCATAAATGCTACAAGTGATGATCCTACTGATCCTCTTGAACCTACTATATATCCATCTTCATTTGATTTCCATACTAATCTTTGTGCAATAATATACATTACTGAATATCCATTGCTTATAATAGAATTTAATTCTTTATCTAGTCTTGTTTGAACTATTTCTGGTAATGGATCACCATATAATTCATGTGCTTTTTTATATGCAATATTTTTGATATCTTCCTCACATCCTGGGATATGTGGTGGACATTTTTCTGGTGATATTGGGTCTATTCTATCACACATATCTGATACTTTATTTGTATTTGTTACTACAACTTCATAAGCTTTTTCTTCACCTAAATATTCAAATTCTTTAAGCATTTCTTCTGTTGTTCTTAAGTATAAAGGTGCTTGCTCATCTGCATCTTTATATCCTTGACCAGCTTCTAATATTCTTCTATAAATCTCATCTTGTGGATCCATAAAATGAACATCACATGTTGCTACTACTAGTTTTCCTAGTTTTTCTCCTAATTCTACAATCTTACGATTTATATCTTTTAAATATTCTCTATCTGGTACAACACCATTTCTTACTAAAAATTCATTATTTCCTATTGGTTGAATTTCTAAATAGTCATAATCTCTTGCAATATTTTCTATTTCTTCATCAGATTTTCCTAATTCTATTGCTTGATATAATTCTCCCGCTTCGCAAGCACTTCCTAATATTAATCCTTCTGAATATTTTTTATATATACTTTTTAATATTCTTGGATTTTTATAAAAATAGTTCAAATGTGAAATTGATACTAATTTATATAGGTTTCTTAATCCTACATAATTTTTAGCTAATATTATTGCATGATATGATCTTTGCTTTTTAAATTCTTCTTTTTGAGCTTCTGGGTCTTTTGTTGCTGAATCTATTTCATCAACTGTATTTATTCCTTTGTCTTTTAGTTTTTTCAACATTACATTAAATACTTTTACAGTTGTATCAACATCTGCTAAAGCTCTATGTGCTACATCTACTTCAATTCCTAAACTATCTGCAATTTTTCCTAATTTATATTTTTTCAAATCTGGGAATAAATCTTTTGCAAGTGGTAATGTGTCTATATATGTATTATTGAATTCATATCCAAGTAATTTTGCATTGTGTTTTAAAAATCCAACATCAAAACTTGCATTATGTGCAACTATTATTGAATCTCCTACAAATTCTAGAATTTTTGGAAATACTTTATCTATTGTTTCTGCATCTTTTACCATTTCATCAGTTATGTTTGTAACTTCCACAACTCTTTGTGGTATTGGCTTTTCTGGATTTACAAATATTTCAAATTCATCTATTACTTCACCATTTTTTACTTTCATTATTCCAACTTCAGTAATTTTTTCTGTTGTTATTGAAATTCCTGTTGTTTCTAAGTCTAATACACAATATGTTGCATCATTTAGTACTTGTCCTCTTGGATTTTTTACTGATTTTTCTTTATCTGGTACTAAATATGCTTCTACACCATATATTACTTTCATGTCTGGGTTATCTCTTCCCAATAAATGATATGCTTCTGGAAATGCTTGTACTACTCCATGGTCTGTTATTGCTATTGATTTCATTCCCCAACTCATTGCTCTTTTTATTAAGTCTGTTGCTGATGTCATTGCATCCATTGCACTCATTTTGGTGTGCATGTGTAATTCTACTCTTTTTACTTCTGCTTTATCTTCTCTTGTTGTTTTTGGTAATGGAGTTGATTCAACTATTGTATTTGCCATTATTGTTAATTCGTTTGAAAAAGCATCCATTTGTGCTCTTCCTGCTAATTTTACTGCTTTTGTTTTTCCTAATCTTTTTACAATATTTTTTGCATTTTTTCCTGGTAAAAATGCTTTACATGTCATCGTACTTGTTCCATCATATATATTTATACTTAATATTACTTTTCCTGTTTTGGTTTCTTTATCTTCCATTCCAAGTATTTCACCATCTATACATACATTTCCAGATTCTGCATTTAAGTCTGTTATTTTTACTAATGGATCTGATATATTCATTGAATTTCCTAATATTAATGGTGAACTTGTGTCTTCTTCTGGTAATTGTGGCATTCCTTCATCTGAAATTTCTATTATAATATTTGCCATTACTGTTAAATCACCAGCATAAGCATCCATTCCTGATTTTCCTGTTACTTTTATTGCTTTTGCAGATTGAATTTTTTCTGATACTTCATTTCCTTCTGTTATATCTTTTGCAAATGCTTTACAGTTCATTATTCCTGTTCCATCATATATTTCAAAGATTAACATTCCTTTTCCTGTTTTTGTTTCTTTACATTCACAACTTACTATTCTTCCTTCAATTGTTACTCTACTATCATTTGATGTTATATCTTTTATTTTGAATAGTGTTTCTTTTGCCCTTGATGGCTTACCAAAGATTATATTTGAAGGTTCTTCATTTTCTGGCATTTCTGGTATATATCCCATATCTGCATCTGTTGGCATTGCATAATCTGCATCATTATATACACCTTCTGGTATTGGTGGCATTTCACTTGCTGGATATTGTTCATAATTTTGTGCTGATGGATTTTGATGACTCTGTTGTTGATGATTATTTTGCATATTTTCTCCACTATTTTGTGCTTGTTTTTCTGCTGCCATTCTTTGTGCTTCCATTGCTTCTCTCATTACATTTTCTATTGCTTTTTGTTGTACTTGTTTTGCTTTTTCTTTTTGTTTTAATACTTCTTCTGCATTTATTCTTTCTTCTATGTTTACTATATATTTCTTTCCAAATATGTTTTCTATTACACTTTCTAGTTCTCTATCTAATTTTCTTGCTTTTAGAAAATCTGCACCTTGTATTTTCATATATACATTTATTTGATTTTTTGTTACTTCAATTTGACTTTTTAATAATAATAATGGTTTCATTAAAGGATATTTATGTGCCATTAAACATACTATATTTTCCCACTCATCTGCTATTGGCTTTTTTCTTACTCCTTCTGCATATTTTATTTTTATATGCACTTGCTCAAATTGAAATCTTTGTCTTAAGAATTTTTCAAAGTACCATATTTCTTTTATTTCTATATATTCTTTTGCTTGCATTTCTATTTCTAATGTGTTTATCTTTTTTAGTAAATTCATTCTTGCTATTTCTGCATCTTCTATATTACTATTTGTTTTATAATCACTAAATAAATCTCCTATTTTTCTGCTTTTATGTTTTTGCTCTGTTTCTGGCACTTTTTTCACCTTCTTTTTCTCTCTTTTCGTCTTGCTCTATGCTATCACATTTTGTGTTTATTTGCAATTGAATTTTGAAATAAATTTTTCTTATTTTTATGCATAGAAAAGAGGCTGTTCCAAATGGAACAGCCTCTACGGTCAACTAGTATTTTATATATTTATGTCAAAAATGATATTTTCTTATATTATTTTTCCCATTGAACAACTTTCATTCCTTTTGCAGCTCCCCATGGTGCCCCAGTAATAGAGTCCTCTTTATTCTTTATCAATATCTCTTCTAATGAAGACGTATTATCTGAAAAACATGAATCTCCAATGCTTTTTACTGTCTTTGGGATCTCAATTTTTAAAAGACTTCGACCTTTTTTTCTGCTAGATATAATTCCATTTGTTCTTTATATTGTGCCAATTCATTTTGTATTCTTGCTTGATTTGCATTACTACTTATTCCACTATTTCCTGTTAAGGTTGATTCTCCTTTGTTCATTAAGCACAATACTTAATATATTTTTTTATTAATTCTATTGAAAATAAAAAACTTCTATGTTATAATAAGAAATTGTGTGAAGCCAATCCGCTTCATAATTTTATAAAATGAGAGGTATATCTTATGATGATGCAAAACTTGGCCGCTTATTTCTCTTCTCTCAGCCATGCTGAACGGAAAAAATTAGTCGAAAACCACGCCAAAGAAATCGCAACTTGGGTTATCAAGTGCGATGGGTATATCATTGTTGGTGTTAAAGATAACATCAATTTCAATTCGCCTGAACTTGAATCTGCAATTGATTTGTGCCTTTTGTACAAATACGGCATTGCACGGTCTTCTAAGAATTTGGGAAAGCATCGGCTTTATTATTCTATGAAGTTGCCTGCAAAGAAAATCGAAAAAATTGAGAAACACGTAATCGAGTTTGAAATTCCCGAACTCGAAAAACAAGCAAAAGAAGCTACAAAAATAAAAGAAGCACAGGAGAACTTTCTCAAATGTGTTTTGGGTGATGAACTTTGGGATGCCATTTGGGGCAATAATTAAAATATAAAAGAGGATGCTCCTTTACGGAGCATCCTTTTTTATATTAATTCATATAATCTCTTAATTTTTTGCTTCTACTTGGATGACGAAGTTTTCTCAAAGCTTTAGCTTCAATCTGACGAATTCTTTCCCTTGTTACATCAAATTCTTTTCCTACTTCTTCAAGTGTTCTTGCTTTTCCATCATCAAGTCCAAATCTTAATCTTAAAACTTTTGCTTCTCTTGGTGTTAATGTTTTCATTACTTCTTCCAATTGTTCTCTTAATAATGTATATGATGCTGCATCTTGTGGTGCTGGCGAATCTTCATCTTGAATAAAGTCTCCTAAATGACTATCGTCTTCTTCACCAATTGGTGTTTCTAATGAAACTGGATCTTGTGCAATTTTTTGAATTTCCATTACTTTTTCAACTGACATATCCATTTCTTTAGCTATTTCTTCTGGCGTTGGCTCTCTGCCTAATTGTTGTAATAAGTGTCTTGATGTACGAATTAATCTATTTATTGTTTCTACCATGTGTACTGGAATTCTTATTGTACGTGCTTGGTCAGCAATAGCTCTTGTAATAGCTTGTCTAATCCACCATGTTGCATAAGTACTAAACTTAAATCCTTTTGTATAATCAAATTTTTCTACTGCTTTTATTAATCCCATGTTTCCTTCTTGTATTAAGTCTAAGAATAACATTCCTCTTCCAACGTATTTTTTAGCAATACTTACCACTAATCTAAGGTTTGCTTCTGCTAATTCTTGTTTTGCTTCTTCATCACCTTCTAATATTCTTTTTGCTAATTCAAGTTCTTTGTCATAAGATAATAATGGTATTTTTCCAATTTCTCTTAAATACATTCTTACTGGATCATCAACACTTATTCCTTCATAACTTGTTTCTGTTATTTCATCTAATTTTAAATTTTCAACTTCTTTTAAGTCATCAATGTCTGGCTCATCTTCAAAATCATCATTTAAAATATTAACTCCCATTTCTTCAAATGCATCAAAAACTTTATCTATTTGATCTGGATTTGTATTTTCTAGTTCTTTGGCTAATTCTTCATATGTTATTTTTCCTTTTGCCTTAGCTTTTTTTACAATTTCTTGAACCTTTTCTGCATCTAATTTTTCATCTTTCTTTTCTACTTTTACATCTTTCATTTCTTCTAATTTCTCTTGATTTTCCATTTCTTCTCCAATTTTCTTACTCACGAAAATTCACCCCTACTTAATTTTAGCTAATGCAATTATTATATTACTTAGCTCTTTACTTAATTCTTTTTTTGTTTCCCCATCTTGTTCATTTTCTAATTTTTTTAATATATCTTTTTTCTGACTTTCTAGTCTTTCTCTTTCGTATTTTAATAATATATCATCAACAGCTTTATCAATATTTTCTATTTCATAATCTGTTGCCATTACCTTAGTAATATGATTTTGAGTTTGTTCATCAAATTCATCTATCAATTTATTAACATTTGTATCTTGTTTCTCTAATTCTTCATATAATTTTTCTGCAATTTTTCTATTTGTTTCATCTTTAAAATCTTGTGGTTTGATTTTTTCTTTTATTTTTTGAAAGATTTTTTGATTTGCATCAAGTAATAATGCTATTATTGTATCTTCCCTGTTTTTTAAATCTTCATCTATAATATTTTCTTCATTTTCTATTTTTTTAGCAATTTGCGTTTTTACTGCTTTTCCTTGTAATAAATTGTCTGCTTTTGAGTTAGTATAAATTAATTTATTTACTTCTGCATAAATTGCTTCTTTTGAAATATTATAACCACTTGCTATTTTTTCTATGTATATTTCTCTTTCCATTGTATTGTCTACTTTTGCTAGTATTTTTGCAATTTCGTTTAAGAATTTTATTTTATCTGATGTATTCTCTAAATTAATATCTTTTTTTAGATTTCTTACTTTAAATTCGACTAATGATATTGCATTATCCATTGCTAATTTGAATCTACCTTCTCCAAATTTTACAATGAATTCATCTGGATCTTTTGCTCCTTCTATTTGCAATACTCTCATGTCACATCCCATTTTTTGTAGTATTTCCATTGATCTTGCTACAGCTGTTTGTCCAGCTCCATCTGCATCAAATCCAAGTATAACTTGTTCTGTACTTTTTCTTAACAACCAACCTTGTTGCTCTGTTAATGCTGTTCCTAATGCTGCTACTACATTTTTTACACCTCTTTGGTGTAATGATATGACATCCATATATCCTTCTACTATTAATAGTCTTTTACTACATTCTGTTTTTGCAATATTTAGCCCAAATAAATGTCTTCCTTTACTATATACAACATTTTCTGGTGAATTTATATATTTTGGTTTTGAATCATCTAAAACTCTTCCTCCAAATGCTATTACTTTTCCTCTAATATCACATATTGGAATCATTAGTCTATTTCTATACATGTCTATATATTGTCCTCTATCATTTCTAATGACTAGTCCTGATTCTAACATTTCTTTTTCATTAAAACCTTGTGCTTTTAATTGTTTATATAATTCATCAAATCTTCCTGAAAATCCTATTTTATATGTTTCTAATGTTGATTGTGTTAGTTTTCTTTTTTTTACATATTCTTGTGCCATTTTTGCTGTTGGCTTGTACAAATTTTGATGATAATATTCTGCTGTAAATTGATTTATTTTATATATTTTGGCTTTTAATTCTTCTCTTGCTGTATCTTCTGCATTTTCTATTGTTGGTAATTGTATATTTGATTTTTCTGCTAATTGTTCAACTGCTTCTTTGAAGCCTATTCCTTCTATTTTCATCAAAAATGAATATACATTTCCTCCAACTCCACACCCAAAACAGTGAAATATTTGCCTGTCTGGTGATACTGAAAATGATGGAGATTTTTCATTATGAAATGGACATAGTCCAAAATAGTTTCTTCCTTTTCGAGTTAAATGGACATATTGTGATATTACATCTACAACATCGTTGTTTTGTCTTACTTGTTCTATAATTTCTTCACTATAACGTGCCATTTTCCTCCACTCCTATACTTTCTTATTATTGCTTAAAATCATCATTTCCGTTTTTCGTACATATATATTATTCGACGAATTTTACATAATTCCCTCTTTTTTTGAGAATTTTTTTCTTCATTTGTTTCTAATTTATTATTTCTATATAAAAAACAAAGCATAAATAAATTCTATGCTTTGTTTATAAAAATAATCTCTATTTTTCTATGTAAATCTCATCTTCTTTATTTGGATTGTAAAATATTTCTACCTTTTGTCCAACAACATAATCTGATGTAGAATATCCTATTACTGACTTTACTTCTATAATCTTTCCATTTACAGTATATTGAAATATTGGATACTTATTTATATTTATTTTTCCATCACTATCTTTTTTTTCATCAATAACTATATCTTTTACAACAGCAATTGTTTTTTCTATACACCTCTTTTTTAGTTCATTTTTGTTAGAAATTCGTTTACTTACTTCTATAATAAGTATTATTCCTATAATTACCATTATTATACTTCCGGAATTTTCCCCATCTTCTTCAAAATTTTTAAAAAATGGGAGTATCATAAGCACTCCACCAATTATTGCTATTATTAACCACCAAAATAAACTTGAATAATATCGTTCTTTACAGTAAAATTCATCACCATTTTCTTTATTATAAAAAATTTTCACTTCATTTCCTATATTATATTTTTGAAATATACTATTTCCTGACAATAATTTATTCTTAAATTTTTTTCCATTTATATTATATTCTATTATTGGCCAATATGATAAGTTGTTATCATTATCAATTTCTGTAGATATTTCTGTTACTATCGCTGTTGTTTCCTCTGTACATTTCTTTTTCTTTTGTACTAAATCTGCACATCCCAAAACACCAAATAATGCAAATATAATTCCACCAAAGAATAAAAACATATTATTTTCCCCCTTATTATATATTTTTTTATTTTATAACATATAAAAATATTAAAGTCAAATAATTGATTTTAAAAAATAAGACAGGATTATAATTCCTGCCTTTTACATTATTCCCATCTTTTTAGCAAATTTTTTGCCTTTTTTCATCATTTTATTTGTATTAAACATATTATCATTTTGCCATAATATAACCATTCCTGTTGTTACTAATCCACCAATAACTAAACCTTTAACAAATTTCATATCCATTTCAATCCCTTCTTTACAACTATTATTAGATTTTTAATCTTTTAATAGTATCTCATTTTTTTTAGTTATTTATTCATTGCTAATAAAATTGCTCTAAAAAACCATTTTGCCCCAATTTTCATTGACTTTTTGCCATTTTGCTAGTATAATCGATATGAAATAATTTCGCTCATAAGAATATTTTTTTCTTACAACGAAAAATGAGAAAGGAATGAATTTTAAATGGCATATAATTTTAAAGAAATAGAAAAAAAATGGCAAAATAAATGGGAAAAAGAAGGAACATTTAATGCTAGCAATGATTACACAAAGAAAAAATGGTATGGATTAATAGAATTCCCTTATCCATCAGGACAAGGTCTACATGTCGGACATCCTCGTAGTTATACAGCACTTGATATAATCGCAAGAAAAAGAAGATTACAAGGATATAATGTATTATTCCCTATTGGATTTGATGCATTCGGTCTTCCAGCAGAAAATTATGCAATAAAAACAAATGTACATCCAAAAATAACAACTGCCAAAAATATTGCACATTTTACAGAACAATTAAAATCTGTTGGTTTTTCATTTGATTGGTCAAGAGTTATTGACACAACAGACCCAGAATATTATAAATGGACACAATGGATATTTATTCAATTATATAAACATGGATTAGCTTATAAAGCAACAATGCCAATAAACTTCTGTACAGGATGTAAAGTTGGATTAGCAAATGAAGAAGTTGTAAATGGTGTTTGTGAAAGATGTGGAAGTCCTGTTGTACAAAAGGAAAAATCACAATGGATGTTAAGAATCACAAAATATGCTCAAAGATTAATTGACGATTTAGATGATGTTGATTATCTAGAAAAAATAAAAACACAACAACGTAACTGGATTGGTCGTTCAGAAGGTGCTGAAGTAAAATTCAAAATTGCAGGTACTGATGAAAAATTAACTGTTTACACAACAAGACCTGATACACTATTTGGTGCTACATATATGGTAGTTGCTCCAGAACATAAATTAATTGAAGAATTTGCTTCTAAAATAACAAATTTAGATGAAATAAAAGAATATCAAAAACAAGCTGCTTTAAAATCTGATTTTGAACGTGGTGAAATGAATAAAGATAAAACTGGTGTTGAAATCAAAGGAATTAAAGCAATAAATCCATTAACAAACAAAGAAATTCCTATTTGGGTTGCAGATTATGTATTATCATCTTATGGAACTGGTGCTATTATGGCTGTTCCTGCACATGATACAAGAGATTATGAATTTGCTACAAAATTTGGTCTTAATATTATACCTGTTCTTGAAGGTGGAGATGTTTCAAAAGAAGCATTTACCGGTGATGGTGTACATATAAACTCAGGATTTTTAAATGGTTTAGGATTAGAAGAAGCAAAAAATAAAGTTATAAAATATCTTGAAGATAATAAAATCGGTGAAAGAAAAATAAATTATAAACTTCGTGATTGGGTATTCTCACGTCAAAGATATTGGGGTGAACCAATTCCAATGGTATATTGTGATGATTGTGGTTGGGTTCCAGTTGATGAAAAAGATTTACCTTTAACACTACCAGATGTAAAAGACTTCTTACCTGGAGAAGATGGAGAATCACCTCTTGCAAGACATACAGAATGGATTAACACAACATGTCCACACTGTGGTAAACCTGCAAAAAGAGAAACAGATACAATGCCTCAATGGGCTGGCTCATCATGGTATTTCTTAAGATACATGGATCCACATAATCATGATGCTCTTGCATCAAAAGAAGCTCTTGAATATTGGTCACCTGTTGACTGGTATAATGGTGGTATGGAACATACTACACTTCACTTATTATATTCAAGATTCTGGCATAAATTCTTATATGATATTGGAGTTGTTCCAACAAAAGAACCTTATGCAAAACGTACATCACATGGTATGATTTTAGGTTCAAATGGAGAAAAAATGTCTAAATCAAAAGGAAATGTTATAAATCCTGATGATATTGTAAATGAATTTGGTGCTGATGCTTTTAGAGTTTATGAAATGTTTATGGGACCATTTGATCAAACAGCAAGTTGGTCTATGGATAGTATTAGAGGTTGCTTCAAATTCCTTGACAGAGTTTGGAACTTACAAGATATTTTAGTCGATGGTGATACATATTCAAAAGAAGCTGAAAAAATGATGAATAAAGCTATTAAAAAGGTTTCACAAGATATTGAAGAAATGAAATTTAATACATGTGTTTCTACATTTATGACAATGATGAATGAATTTACAAAATTAAAGAAAATTAATAAAGCTGAATTCAAAACATTTTTAATATTATTAAATCCTTTTGCTCCTCACATAACTGAAGAGTTAAATGAAATTGCTGGATTTGATAATCCTATTTCATCTTGTGATTGGCCTGAATATGATGAAAGTAAAACAATTGATGACGAAATAGAAATTCCAGTTCAAGTTAATGGTAAATTAAAAACAACTATTACTATTAATTTAGATGAAGATGAATCTTCTGTTAAAGAAAAAGTTCATTCTGCTTTAGAAGGAAAACTTGATGGAAAGTCTATCGTTAAAGAAATTTATGTAAAAAATAAAATTTTCAATGTTGTTGTAAAATAGAAAAACGATTGGCGCAATGCCAATCGTTTTTTATGCTTCTCTCTTCCAATAAAATAAATATTGTTGAGCAATACCAGCTAAATTCCCAAATTTTTCATGTGCAAGTTTCTCTAATTCTTTTTTGTTAACTTTTGTTTCATCTTCATTTTTTATATAAAGTTCGTTCATAACTCTTCTAACCCATACATCAATTGGGAAAACTTCAAATCTTTTTAAAGTTGAAAATAATAAAATACAGTCTGCTACTTTAGGACCAACTCCTGATAATGTTAATAATTGTTCTCTAACTTCCATTGTATTTGGATTATTTTGCATTTGTTCTAAATCTACTTTTTTATCTAATATCATATGTACAGTCTCATATAATCTTATATCTCTAAAACCTGTTCCAAGTTTCCTATAATCTTCTACTGTTACATCTTTTAATTCTTCTACTGTAGGAAAAGCGTAATATTTTTCTCCGTTCCATTCTATTTCTTTTCCATATGTTTTAGATAGTCTTTCAATTATCCCTTTTATTCTTGGAATATTATTATTTGCTGAAATAATGTAAGATATTATCATTTCCCATAAATCTTGATTTAAAATTCTAATTCCTTGTCCATATTGTATACTTGTTTTTACATTATCATCTATTTTGGATAAAGTTTCTTTTATTTCTTCATAATTACGATTTAAATCAAAATAATCTTGTACAATTTCTTTTATATCACCATTACATATTCCTTTAAATATTACAGTGTCCCCATTTTTTTGGACATTCATTACATTTTCTTTAAATACTCCTGTATAACTTCCATCATCTTGTTTATTCCATCTAAAACATTGGCCACAATCAAATATATCTGCTAATTCAAATGATTTTATATTTTCTATTTTATATTCTTGTTCTTGCATATTTTCCTCCACTTTTATATTTTAGTTCATTTGAATTAATTTTTCAACATCTTCATTGCAAATTTATGTGAAATATATTTATTAGAAAAAATATAGTATTTTAAAATAATTTGTGATATATTATTATTAGAATTTTTAAAGAAAGGATAGTGAAAATTATGATTAATAAAAAACAAGAAATTCTTGCAACAATAAATACTTTACCTGATGACACTACTTGGGATGATGCAATTTATACTTTATATCTACATTCAAAATTGCAAAAGAGTCAAGATGATATAAAAAATGGTAGAGTATTGACAATTAATGAATCTAAAGAAAGGATGAGAATAAAATATGCGAATTTTGATGTCAAATGAGGCTCATCAAGATATAGATTCTATTTTTGAATATATATTGCGTGACTCTATTAAATATGCAAATGAAACTTCAGAAAATATTTATTCTTGTATATCCAATTTAGAAAATGCTCCTTATTTAGGGAGATATGTTCCTGAACTTTCAACCAAACATTTTAGAGAACTTATTTATAAAAATTACCGAATAGTTTATGATTTTTCTGAAGATTCAAATACAATTTACATACATTTTGTAGTTCATAGTAAAAGAAATTTTAAATCATTTTATAAATCTTATATTAAAAATAATTTTTAATCAATTTATTATTAAATCTTTTAGGTATATTCCAATTCACATACCATACAAATTTTCTCAAACACTTAAATATTCCTTAAAATACTCCATTGCTTTTCTATATAAAGCTTGTCCTAATGCCCTTTGCTTCTCATAACATTCTCTGATAAAATCAATAAGAGTATTATTTCCAATCGCTCATAAAAACGCTTCAAAATCAAATGGATACATTTTTAATTTTTCTTCTTCTGATAGAATTAATATATCTTTTACATTTTTTTGATTGATATTAACACAAAATCAAGAATAATTTATACTATATTTTGCACGAAATCAAGAATAATGTATTATTTTGTCATTATAGACAAAATAAGGAATCTATAATTATAGACCCCTTATTATCAAAACTAATATTTTTTTCATTTAACTATTTCTCACAAATTTTAGCATATTTTTTCAATTTTTCATAAGCTAAATAATTTACTGTACCTGCTGGGAATTTTCCATCTTTATCTTTTTTTCCTGCTGGAACACCTGTTAGAACTTCAATACCTTCATCTATTGTAGAAACAGCATATATATGGAATAAATTATTTTTTACTGCTTCAACAACATCATCATTTAATTGTAAATTCTCAACATTTTGAACTGGTATCATAACACCATGTGAACCATCTAATCCACGCATTTTACAAATTTGGAAATATCCTTCTATTTTTTCATTAACTCCACCAATTGGTTGAATTTGTCCTTTTTGGTTTACTGAACCTGTAACAGCAATTGATTGCTTAATTGGTATTTCAGATAAACTTGATAATAATCCATAAAGCTCTGTGCTTGATGCACTATCACCATCAACACCATTATATAATTGTTCAAAACATATACTTGCTGTTAAACATAATGGAATATCTTGTGCAAATAGTTCTCCTAAATATCCTGATAAAATATATACACCTTTTGAGTGTGTTGAACCTGATAAATCAACTTCTCTTTCTATGTTTACAACACCTTGTTTTCCAGTATATGTGTTTACAGTTATCTTTGCAGGCTTACCAAATGTATAATCACCTATTGTCATAACTGTTAATCCATTAATTTCTCCCACTAATGAACCTGTTGTATTTATTAATAATGTATTTTCTTTTATCATTTCTAAATATTTTTCATCATATTTTTTAATTCTTTCAACTCTCTCTTCTAATGCTTTTTTCACAAAATCTGATGTAACCACCTTAGCTTTAGCTAACTTTGCCCACGTTCCAGCTTCACCTACAACTTGTGCTAATTCTGTAAATCTTGTTGATATTTTATTATTATCTCCTGCAATTCTTGATGCATATTCTACAATACTTGCCATTGCTGATTTATCCAATTGTGGCAATTCTTCTTGTTCACAAAATGAATGAACAAATTGTGCAAGTTTATTTACATTTTCTTCTGTAATTGGTGCAGTTTCTTCAAATTCTACTTTTATTTTAAATAGTCTTCTAAAATCACTATCCATTGAAAGTAATGTATGATATATATTAGAACTTCCTATTAATATTACTTTTAAATCAATTGGAATTGGTTCTGGTTTTAATGAAATTAATGTCATAGATGACCTTTGTTCTATTGAATTATCTATTGATACTTCTTTAACTCTTAAAACTCTTTTTAATTCTTCATAACATATCCCATTCGCTAATAAATCTTTAGCTTGGAATATAATATATCCTCCATTTGCTTTTTGTAATAAACCAGGTTTTAACATTGTAAAATCTGTTTTAAATGAACCATAATAATTTTCATATTCTAATTTTCCAAATAAATTATTAAATGAATAATTTGAATCCATTATTACAGGTGCGCCTTGTGTTTCACTATTATCAATAAATAAATTTACTCTATAATTTAAACATGGATCTTGTTTTTTTGCCATTGGCCCTTGTTGTGGTTGGTTATTTTGAGCTTGTTTATCTTCTTCTAAAAAATATGAAACATTTTTTAATACATCTTGTTTTATATCTGTTAAGAATTTATTTATTTTTTTATTTCTTTTATATTTTGCTTTTATAAAATTTATATGCGCATTTACTGTTAATAATGCAATATTTGATTGCCATTCAGAAACTTTTTTATCTGCTTCTCTTTCTATTTGTTTAATTTGTCCAATTGCTTCCATTATTTGTTGTTGTACAACAGTTGACTTTTCTTCATAATGTTGTTTTACTGATTCTTCTAATTTTTCAAACTCTTCTTCTTCTATTACTTTGCCTTCTACAATTGGCATCATATAAATTCCATTTTGTGCAGATTTTACTTGAAATCCTTCTTTAAATGCATCTTGTGTTAATTTTTGCATTACAACTTCTCTTTGTGCTTCAAATTCTTGTTTTATTAAAGCTTTTTCTTTTTCAAAATCATCAGCATTAAATGTTTTCTTTATATCTTTTTTTACTTCTTGGATAAATCCATCCATACTCTCTTTAAATTCTTTTCCTTGACCTGCTGGTAATGATACTGCTATTGGTTCATTTGGATTTTGAAAATTATATATATAACACCAGTCATTTGGAACTTTTTTCTTTGGTGCAATACTATCTAAATAGTTTTTTGTATACATTGTTTTTCCAACTCCACTTGGTCCTTCAATATATATGTTATATCCTTTTACATCAACTTGTAAACCAAATTGTAATGCTTTTATTCCTCTCTCTTGTCCTATACCATCATTTACTGATTCTAAGTCTTGAGTTGTCTCAAAATGAAACATATCTCTATTACATACCATTTTTAAGTCTTTATAACTTAACTCTTTTTTGTTATTCATTTTTTCCTCCGTATCTTTTCTTATTAACTTTTTGCAAAATTTTTTAAGTAGTATTTATAAACTTTTTATCTTAAAAATCTGGCAAGAAAAATTAATTATATTTTGTCCTATTTTGTCTTTTTTATTTTATACTAGTTATTATTTTTTGTAAAGCAATTTATTAAAGTTTTTTCTTGAAATTTTTGTAAAGAACAAAGATATAATAAAACACACCTTTTTATTGGTGTGTAAAAAATTCATTTATTATATATGCACATCTTCTAGATGCTTTTTCTAAAAACTTATCAAATGTTATTTCATTCTGTCCATTTGGTTTATCTGAAATACTTCTTACTACTAAAAATGGTATCTTATCTAATTTACATACTTGAGCTATTGCCGAACCTTCCATTTCTATGCAATCAGCATTAAATTTGTTTCTTATTTTTTCTTTCATTTTTGATTCTGTACAGAAAATATCACCTGAAGCAATTGTTCCAACTTTTATCTTGAAATCTTTATCTTTTATACGTTTTATTGTTTCTTCTATTTTTACTATTAATTGTTCATTACTTTCCACATATTGTCCTACATTGCTGATAAATCCTTTTTCATGTCCAAATGCTGTTATATCAAAATCATGTTGTACTAATTTTTTTCCTATAACAATATCTCCTATTTCTAATTCATCATTACAACTTCCTGCAGACCCAACATTTATTATTCCTTCAACTTTAAAATTATCAATTAAAATTTGTGTAACTCTTGCTGCATTTACTTTTCCAACTCCTGCTTCAACTAATACTACATTTTTATCACTTATTGTTCCTTTGAAAAAGTTTAATTCATATATTTCTTTATTTTCTATATTTTGCATTATTTTTTTTATTTCTTTCATCTCTTCTTGCATCGCAGCAATTATTCCATACATATTATTATCTCCTTACTTCTCATAATCTTCTTCTAAAGTTACAGTTATAATATCTTCATCTCTTGAATCATAATCATTGGCTCTTTCTTTTTCTTCATCAGAAAGCTCCCATGTCTTTTTAGAATCATTTTGACTTTTTATTATTTGATTTATTTTTTGTCTTAAAACTGGCATTTGATCACTTAGCCCTAATTTTTCTAATGTATCTACAACATCACTATTTAGAATATCTTCTATAACTTCTAAAGAAAGATTTTGGCTAGCAAGCCCTTCAGCTATTATATCAATAATATCTGTTTTAAAATCATAATTATAAATATCTTCAGTTGCTTTTTTATAATCTTCTAGTTTTGTTCTTAAATCTTCTACTTCAGCTTCATCAAAATAAAATTTCTTTGCTAATTCTTCATTAAACACTGTCCTTATTGCTGTTATCAAAACTGTAATAAAACTTTTTTCTTTTATTTTTTCTTTATTCTTCTCTTTTTGTTCTTGTAATCCTTCAGCCTCTTGTAAATATAGTCCCATTCCATTTCTATACACATCAAGTGCTCTTTCAATAAGACTATTTATTACTAACATTGGGACTAAACCAATTGCAAATTTTTTATTCTTATCTTGACTTTGAAATACTTTGACTTTGCTTTCTTTGAATTGTTGATAAATTTCAACTAATTTATTGTTTAATGTAACTCCTAAATCTGGTAATTTTTCATCCAACAATTCAAATCCATAGCTAGAAATTTGTTCATTAATACTCGAATTTACTTTTTCTGCTTTCATTAGAGCTTCTGCAATACTCTCTCTTAGGTTTATCACACTCTCAAAAAAATTATATGCAATTTTATCTTCTGTATCATGTACCATTTTTGAGTTCATTTTTTACTTCCTTTTTATAAAACTTTGTAATTTGTATTATATCATCGTTTTCTTATAAAATCAAGGAAAAAGTGAGTTTAATCAATCTTATCCCAGATATCATAAACCCACTTTTTCTTTTGCCTACTTAGGTATTGTTACTCATAAGAAGAATAATCTTTAGAGCCACATCGCCTCATCAATTAAAACGTTGACGCTCTTCCAAGAATCTCTTCTTGTGTTGCCCACATAAAGTTCTCCTACAAGGAGAACTTTCCTACTATATAAAAAATACACCTCTTATAAGATGTATTTTTATAAACTATTCAGCTTTTTCTGCTGTTTCAGCAACAGTTTCTGTAGCTTCTACAACTGGTTCTTCTGCTAAATTTTCTTTAACAACGATTTCTTTGTTTTCAATTCTAGCTCCAACCATTTCTTTTGTCTTAGAAGCTTTTCCTGTTCTCTCTCTTAAGTAGTATAATTTAGCTCTTCTAGCTTTACCAACTCTAACTACTTCTACTTTTTCAACTAATGGTGAATGGATTAAGAATGTTTTTTCAACACCTACACCGTAAGAGATTTTTCTTACTGTAAATGTAGCATTAACTCCTCCACCTTGTTTTTTAATTATAATTCCTTCAAATACTTGGATTCTTTCTTTGTTTCCTTCTTTGATTTTAACATGTACTCTTACTGTATTTCCAACTTTTAAATCTGGAATAGTATTTTTTAATTGTTCATGTTCTATTGATTTTATGATATCCATCGTATTTACCTCCTTCTTTCTTCGTACAAGCGGTGCACTGGAATTGTTTTGCACTTTGTACATAATTATTTTATATCTTTTTTAGATTTTATTTCATCTAAATATTCTTTATCTTTTTCAGATAATTCTACATTTTCTAAAAGCTCTGGTCTTTTATAATATGTATTTTTTAAAGCTTGATATCTTCTCCATTTGTTGATATTTTCATGATGACCTGATTGTAAAATTTCTGGTACCTTTACACCTTCAAAGGTTTCTGGTCTAGTATATTGTGGATATTCAAGAATTCCTTGTGAAAATGATTCTTCAGATGTTGAACCATTACTCAAAACTCCATCTACATATCTACTTACAGAATCTATTAATACCATTGCTGGAAGTTCCCCTCCTGTTAGTACATAATTTCCTATAGATATTTCTTCATCTACAATTTTATCTAATATTCTCTGGTCTACTCCTTCATAATGTCCACAAAGTATGATAAGATGTTCTTCTTTACTTAATCCTTCTACCTTTTTTTGATTTAAAACTTGTCCTTGTGGTGACATATATATAACTTTAGCATTTGTCTTTTTTATAGATTTATATGCATTATATATAACATCTGCTTGCATTACCATACCTGCACCACCACCATATGGTGTGTCATCAACTTTTTTGTGCTTATTTTCTGAAAAGTCTCTAATATTTATTAAATTAACTTCTATTAGTTTATTTTCTTCTGCTCTTCCTAGAATACTTTGCTTAACAGGCTCAAACATTTCAGGGAATAGTGTAAGCACATCAAATTTCATACATTCCTCAACTTTCTAAATCAATCCTGGTATTAGATGAACTGTAATTTTTCCACCTTCTAAATCGACATTTTTTATAACATCTTTTATTCCTGGTAGTAAAACTTGTTTTCCTAGTTCATCTTTTATTACATATATGTCATTTGCTCCTGTATTATAGATATCATCAACTTTTCCTAGTAGTTTTCCTTCTTCTGTATAAACTTCTAATCCAATTAAATCTACTATATAATATGTTCCTTCTTCAAGTGGAACAGCATGTTCTCTGTCTACTTCAAGATAAGCATTTCTTAGTAAATCTGCTTGTTCTGGTGTATTTATACCTTCAAGTTTTATTAATACCATATTTTTATGATATCTTACTCCTTCTACTTTATAAAGTTTTGATTCTTTTTTAGATTTAACATATACTTCTTTTAAATCGTCAAATCTTGTTATATCATTTGTAAAAGGTGTTACTTTAATTTCTCCTTTTATTCCATGTGTATTAACAATTTGACCTATTTCTAGCTTTTTTTGCATTTTTTACCATTCCTTTCATGGTAAATTTATCTATCCAATAAATTCAACATTTACTTTTTTGTCTTTTTTTCCAGCAACTGCTTTCATTACTGTTCTGATAGATTGAGCTATTTTTCCTTGTTTTCCAATTACTTTTCCAAAGTCTTCATCGGCTACTTTTACTTCGAAAACTATTGATTTTTCATTTTCAACTTCTTTTATTTCAACAGCATCTTTATTGTTTACTAAGTTTTTGATTATAACTTCTAAAACTTCTTTCATAATCTTTCCTCCAACATAATATTTTTTTCAAAAAAATTATGCGTTTTTGATTAATGCTTTTACTGTTTCTGTTGGTTGTGCACCATTTTTCATCCATTGTTCTAATTTTTCTTTATTTAATACTATTGTAGATGGTTCTGTCATTGGATCATATGTTCCAATTTGTTCAATTATTTTTCCATCTCTTGGAGATCTAGAATCAGCTACTACTATATGATAGAATGGAGCTTTTTTCTTTCCTTCTCTTTGTAATCTTATTTTTACCATTTTTATTTCACCTCTTTCTGAATTAAAATTTCTATATTTAGAAATTTTAGATTTTTATATATAAAATATAAAATTAATAACTTATTTAAAATTTTAAGTCTTTGAACTCTTTCATATCGTCCATATTCATACTTTTCATCATTTTTCTCATACTGCCTTTATCATTTTTTAATTTTTTCATCATTTTTTGTGTCATTTCAAATGAATTTATGAATTTGTTTACATCTTGTACTTGTGTTCCGCTTCCTTTTGCAATACGTAATCTTCTACTTCCATTTAAGATTTTTACATTTCTTTTTTCTTGTTTTGTCATTGAACATATTATTGCTTCAACTTTATCAAATTCTTTATCATTAATGTTTAAGTCTTTTATTTTGTTCATTCCTGGTATCATTTTTAATATTGATGAGAATGATCCCATTTTCTTTACTTGACGTATTTGTGCTAAATAGTCATCTAAATCTAATTCGTTTTTACGCAATTGCTTTTCTAATTTTTCAGCATCTTCTTCTGATATAGCTTCTTCTGCTTTTTCAATTATTGAAAGCACATCTCCCATTCCTAAAATTCTTGATGTCATTCGTTCTGGATTAAATACTTCTATATCATTTAATTTTTCACCTGTTGCTGCAAATTTTATTGGCTTTCCTGTTACTTTTTTTACTGAAAGTGCTGCACCACCACGTGTATCTCCATCTAGTTTTGTTAATATAACTCCGTCAATTCCAACATTCTCATTAAATGTTTGTGCAATGTTTACTGCATCTTGACCTGTCATTGAGTCAACTACTAATAAGATTTCGTGTGGTTTTATATTTGTTTTTAAATCTTTTAATTCTTGCATTAACTCTTCATCTATATGTAGACGTCCAGCTGTATCTAATATAACTACATCATTTAGTTTTGACATTGCAACACTCATTGCTTGTTTTGCAATATGTACAACATCTTTTGATTGTTCATTTGCATATACAGGTATATTTAATTGTGCTCCAACAACTTGTAATTGTTTTATAGCTGCTGGTCTATAAATATCACATGCAACTAGCAATGGTTTCTTACCTTGTTTCCTTAATAGATTTGCTAACTTTCCTGCTGTAGTTGTTTTACCAGAACCTTGAAGTCCAACTAGCATTATTATTGTTGGTGGGTTTGGTGTAAAATTGATTTTACTTTCTGTTCCACCTAATAGTTCTATCATTTCATCTTTAACAATTTTTATTACTTGTTGACCTGGTGTTAATGATTTCATAACATCTTGTCCTAAAGCTTTTTCTTGAATATTTGCTATAAATTCTTTTACTATTTTATAGTTTACATCAGCTTCTAATAATGCTAATTTTACTTCTCTTAGCATTTCTTTTAAGTCAGATTCTGTTATTCTGGCTTTTCCTCTTAGTTTTCTTGTTATTTCTTGAAATCTTGATGATAGTCCTTCAAATGCCATATTTGCCTCCTAATTCTTTTGTTTATACTAAACAATTTAATTCTTTTTTAACTTCTTCTAATATATTATTAACTTTTTCATCTGATGAATCTTCATGAATTTTATTAAGTTGTGCTAATATATTTTCGATTTGTTTTTCTTGATTCATTGTCTTCTTCATAAACAATAGCTTTTCTTCATATTCGAAAAGTTTCTTTTCCCCCTTTTTTATGATATCTCTTACTCCTTGTCTTGTTATTCCATCATTTTGTGCTATTTCTGCTAATGACAAGTCTTCATTATAGTAGTAGTCTATGTATTCTTTTTGTTTTTCTGTTAATAGTGCTCCATATATTTGCCATAACATACTTATTTCAATTTTTTTATCCATTTTCTACCACTCCTATTTTTCTAAAGTGATACCTTATAATATTAAATAAGGTGTAATGCTAATATACTTTACACCTTTTTTGCTAATTTGTCAAGGGGTTTAAGGACTTTTTTCCATTTTTATTGCTATAAAACCAAAAAAGGAAACAACTACTTAAAGCTGCTCCCTTACATATTTTCTTTTTTTTGTTTGAAATACCTCTGGTGGTATTATCGGATTAAATCCTTCGCCATCAAATACATCTAACTCTATTGTTCTTGTTAGTAGGTCAGTATATGTATATGATGCGGTTCTATTGTTTTCCTCATATTTAACAACAAAAAGGTTGCTATATACTTTTTCTATTGTTCCCTCTTTTTCAAATTCCTTGCTTCTGCCCAATGAGCCTTTCACAATAATCTTTTGACCAATTTTGTCTGTAATGTCTGTTTTTAAACTTGAAATATCAGTTCTACAAATCATTAGATTCACCTACTTTGCTTAAGATGAGCCAAGTATATCATCTGAGGCGGCATTTGTCAAAGACTGTAAAATTATGTCGTCAGCTTACATTCCTAGAATTGCAACACTTTAAAGTTTTATTACACAAATATTACTTTTTTGTTACATTTATGTTACAAGATATATTTTATATAATTATTATACTTTTTTTACCTCTTGCTCCAATCCCATCTACTCCCTTTTTTCCATCTCTTAATTCACTTGCAAAATCATCTATTGTTACATATTTTCTATTATCTGTTTCTGCAACATTTTTTGCAACAATTAATGGATCTAAAAAATCTATTAAAATTCTTGCTGGTGATGATGCAAAATTAGCCCCTGCAGATATTAATGCTTCAAAATAACTTTGACAAGCTCCTGCGAATATTACTAATTTTTTTTTGCTTACTTTTTCAAATTTCCTTGCTTGTTTTACCGTTTCTATAAAATGTCTTGAATTTCTATAATTAAATATATCATTTACAGCATTATTTTTTATCATTCCATCATGTCCTGTAATAACTAATATATCTGGATTATATATCATTAATAATTGCTTAACCATCTTTGATTGCTTATTTTCTGGAATATTTTTTACAATTGCATTTAATCCCATTTTTTTATAATACATTTCGGATTTTCCTGCATATTTTTTATCACCATCTAAATGCAATATTTTTCCTGTCTTTATTATTCCATTAAGTCTCTCATCACAATTATTTTTTGAAGTACTATTTCTTATTCTCTTTTTAAATTCTATATCCAAATTTTGTTTTTCATTTTTACTAACTAATTTTAAGTCTTCTATTTGAGCGTCTGCTTCTATTCTAATATCTATACCTTTTAATATTGCTATATTTATATTATTAGATTTTTTTATTATTTTATCAACCTTAAATATTATATCATTATTATATGAGTTCCTTGTTACATTATCTCCTTTTTTTATTTTTTTCATTTTAATTATTAATTATAGCATTTCTCCTTATAACAAAATATAGTGAAGAGTTTTTCCTCTTCACTATATTCTATGTTCGCTATATAAATTAGTGCTTAATTTATTATTATCCTTTAGTATTATTTGTTTTCATAATTTCTTTGTATTTGCATAACTTCGTCTTCCACTGCTTTATATTTATTTAATGTTCTAGAATATTGTGCCATTAATATTGTAACAAAAAATGCACAAGCAACTAATACATATAATGAAATTGATCCTTTATTATTTCTTAATTTCATTTTGATTCTCCTTAAAAAAATTATCCTCTTTATTTTAATAAAAGTATATCAATATGCTACAAAAAATGCAATACTTTTTTCTTTACTTCCATAAAATTCCGTGATATAATATTGAAGAAAATTCTAACTTAAGGAGGCAGTTTATGGAACAACAAAATAAAGAGTTAGCAGAAGATAAAGTTTTGATCTTATATTTATTAAACAAAATATTTGATGGAATAAAAAATGATAATTTATATAAAATAGTTTCAAGTTCAAAAGACATAAACTATTTTTATTTTCAAGAACTTATTGCAGATTTAATGTCAGCTAATTTAATCTGTTCTTTTGAACAAGATGAAGAATCTTTTATAAAAATAACAACTGAAGGAAAAAACGCACTTGAACTTACAAAATCACTTTTACCTGGGTTATTAAAATTAAAAGCTGATACTATATTTAAAGAGGAAAATTCTAATATTGTTGAAGAATCTTCTGTTGTTACTGAATTTATCCCCAAAGATGAGAATAATTATACAATTACGTGCAAAATAGTTGAACAAAATGAAACAATTTTTGAAGTATCTGTATATGCAGCATCAAGAGAAAAAGCAAAACAAATATCTGATAATTGGAAATCAAATGCAACAACACTTTATCCACAAATACTAGAACTACTTTCTAATAATAAGGATGGTGCCAATATTAATGAATAAATCTGAAGCACTAAATTTTGTAAATATTTTAAAACAAACATATCCAGATGCACAATGTAGTTTAGATTTTAATACACCTTTTCAACTTGCCGTTGCAGTTATGTTATCAGCACAATGCACTGATGAAAGAGTAAATAAAACTACACCTATTCTTTTCAAAAAGTGTAAAACTATTGATGATTTTAAAAATATTGATATTAATGAGCTTGAAAATATTATACATCCTTGTGGTTTTTACAAGAATAAAGCGAAAAACATTAAACTTTGTGCAAAACAAGTTATAGAGAATTTCAATGGTAAACTTCCTCATTCAATGCCTGAACTTTTAACATTATCTGGCATCGGCAGAAAAAGTGCTAATGTTATTATGTTAGAAGCCTTTGGAATTGCTGAAGGTATTGCTGTTGATACACATGCAAAAAGAATCTCCAATAGAATAGGTCTTTCAAATGAATCTGAACCAGAAAAAATTGAACAAGATTTAATTAAGGTTTTTCCAAACGAAACCTTAAAAGATATTAATCATCTTTTTATGTGGCTTGGAAGAAACACTTGTGATGCAAGAAATCCTCATTGTGATTCATGTTCAGTTAAACAATTTTGTGAGTTTTATAAGAAAAATAATCAAGGTTATACATAAATTAAATCGGCTTTCATATATATTATATATGGAGGCTTTTTTATGTGTGGAATTGTTGGTTTTGTGAATTACAAACAAGATGTTTCTCGTTTTAGAAATATCTTAATTAATATGAACAATACTCTTGTAAGAAGAGGTCCTGATGAAGATGGATATTACATAAGAAAACATATAGCACTGGCTCACAAAAGATTAATTGTTATTGATCCAGAAGGTGGAAAACAACCTATGATTGTACAATATAATAATTCAATACCGCTGTCAAAAGAAAAATCAAATATAGTTATTAGCTATCAATCAAATTTTATAATTTCATACAACGGTCAAATTTATAATACAAAAGAACTTAGAAAAACATTAGAAGAAAATGGTTTTACTTTCGATGGACATTGTGATACAGAAATATTATTAAAAAGTTATATATTTTATGGAAAAAATGTTGTAAAACACTTAAATGGAATTTATGCTTTTGCTATTTGGGATAGCCAAAAAGAAGAACTATTTATGGCGAGAGATTATTTTGGCGTAAAGCCTTTGTTTTATACTATGCAAAGTAATTCTTTTATATTTGCATCTGAAATAAAAGCTATTTTTCAATATCCCGGAGTTGAAAAAATATTAGATTCTCAAGGAATATCAGAGCTATTTGGCATTGGACCTGCACACACTCCTGGAACAACAATTTTTAATAATATATTTGAATTAAAACCCGCTCATTATGCAATTTTTAACAGATATGGATTACATATAGAAAAATATTGGAGTTTAAAAAGTCTACCACATGAAGAAAACTTTAATCAAACTTGTGAACATTTAGAATATCTTTTAAAAGATTCAATTACAAGACAATTAGTCTCAGATGTTCCTCTATGTACATTTTTATCTGGTGGTTTAGATTCAAGTATAATTACGAAATTCGCATCAGATTATTGTAAGGATAATAATTTACCACCTTTGGATACTTATTCAATTGATTATGTTGATAATGATAAAAATTTTGTTAAAAGCGATTTTCAGCCGAATTCGGATAATTATTATATAAATTTAATGGTATCTACACTGCATACTAATCATCATTCTATTATCCTTGATACTCCTGAATTAGCTGATAATTTATATGATGCAATGCTTGCGCGCGATATGCCTGGTATGGCTGATGTTGATTCATCTTTACTACTATTTTGCAAAAATGTAAAACCAACTGCAACAGTTTCTTTAACAGGTGAATGTGCAGACGAAATTTTTGGAGGATATCCATGGTTTTTCAGAGATGATGCTTTAAATAGTGGAACATTTCCTTGGTCAATAGCAATAAACGAACGTCAAACTTTATTAAATCCTTCTATTTCAAAAAAAATTAACTTAAAAGAATATGTTGATTTTAGATATAATGAATCTTTATCAAATGTCGAAATTTTAGATAGCGATTCCGCCGAAACTACTGAAAAAAGAAAAATCTCTTATCTTACATTAAATTGGTTTATGCAGACACTTCTTGATAGATCTGACAGAATGTCTATGTATAATGGATTTGAACTCCGTGTTCCTTTTTGTGATTATCGTTTAGCTCAATATGTTTGGAATATTCCTTGGGAAATGAAAGCTTTAAATGGCAGAGAAAAAGGTCTTTTAAGATATATCTCTCGTAAGTTTTTACCTATTGAAATTGTTGATAGAAAAAAGAGCCCATATCCAAAGACTCATAATCCTACTTACCTTGCAAAAGTAAAATCTATGCTTTCAGATATTATGAGTAATCCTAAAGCTCCTATTAATTATTTATTGAATAGAGATTATATTTTGAATATTTTAGAAACTGATGGGAAAGCTTTTTCCCGCCCTTGGTTTGGACAGTTGATGACTGGTCCTCAACTTATGGCTTATTTGTGCCAAGTTAATATGTGGCTTGAAAAATATCAACCTAAAATTAAATTATAAAATATTTTAGAGGTTGTAAATCACAACCTCTAATTCTTATCTTTTCTTTCCAAATCTATATCAAAATAAAATTCAACACCATTTGGCTTGTTCTCCACGCCAAAATCATTTCCATAATTATTCATAATTGCTCTAACAATAGAAAGGCCTATTCCGCTTCCACCATCTTCTCTATTTCTTGATTCATCCACTTTAAAGAATCTGTTCCAAATACGAGATAGATTTTCCTCTTCAATGTTTTTACCTGTATTAAATATAGTAATTCTAGCTTTATCATTATTAATAGTATTTGTTATCTTTATAGTTTTTTCACCATCAACTTCTTCAACATGTTTTATTGCATTTGTTAAATAATTTGTAATACATTGACTTATATAGAAATCATCTGCATATACATTTATTACATCAGCTGTTTCAAATTCAACATTTGCTCCTTTTTCTTCAATCATAACTTTAGAACTTCTACATATTTCTTTTTCTAATTCTACTATATTAAAGTTTCTATTATTAAATTCCCTATTCTCATACTCTAATTTGGTAAGTTCTATTAATTGTCTAACCATTTTGTCCATTTTTGTGGCTTCATCTAATATAACTTCTGCATAAAATTTTCTACTTTCTTCATCTGTATTAACATTTTCTAAAAGTCCTTCACTATATCCTTGTATTAAAGCAATTGGCGTTTTTAATTCATGTGATACATCTGATATGAAACTTTTTCTCATTTCATCAATTTTTGATTTTCTCTCAATATCTCTTTCAAGCTCTATATTTGTACTTCTAAGTTGATTTATTGTTCCTTCTAGTTTTTCTGACATTATATTTATATTTTTTCCGAGTTCATTTATCTCATCATCATCTTTTACTACATATTTTTGACTAAAGTCCAAATTTGCCATTTTTTTAGCTATTGCACTTATTTCTGAAATTGGACTACTAAATTGTTTTGATATATATATTATTACAATTCCACCAACTATAATAACAATACATGCTATTAAATATAAAAATTTATTAGATATTTGAACACTTTCTGTTATTGATGACATCGGAAGTCTTATATATGCTACAAATCCATTGTCTAAAGTTCCTTTTAATAACATATATGTCATTTTGGTTTCTGTATCAACAATTCTTTTTATTTCTATATTATCTTCTTGTTCAATTATTGTTGCTTCTTGTTTTTTGTCCATTCCCCAAAAATTTATGACTTTTCTTATGCTTGATAAAAAGTCTTTATTAGACATATATATTGCAACATTTTCATTATCTTTTATTATTATATCAAAATTATTACTTATTGATATTTTATCTAATTCGTCACTTATATTATCAACACTTATTTGACCAGTATAATAAGAATTAATTAATGCATATGTACTTTTTAAGTTATTGCTTTTTGTATATTGATAATATTTTTCTAATACAAAACTATTTACTAGTATTAAGAAAGCAATAATTGATAATACAACAAGACATAAGATAAGAAAAAGTTTTACTCTTACTGATTTAGCTTTTTTTACGATTTTTTCCATTTTCTATCCTCATTTCTTTATTTCAAACTTATATCCGATTCCTCTTACTGTTTCTATATACTTTCCTTTTTTTCCTAATTTATGTCTAATCTTTTTTATATGACTATCTATTGTTCGTGAATCTCCATAATAATCATAATTCCATACATTATTTAATATTTTATCTCTTGAGAGTGCAATATTTTCATTATCTAATAAATATTTTAATAATTCATATTCTCTTAAACTTAAATCAATTGGTTTTCCATCCACTTTTACAGTACGTCCTTCTTGATCTATTACAATTCCATCATAATCTTTTAATTGTTTTGTGTCTCCATACACTCTTTTTAATATTGCTTCAACTCTTGCTACTAATATTTTAGGACTAAATGGTTTTGAAATATATTCATCAACACCAAGTTCAAATCCAAATAATTCATCTTGTTCTTCTCCTCTTGCTGTTAACATTATTACTGGTAAATTTGATTCTTGTCTTATTTTTCTTAATACAGACCACCCGTCAAGCTTTGGCATCATTACATCTAATAGAATTAATTTTATTTTATTTCTGTTTTCTTCAAATACTTCTATTGCTTTTTCTCCATCTTCTGCTTCAAGTATTTGATATCCTTTTGCTGTAAAAAAATCCCTTAACAATTTCCTAATTCTTGATTCATCATCTACTACTAATATGTATGTTCCATCCATATTTATTTTTCCTTTCTTTCCCCATTAAATATATAGTTACATAATTCTTTTTAATTATAACTTATATGTATGTCTTTTTCGTGAAAAAATTTAGAACAAATTTCAAAAAAATGAAATATCTTAATTCAAAAAATAGATTCTATAATATTATTTATTTAGAAAAAGTGCCACACAATTTGTGTAACACTTCTTTTGTAATAATTTTATAAATATTTTTTTATTTCTTTCCAAATATCTTCATGTATATCATCAATGCTTCTTACTTTTTCATCTTTTACACATTTTATTTCTTTCCAATTATATTTTTTTACTAATTTTAGTGCTTCATTATAGCTCTCTCTTAAATGTGTTTCATCCTTTTCATGTATATCCTTTTTTTGAGTATGTGAAAATTTATTTTCTCTATTAGCAATTAATTTCAAAGCATACTCTGTTGGCATATTTAAGAAAAATGTTTCTGTTGGAATTGGTATTTTATATAAGTTAAATTCAAAATTCCATAGCCAATCTAAAAATTTTTCTCTTTCTGCATCATCTTTTATTTTTCCAGCTTGATGTATCATATTACTTGTTGTATATCTATCTGCTAAGATTATTCCACCATTATTATAAAATTCTTCTATACCTTTTTTATATGTTGCATATCTATCTGCTGCATAAAATGTTGATGCAATATATGGACTTATTTCTTTTGCGTTTTGACCGAATTCTCCTGATAAATACATTTTTACTAGTGATGATGATGGACTTTCATAATTAGGAAAACTTACATTTTTATATTCTATATTTTCTTCATCAAGTCTTTTTCTTAATTTTTCTAATTGTGTTTGTTTTCCACTTCCATCTGTTCCATCTATTACAAATAATTTTCCTTTTTTCATTTTTCTTTTTTCCTTTGATTCTTTATTTTTTAAATATTCCTTTTATTAAATTAAATATTTTCTTTATAAATCTTTCTTTATATACTGTTAATCCCATTTCTTCTGGAGAATTGTTTACATTTTTCTTTGTTTTTCTCTTATTAAATACATTTTCCATATCATATTTTTGATTCAATTCTTCTTCAACTTTTTTGATAGCTTCTGTGTCTTTTAATTGTAAATCTTCTCTTTCTTCAGGATCTGCCAAAAAGTCTCTATATATTAATCCTAATATAACAATTGTTTCTTCTTTCAAGTCTTTTTCATTAAATGGTTCTTCTAATTGAAATCTATATTCTTTGTCTCTATTTTCTTCTATAATTTTTCTAAACTTTGTTGGAATTTTACTCGTTAATTCAATGGGTGTAACTTTTAATATTTCATAAACTTCTGTAAATGCTTTTGATAAATTTTGTTCCACTTCTCTTGTTCTCCTTTCATCATTTGTAAGAATTTAAATTTCAACTCCTGCAAATAATTCTTTTGTACTTTTTTCTTCTGTTTTGGTTTGTGTTATATTTGTTATCTCTTGAGTTATAGTTTTTCTTTTATTAAAATCTTCTTCTCTCCAACATCCTTTAAATCTATTTAACCATACTTGAACCTTTTCTGTTGATATATCTAATGATACATTTAGCCCTGCTAGAACTCCTCTTTTGTATTCAACTGCTCTTTGAATATCATCCTTTTCTAGTTGTTGTATTAACATATTAGCTCGTTTCTGACATCTCTTTGCTTTAGAAATTTTTCCTATTTTTAATGCTTGTACTTCGGCATCAATTGCTCCTCTATATGCTTCTAGTCTATCTTTTATTGAATTTTGTTCATCTTGTTGAGTTTCACTCTGTTCACTTTCAATATCATATCTTTCAGATATTTTTGTGCTTAATTGTGATGCTAATTTTTGTAATCCATTTTCATTTGCAACAATATTCATACTGCTCTCTAATTGTTCTAATCTTTGTTTGTCTTCTTCAGATATTCCACCAATTTTCAAATAATTATTTATTTTTATTTTTTCTATTACTTTTGCTATTTGTTTAACTCTTTTGCATGCTTCTTCTCTATTTGCTAATTCAGTTGTATTTTCATATTCCATATTACATGGTCTCCTTTGTTTTTAATTGTTCTTCAGTTTTTGCTCTTTTTATACAAATTTATTATAGCAAATCAAGTTTTTTTTGTAAACATTTTTTAGTTATATTTTTATAGTTTTTAATCCTTTAATTGCTGGCTCATAAATATTTTTTCCCATATAATCAAATCTACTTCCATGGCATGGACAGTCCCATGTTTTGTCTATATTATTCCAAGTTAATAAACAGCCTAAATGTGTACATATTGGTTTTACAGCATAGACTTTCCCTATCATATCTTTATAAACACCAATTATATCTCCATTTTTCTCAATTATTGCGCCATTATCATTTGCAATTTGTTCTATGTTATATGGCTCTATTCTAAATTTGTCAAAAACTAAATTATTTGCAGTATTTACAACCATATTCTTTACTTCCCATCTATTTTTTACTGGTTTCATTCTCTTAGAATTAAAGATTTCTTTGTATTCATTTTCTTTTCCTAAAATATCATCAACAATTATGTTTGCAGATACATTTGAAAATGCCATTCCCCATTTCTTAAATCCTGTTCCTACATATACCCCTTTCATAAAACTTGAAAACTCTCCTATATATGGAATTTTGTCTAAACTTATGCAATCTCTTGTATTCCATCTAAATAATATATTACAATCAGGATAATATTTTTTTGCTAAATCTTCTAATTCTTTATATTTTTCATTTGTCGCAATTGCTTCACCTGTTTTATGATCTGAACCACATATTAATAATATATCTTTTCCTTGATATTTTGCTGTTCTAAACGAATATATTGGTTCTTTTGCACTTATAAACATTCCATATGGTATTTTTTGATTTGCTTCTATTGCAATTACATATGATGTTGATTGATACATTTTGGTAAAATAAAATCCTGGCATATTTAATATTGGATAATGTGTTGCAATTACAATTTTTTCTGTTTCTATATCACCTTTATCTGTATGAATAATGTAATTATTACCGCTTCTTTCAACTTCTAATGCTGTTGTGTTCTCATATATTTTATTTTGGGTTAATATAGATTTGCATAGTCCTAACATATATTTTCTAGGATGAAATTGTGCTTGATTTTCAAATTTTATTGCTCCTTTTATTTGGATTGGAAAATATTTTATCTCATTTACATATTCTGCTTTTTTGCCTAATTTGTTTACAGCATTTACTTCTTTTTCTATATCTAAAACTTCATCTTCTTTTTGAGCAAATACATATGCAGGTTTTATTTCAAAATCACAATCTATTTGTTCTTCATCAACTATTCTTTTTATATTTTTGATTGCTTTTTCGTTTGCTTCTAAATATTTTTTTGCATATTCTTCTCCGTAATCATTAATTAAATAATTATAAAATAATTCATGTTGACTTGTAATTTTTCCTGTTGTATTTCCACTTACTTTCTCACCAATTTTATCTTTATCTATTACAATAACTTTCTTTCCATATTTGCTTAGATAATAGGCTGTTGTTAATCCAAATAGTCCTGCTCCTATAACACATATTTCTGTTTTTTCATCTTTTATTAATGAACTTGTTTGAATTTCGTCTTTTGTAGTCTCTATCCATAATGAACTCATTTTATCATCATTCCTTCCTTTTTTCTATAATTATAGGCTCTGTATTCAAGTTTTAATCATTTTCATATAATAGAATTATGAACTATTCTATTATAATTAAAGACTTTAAATGTAAGTTTTTTATTTCATTCCTCGGCTTATTACGAAATTTAAGAAATTCTACTTTATTTTATGGCACCCTTCCACTAAAGTGAACTCTTTCCATAAAATTGCAAAGAATTTCTAAAATTTCTTCATTCACATTCGTCATTTCATTCAAAACTTACATTTAAAGTCTTATAAAAAATAAATTAATCACATAATTTTTTGGTATAATTTTGATAATTTTATGGAAAAATATGTTTCAAAGTGATATACTAACTTTGATTAAAAAAATTCAAAAGAAAGGAATATATATTATGGAAGAAAATGCAAAAGAATTAAAAGGAAAATTATTTAACAAAAAAGAACTTGGTTGGAATTCAATTAATGACAGAGAAAAAGAAGCTATTTATACTTTTTCAAATGGATACATGAACTTCCTAAACAAGGCAAAAATAGAAAGAGAATTTGTAATTTCAGCAAAAGAAATGGCTGAACAAAATGGTTTTAGAGATGTAACAAAATGTGAATTTTTAAAACCTGGTGATAAAGTTTATTATATAAATAGAGATAAAAGTATGTATCTAGCAGTAATTGGAACTGATAAATTAGAAAAAGGTCTTCAAATTGTTGGTGCACATATCGATTCTCCAAGACTAGACTTAAAACCAAATCCTCTTTATGAAGATACTGGTTTTGCATATTTCAAAACACATTATTATGGTGGAATAAAGAAATATCAATGGACAACAATTCCATTAAGTATTCATGGTGTTATTGCTAAAGCAAATGGTGAAAAAATATTAGTAAATATTGGTGAAGATGAAAATGATCCTATATTTGTAATTACTGATTTATTACCACATTTAGCTCAAGACCAAATGGAGAAAAAATTAAAAAATGGTATTGATGGGGAAGATTTGAATTTATTATTAGGAAATATTCCTTATGGAAATAAATCTGAAGCAGAAGCAGTAAAATTAAATATTTTAAATATTTTAAATCAAAAATATGATATTACAGAATCTGATTTATTAAGTTCAGAACTTGAAGTTGTTCCTGCATTTAAAGCTCGTTCATTAGGATTTGACGGAAGTATGGTTGCAGCATATGGTCAAGATGATAAAGTTTGTGCTTACACATCTTTAAAAGCTATGATGTCTCTTGAAAATGTAAAAACAACAGCAATTTGCATTTTATCTGATAAAGAGGAGATTGGAAGTATGGGAAATACAGGTATGGAATCACATGTATTTGATTATTTCATTTCTGAATTATTAAATAAAACAGGTGAAAATAGAACAAATCTATTAGATAAAGTATTCTGTTTTTCAAAAATGCTTTCTGCAGATGTTGATGCAGGTTTTGACCCATTATATGCTAGTGTTTCAGACAGACATAATGCTGGATATTTAGGAAAAGGTATCAGTTTAAATAAATATACTGGTGCTCGTGGAAAATCTGGTGCTTCTGATGCTAATGCAGAATATGTTGCATGGGTAAGAAATGTTTTAGAAAAAAATGACATAAAATATCAAGTTGCCGAACTTGGAAAAGTTGATGTTGGTGGCGGTGGTACAATCGCTTATATATTAGCTAATAAAGGTGTAGATGTAATAGATTGTGGTATTCCTCTACTTTCAATGCATTCTCCTTATGAAGTTACAAGTAAATTTGATATATATTCTGCTTATAGAACATATAAATCTTTCTGGGAAGAATAAATAAAAATAACACTGAACTAATTAAAGTTCAGTGCTTTTTTTAATCTTCTTTTATTGAAATATGTACATCATCTAACTGTTGTTTTGTAACAACTGATGGTGCTCTCATTAATAAATCTCTCGCTTTTTTATTTTTAGGAAATGCTATAACTTCTCTTATATTTGTTGAATCTGCTATAAGCATTACCATTCTATCTACACCAGGTGCAGCTCCAGCATGTGGAGGTGTTCCATATTGGAATGCATTATATAATGCCCCAAATCTATTTTTTACATCTTCTTCTGTATATCCTGCAATTTCAAATGCTTTAACCATTATTTCTGGATCATGATTTCTTACTGCTCCTGACATTGTTTCATATCCATTACATACTAAATCAAATTGATATGCCAATATATCTAATGGATCTTTTGATTCTAATGCATCTAATCCTCCTTGTGGCATTGAGAATGGATTATGGCAGAAATCTATTGTTCCTTCATCTGATAATTCATACATTGGGAAATCTACTATAAAACAAAATCTATATGTATCTTTTTCTAGTAAGTTTAATCTCTTTCCAAGCTCAATTCTTACAAGTCCTGCAATTTTTTGTGCTTTATGGAATTCATCTGCTATAAAAAATATACTGTCTCCTGCTTTTACTCCATATTCATTTTCTAATTTAGCTTTTGCTTCATCTGTTATAAATTTAGCAATTCCCCCTTGTACTGCTCCATCTTTTTCAAATTTAGTCCAAGCTAATCCTTTTGCTCCAACTTCATCTGTTGTAGCAAATTCTGTCATCTTATCAAAGAATTTTCTTCCTTGCTCAGCACCATCTGGTACAACTATGGCTTTTATTGTTTTATCTTTAAATGCATTAAATTCTATATTTTCAAATACTTTTGTTACATCTTGAATAATTAATGGATTTCTTAAATCTGGTTTATCTATTCCGTATTTTTCCATTGCTTCTCTATATGGAATACGTATAAATGGACCTTCATCAACTTTCCAGTTTGTGAACTTTTTAAATGTATATGGTATAACATCTTCTACTACTTTAAATACATCTTCTTGTGTTGCAAAACTCATTTCAAAATCTAATTGATAGAATTCTCCTGGTGCTCTATCCGCACGAGGATCTTCATCTCTAAAACATGGTGCTATTTGAAAATATTTATCAAAGCCACTTACCATTAATAATTGTTTAAATTGTTGTGGTGCTTGTGGTAATGCATAAAATTCTCCAGGATGTAATCTACTTGGTACTAAAAAGTCTCTTGCTCCTTCTGGTGATGAATTTGCAAGTATTGGTGTTTGTATTTCTGCAAACCCTAATTCATCCATTTTATCTCTTAATGTTTTTAAGATTTTTGATCTTAATAAAATTATATTTTGTAATTTTTCATTTCTTAGGTCTAAAAATCTATATTCAAGTCTTAAATCTTCTCTTACTTCTTGGTCTGTATTTATTTCAAATGGCAATACATTTTTGCATTTTCCTAATATCTCGAATTTATTTGCTACAACTTCTATATCTCCTGTTGGCATTTTAGGATTTTTGCTACTTCTTTCAACAACTTTACCACATATGTGAATACAACTTTCTGTTGGAACATTTTTTACTTGTTCTTGCATTTTTTCATCATTTATTACTATTTGTGTTATTCCAAATTGATCTCTTAAATCTATAAATATCATTCCACCTAAATTACGTATTTTTTGTACCCATCCAGATAGTTCTACTTCTTGATTTACATTTTCTATTCTAAGTTCTCCTAAATTATGTGTTCTGTACATTTCAATTACCTCTCTTTTTATTGGTTATATTTAGTTTATTATTATTTATAAAATGTCGTTTCTATTTTACTACAAAATAAAGAAAATAGCAAGTTTTACTTGCTATTTTTGTTTTTATTGTTGCCATGTTAATATTGGATATCCCGAATTGAGACTACTATTTTTATCTTCTTTATATGCATCACCTAAAACACTTGCTAAATTTCTTAATTCAGATGGTTTTTTTGCATTTCCCACTATTGGAGCATATCCATTTTTTCCATCATATCCATTTGAACCAACTGCTGTTAAACTATTTACTGTTGTCTCTGACACATAATAGCAATTTATATAATTACTCTCATTTCCATTCAAATAATTACATCCACATATAGCAGCTCTTCTAGTTGTCTTTATATCTGTTCTAGTTTCATTAACTGTTATATTTCCTACATTATAACAATTTTCTACATTTCCACCTTGATTTTGTCCTAATATTCCTGCTGCAACAGGGCAAACATCTTCAGCAATTTTTGTTGTAAGTGTTATATTTCCCATATTATAGCAATTAATGATCTTGGACTGAGTATCAATTTCATCTGCAATTCCACAAGCTCTATTATTTCCGTCAATCCATTTATTTTTACTCAAACTATATTGTGCTATTCCACTTATATTTCCTATATTATAACATTCCTCAATTCTGGTATTAGATGCAACCCCTACTATTCCACATACAGCAGAAAATCTTTTACTAAAATTTGCAGTTATCGTTCCACTATTATAACATTGACTAATTATTCCTCCTGTTGATTGTCCACATATTCCTGCAGATGCACCAGATTCTATATTAGTAATATTATATACTGCATCTGCTTTATTATAACAATTTATTATTGAACCTCCAGCATTTTTAGAAACAATCGCACCAGATATTCCATTGGCTACTATCTTTCCAGATTCAATTCCTAAATTTTGAATTGTTCCTTTATTTACTCCAAAAATACCTCCAGAAACAGTAGAATTAATTTTAAAATTTTCTATGGCATATCCTGCACCATTATATTCCCCCTCAAATGGATGTGCATCTGTTCCAATTGGCTCATTCCACTCTTCTCCATTCATTTTAATATTTTGTGTTTGAATTAATATCCAATCTTTGTATGTTTGAGATCCTTCATTCACATTTTTTCTTACTTCTTTCAAATCTGTAAGATCTTTTATATACTTTATTGATTTATATAAAGGTATTTCTACATTTTCTCCAACTGTATAATAAACTTTTCCATTATTCAAACTTCCGTCAGCCGCTCTTTCTATGCCCATATCAATTCCTTTAACATAATAAATCCTATGACTTTGTTGATTTATTACATATAAATCAGGGCAATACCCTAAGTTTGTATAAGTTTGATCTATGTTATAAAAATCAGCACCATAATTCAAAGAAATTCCATCTATCTTATTTAAATCTAATATAAAATACTTATCATTATCATTTTGATGTTTATCTTCTTTAAATTTATTGTATTTTTGTTCTTCTTCTGTCCTATTATCATTATATTCTATATAAGTTCGATCACTTCTCATACATATTGGCAATTCTCCATTTTTCAAATAATACATTCCAACTTTATTATTTAAAACATCTATATCATTTTCTAATTTTTTATATTGTTTTATCATTATATTATTTTTAGAATTATATACAACAATTGAAGTTACTATTGCAAGTACTAATATTGTTGTTGTTAAAGCAATCAATGATATTCCTTTTTGACTTCTTGTTAGTTTTCGTTTTCTATTTCTTTTTTTCATTTGCAACACTCTTTCTTTTATAGAATTCTTATAATATCATTATATGTTACAATCAATGATAGAGCAAGTAAAATTGAAAAACCTATCATTTGAATTTTTGCTTCTGTTTCAATTTTCATTTGTTTTCTTCTAATTATTTCTATAATCAATATCAAAATTTTTCCACCATCTAAAGCTGGTATTGGTAATAAATTTGTTATTCCCAATGATATCGAAATCAAAGCCATTAAATTTATATAATTAGCAATTCCTGCTGTTTTAACAACTATTTCAGAAATCCCAACAATTCCGACCATTTGATCAACAGATGTTCCTCCTGTAAATAATGTTTTTACACTATCTAAAATTGCAATTATAAATTCTCCAGTTGCTTTACCACTATATGTTAATCTATTAATAACTGTATCATCTGCTGGATTTGCAAACTGTATTCCAATACTTGCAACTAGTATATAATATACAACTAATCCAAAAACAATATTTACAATTGGTCCTGCTAAAACTATTGCCATTCTTTTCCATACACTTGCTTTTGAAAATGCTCTATCATCATCTGATTCTTCATCTTCGCCTTCCATACTGCAAAAACCACCTAATGGTATTAATCTCAATGTATATTTAGTTTCATTTCCTTGCTTTTGCCATATTATTTTTCCAAATCCTATAGCAAATTCTTTTACTTTTATCTTGCACAATTTTGCAACACAAAAATGTCCACCTTCATGAATAAATATTAAAAATCCTAATAAAAATATAATTTTTAATGCATTAACTATAAAATTAATCAATTTTACCTCCAATTAAATCATTGTTAAAAATACATATGCAAATGGTGCTAAAAACATTAAGCTATCTATTCTATCTAACATTCCACCATGTCCTGGTATCAAATTACTATAATCTTTTACATCAACATATCTTTTTATACTAGATGCTGCAAAATCTCCAATCTGTCCGATTATACTTAATATTATTGTAAATATGGTTATATAAATATATGAATATTCGAATCCTTTTATACTATTTATAGCATATGTATATATTAAAGCAATTATTACTGCTCCTACAATTCCAGCAATACATCCCTCAATTGATTTTTTAGGACTTACCTCACTAAACTTATGTTTTCCAAATCTTTTTCCTATTATATATGCAAAAGTATCTGTTCCCCATGCTGCTATTATAGCAAACCAAACTAAATATCTTCCATTTTCCATTCCTCTAATTTGTGCTATAAATGAAATACAAGTTATTACATATATAATTCCAAATAAAGTATATGAAATATCTTTAAAATTGATTTTCATGTCTGTGACTATTATTGTAGTAAATAAGATTAATAATAAAATTGGTATTATTAACATATTAAAATTTTCAATTACTAATGAATCTAACTTTTCTGGTTCAATATGTATTAAAGCAATTAGAATACATGAAATATATCCAATCCATCTTATAGGTTTTGAATCTTTTGATATTGCATTTAAATATTCTTGCATTGCAATTGCTGCAATAATAGCTAAAAATACATCTACTACATATTTATTTCCAAGCGTTAGAACTAATACAACCAATGGAAAACCAAGTAAGGCTGAGGTAATTCTCTTTATATCTATTTTTTTCTTAATTTTTTCCATACTAATTCGCCCCAAATTTCCTTGTTCTTTTTTGATATTCGATAATTGCTTCATCTAAGTCATTCTCAGTAAAATCTGGCCAGTTTTTGTTAACAAATAATAATTCTGAATATACAGATTGCCATGGTAAAAAACCACTCAATCTAATTTCACCACTTGTTCTTATAACCAAATCTGGATCTGGTTCGCCTGCTGTATAAAGATTATCAGATACCATTTTTTCATTTATTTCATCCACATCTATTTTCCCTTGTTTTACCTGTTCTGCTATTTTTCTTGTAGCTTTTACAATTTCATCTCTTCCACCATAATTTAAAGCAATATTAAATGTTACACCTGTATTATTTTTGGTTCTTTCCATACATTCTCTTATACTTTTTTGCATTCCTTTAGAAAGAGCTGTTATGTCCCCCAAAATTTTTACTTTGATGTTTTCTGAATCTGCTCTTTTAGCATAATCATCTAAATAAGCTTGAAGTAGTAACATTAATGTTTTTACTTCATCTTCAGCTCTTTTCCAATTTTCTGTTGAAAATGCATATACAGTTATATATTCTAAACCAATTTTATTTGCATATCTTACTATTTTTTCAAGAGTTTTTGCTCCTTCTTTATGTCCAAAACTAACAGGTTTTCCTTGGGCTTTTGCCCATCTTCTATTTCCATCCATTATTATTGCTATAGATTTTGGCATATTTTCTTTATTAAATTTCATTTTTTATTTTTCCTTTTTAAATTGGTTTATTTTACACACTCATAATTTCTTTTTCTTTATCAGCTAAAATTTTATCAATTTCATCTATATATTTATCTGTTATTTTTTGAATTTCTGTTTCTGCTGATTTTAGTTCATCTTCTGTTATTTCACTATTTTTTTGTTTTGCTTTTGCTTCATCTATTCCATCTCTTCTTATAGCTCTTATTGCAACTTTTGCTTCTTCTGCTATTTTTCTTATTTCTTTAGCTAATTCTTTTCTTCTTTCCTCAGTTAATTCTGGAAATGCTAATCTTATTACTTTTCCATCATTATTTGGATTTAAACCAATATCTGATGCTAATATAGCTTTTTCTATATCTTTTAATACACTTACATCCCATGGTTGAATAACTATTAATCTAGCTTCTGGAACTGAAACTCCCGCAACTTGGTTAATTGGTGTTGGTGTTCCATAATAATCTATTTTTACTTTATTTAATATAGCTGGATTAGCTCTTCCAGCTCTAATTTCTGATAATTTCTCCTTAAATGCTCCTATTGATTTTTCCATTCTTTCTTTTAAATTTGTATAATCCATATAAAATCTTCCCTTCTTTTTATAAAAATATATTTTATGATACTATTGTACCAATTTTTTCTCCTTTTACTGCTCTAACAATGTTTTCAGGATCTGCAATTCCAAATACTAATAATGGAATATTATTATCTCTACACATTGCAGTTGCTGTTGAATCCATAACTTTTAAGTCTTTATTTAAAACATCTAAATATGATATTTCCTCAAACTTTATTGCATCTGGTTGAATCTTTGGATCTGCAGAATAAACTGCGTCAATTGCTTTTCCTAAAAGTATAATGTCTGCTTTTATTTCTGTTGCTCTTAATACTGCTGCTGTATCTGTTGTAAAATATGGATGACCAGATCCACATGCAAATATTACTACTCTTCCTCTACTTAAATGTTTTTCAGCTTTTCTTTGTATAAATGGTTCTGCAATTTCTCTCATTTCAATTGCAGTTTGAACTCTAGAATGTACTCCTCTTGCTTCAAGTGCATCTTGTAATGCTAATGCATTCATTGATGTAGCAAGCATTCCCATATAATCTGCTGTTGTTCTTTCCATATCTAGACCATTTCTTCCTCTCCAGAAATTTCCTCCGCCTACTACTATGGCAATTTGAACTCCCATATCAACTACTTCTTTTATTTTATCACAAATTTTTCCTACAACTTCTGGATTTACTCCTACTTTTTGATCTCCAGCTAATGCTTCTCCACTTAATTTTAGTAGAACTCTTTTATATTTTGCTTCTGACATTTCTTTTCTTCCTTTCTAATAAAAATTATCCATATATAATGTATTTTATGCCATTTTATTTTCGTTAATCATTCTATCATACTTTTATAAAAAAAGAAAGTATTTCTTAAGATTTTTCCATATAAGAAAAGAGCCTAAGAATATTCTTAGACTCTTTATAGTAATTATTGTAATTCAATAACTGCTCCAACTTCTTCTAATTTAGCTTTTAATTCTTCAGCTTCTGCTTTAGAAACGTTTTCTTTTAATGTTTTAGGTGCTCCATCTACTAAATCTTTAGCATCTTTTAATCCTAAACCTAATGCATTTTTAACAGCTGTGATAACTTTAATTTTTTGATCTCCAGCTTCTTTTAATACAACATTGAATGATGTTTTTTCTTCAGCTGCTGCTGCTCCAGCTGCTGCTGGTGCTGCTGCTGCAACTGCAGATACTCCAAATTCTTCTTCTATAGCTTTTACTAATTCTGATAATTCAACAACAGTCATAGCTTTAACTGCTTCTATTATTTCTTCTTTACTCATTTTAAAATCCTCCTAATAATTTTTTGCGATTTAATCGCATTTTATTTTTTAGCAATTTAAGTTTTGCAAAACTTATTTAATTTACTTATAAAAACTAAGCGTTTTCTTTTTGTTTTTGTACTTCACCAAGTGCAACTGCAAGTTTTGATATATTTCCAAGTAATGCACCAGCAAGCATTGATAATAATGTTTCTCTTGATGGTAATTTTGCTAAAGTTATTATTTCTTCAGCTGTCATAACTTTACCTTCAATTACTCCACCTTTAATTTTATAGAAATCATTGTCTTTACTGTAATTGTAAATTGCTTTTGCAGCTTCTAAATAATCTTCATTATTCATAATAACTGCTGTTGGTCCTTCTAATAAATCATCAAGACCTTCAATTCCATTTTCAGCTAAAGCTCTTCTTATGATATTATTTTTTATAACTTTGTATTCAGAATCTGATTTTCTTAATTCTGATCTTAATTCTGTTACATCAGCTACATTAATTCCTCTGTAATCTGTTAAAAGTATTATTTTAGCTTCTTTCATTTTAGCAGCTAAATTTGCAACTTCTTCTTTCTTTTGGTTTATGATTTTTTCACTTGCCATTAATTTCACCTCCTAGAATCTATTAAATATAATTTTTAAATAAATTATAAAACAATCTCTATACCACAAGGCATAGAGATTGCGTTTCACGAATCTTATACCTCGGTAGGACTTATTTTATTGCCTACTGTCTATGGCATTATATATATTATTTTTGGTTAATGTAAAGTCCAGGTCCCATTGTTGTTGATACAGATACACTTCTGATATATTGTCCTTTTGCAGCTGCTGGTTTTGCTTTAATAATAGCTCCCATTATAGCATCATAGTTTTCTGCTAATTTTTCAGCTCCAAATGAAACTTTACCAAATCCTAAGTGAATTATATTTGTTTTATCTAATCTATATTCAACTTTACCTGATTTGATTTCTTTAATTGCTTTTGTTACATCCATTGTAACTGTTCCTGATTTTGGATTTGGCATTAATCCTTTTGGTCCTAATACCTTTCCTAATCTTCCTACTACACCCATCATGTCTGGTGTTGCAACTACTACATCATAATCGAACCAGTTTTCATTTTGAATCTTTGGAATTAATTCTTCAGCACCTACGAAATCTGCTCCTGCTTTTTCAGCTTCTTCAGCTTTAGGTCCTTTAGCAAATACTAAAACTTTTTGTGTTTTACCTGTACCATTTGGAAGTACTACTGTACCTCTTACTTGTTGATCAGCATGTTTTGAATCTACACCTAATTTAACATGTAATTCAACTGTTTGATCAAATTTTGTTTTTGGCATTTTTTCTATAACATCTAATGCTTCTTTGATATCATATTCTTTGTTAGCTTCTACTAACTTAACGCTTTCTGCGTATCTTTTTGACATTTTCATTTTAATCCTCCTTTGGTTTTAACGAATACTTTATGTACTCTCCCAATATTTTTATATTTTAAACTAGTCTACAACAACTACTCCCATAGCTCTTGCTGTTCCAGCCACCATACTCATAGCTGCTTCTAATGATGCAGCATTTAAGTCTGGCATTTTTTGTTCAGCTATAGCTTTTACTTGTTCCTTTGTTATTTTTGCAACCTTTTCTTTGTTTGGTTTTCCAGAACCTTTTTCAATTTTTATAGCTTTTTTAATCAATACAGCAACTGGTGGAACTTTTGTTATAAATGAGAATGATTTATCTTTATATACTGTAATAACTACTGGTATTATAAATCCTGCTTGGTTTGCTGTTCTATCATTGAATTCTTTTACGAATTGCATGATGTTTACACCACTACCTCCTAATGCTGGTCCAACTGGTGGAGCTGGAGTTGCCTTTGCTGCTTCTATTTGTAATTTTATTATATTTGAAATTTCTTTCTCTGCCATTTCTAATTTTCGCCTCCTTTAATCTACTCTTTCTATATGTGCAAAATCAACATCTACTGGAGTTTCTCTACCAAACATAGATATTAAGACTTTTGCTCTGTGTTTTTCTTTATCTATTGATTGAACATTTCCTATATAATCCTTAAATGCTCCTTGAAGTATTTTTACTGAATCATTTACTTCATAGTCAACATTTATTGTAGATTCATCAAATCCCATTGCTCTAATTTCTTCATCAGTTAATGGAATTGGATCTGTTCCAGAACCAACAAATCCTGTTACTCCTCTTGTATTTCTTACAATGTACCAAGTTTCCTCAGTAACAATCATTTTTACTAATACATATGCAGGGAATACTTTTCTTAAATTTGCTTTTTTCTTACCATCTTTTATTTCAATTTGTTCTTCCATTGGAACAACTATATCAAAGAAGTAATCTTCTAGTTCTCTATTTTTTACAGTTTTTTCAAGGTCAGTTTTTACTTTGTTTTCATAACCTGAGTATGTATGAACTACATACCATCTTGGTTTCATATCATAATCTTTTTGAGACATAATTGACCTCCTTATTCTTCATTACCAGATTCACCATCTGTATTTTCTGTTGATGGTGTTTCATCAGAATTTTCACTAGTATTTTCTTCTGTTGATGAAGTATTCTCAGTACTTTCTGTATTATTATCAGTAGAACTATTATCTGTACTATTTGTACTTTCTGTATTATTATATTTTTCATTAACAATACTTTGTAATTTACTAATTCCATACTTGTTTCCCAAATCAAATACTACATCTAAAGCAAATACTATAATTGCTGTAATTATAACAATTGTTACAACTGCTGTTGTATTATTTAACAATTGTTTTGGTGTTGGCCAAATTACTCTTTTTAATTCTGCCTTAAAATCTTTTAAAAAATTTTTTTTGACTTTGTTGTCATTTTTATTTTCATTTTTAGCCATTTTATTTCCTCCTTAAAATAGCTTCATACTATTTTGTTTCTTTATGTGTTGTACGTTTTTTGCAGAATTTACAATATTTTACTAATTCTAATCTATCAGTATTATTTCTTTTATTTTTAGATGTCATATAATTTCTATTTTTACATTCTGTACATTCTAATATGATATTTTCTCTTGGTCCTTTAGCTGCCATTTCAATACACCTCCGACTTTTTTAACCTTTACTTTTTTAAACGATGTGAACATATGTAAATTACATATGCTTGGCTATTTTATCACTTTTTCCTCTTTTTGTCAATTGTTTTTCCTGATTTTTTTGCTGTTTTTTTCTTTTTTTGCACTGAAAAACCAAATCTACCAATTTTCTTTCCTAAAGAATAATAATTTCCATTTGAATATGCTATTAAATCACATTTTGATATATCAAATGCTCCATTTTCATTTATATATTTTTCATCTGCATTTATCCCCAATATCTCAGCTACAAACATATGATGACTCCCTAATTCTCTTATTTCTTTTACTTTACATTCAACAGATACTGGACTTTCTTTTATCATTGGACAATTAACAAAATTTGCCTTTTCTTTTGTTAATTTCATCTCTTTGAATTTATCTACTTTTGCCCCTGTTTTTACACCACACCAATCTGTTGCATATGCTAAATCCTTTGTTGTTAAGTTAATAACAAATTCTCCGGTTTTCTTTATCATTTCATATGAGTGTCTTGTTGGTCTGACTGAAATATAACACATTGCGGGATCAGTATTTATTATTCCAGTCCATGCAACAGTTATAATATTCGATTCCTCCATTGTACCACATGATACCATTACTGCTGGTAATGGATATATAAATGTTCCTGATTTCCATGTTACTTTTGACATATTTAATCTCCTTTTTTCTTAAAAATTTGGCAATTTTATTTTATCACCATTTAAATTATTTTACAATATTTGATTGACATTTATGACTTTTGAGAGTAAAATTTTTTCTGTGTTGAGATTTATTAATATCAACAAAACTTTTATAGAGGACAAGAAAATGATCAATTTAGAAGATATTAATACAAAAGAAAACTTAATACAAGATTTTTATAGATGGCTTTTTGATAATAACAATGTAGTTGATAAATCTGTAATTTTAGAAAAAGAAGTTGATTTTTCTTTAGCACCATATTATACAGATCCATATATTTACTACCCAAAACAAATAGCAAATTTTTTTAATACTAAAGCCATGCAACGTTTAGGAAGAGTTTCACAATTAGCACTTGCTAATGATATATATCCAAATATTTATCATAGCAGATTAGAACATTCCAAAGGAGTATATAATAGAAAATTAGAAGAATTTTTATATCATTTTCAAGATTCAAATTGGAGAAAATATATTGATGAAAATCATTTAAAACTTTATTTATTAGCTGATTTAATAAAAATGGCAGGACATGATATTGGTCATTTACCTTTATCACATTTAATGGAAACAGAAATTTTGTCTTATAGAGGAGCACACGAAGATTTAGGAAAACGTATAATGTTAGAAGATTCAGAAATTCAAAATGTATTATTAAAAATAAGTCCTAAACTTCCAGATACATTAAATGATTTATATAATAAACATATTATGAATTTTAAAGAACATGATGAAAGTAGTTTTGATGTTGATAGATGTGACTATGTTTCAAGAGATTATTTATATTTTGGCTTACCAATCCATTTACCTTATTCACATTATGAATCTATTTCTGTGGAATTAGACTCAAATGGTAAACCTCTTGAAAATAATGATGGTAGTGTAAAAACTTCAGGTTATTCAAAACACAAAATTGATGTTTATGATGAAAAACAATTATTTGTAATTGAAAAACTACTAGAAAAGAGATTAGAAGGTTATCGTTTAATTTATTCTGACCCGCTAGTTTTCGCACATGAAAAAACTATAAATGCTTTTTTTAATGCTTTTAAATCAAAATCAAAATATTTTGACTCAGATTTAAAAACTCTTATAAGTGATTTTAAAGATAAAGGTATTGATAAAATTGATTTAGATAAATTATTAGAATGGGATGATATAAAATTATATTCAGAAATTATAAATATTGCTGAAACCCATCCTGATTCAAATGTAAGGGATTTAGCAACAATGACAATCCCAAATATGGAAGCATTTTTAAATATGATTTATTCTCACCTTGATCTAAAAAATCGTTCAAAACAAGATTTAAGTACACAAGATTTAAGATTTTTGCAAAAAGTAAAATCTTTAATCGTATCAAATAGTAATTTAGGTAAGAATTTAAGAAATCCAAATTTCACTGATGAAAATACAATCTTTTTTGATGAACAAAATTCAAAAGTGGTTCAAAATCAATTACACTCAATTGCACCTACCTTAAAAAATGATACTTCACTTATAAATACACATTTAATTTTTCAAAGAGCATATAGTCCTGACGAGCCTATTTACATAAGAGACTCTGATGGAAAAATATATGAATTATCAAAACATCCAAAAAGAAAATATGATTGGAATAATATATCTATAAATTCACATAGTAATTTTGCTTATATTCCATATTTACGTTCATGTGGTATAAGTGAAAATATAATTTCTAAACTACAAAATATATCTACTGGTATCTCAACTTATTCTATATCTAAAGAAACATATTTTCCACAAGTTAATATGCAACCATTACAAGTAGGAAATAGCTTAGAATCATATTTTTCAAAACTTGATACATCTAATGAAAGATAAAATAACAAAAAGAAGTTATAAATTAAAATTATTTTTATAGTTTTAATTTATAGCTTCTTTTTTATAAATATATTAATTTACAAATAAAAAAACTGGCAACAACTTATCTTCCCAGCAGGGTAACCCACAAGTATTTTCAGCACATTGGAGCTTGACTACTGTGTTCGGTATGGGAACAGGTATTTCCTCCATGTCATTGTCACCAGAAAATTATATAAATGTGTAAAGCACACTCAAAAATACATAGATGAAAACTTTATTA
>UMCH01050219.1_pt1 | contig 101685 bp, 70 predicted proteins | sample 1964201 | NCBI WGS metagenome assembly UMCH01 (sample SAMEA4835965, study PRJEB28245) | human gut metagenome | biome: gut microbiome; material: fecal sample | place: Denmark | collected 2008 | reverse complement strand
TTATTAATAAAACATGTTGCAAAGTTAGAATGGGAGGGACGTTGGTGGCTGCCATAGCTACCATGCCATGAAAGATAGAGCTTCAAAGTCACTTTTCAATTCACTAATGGTTTCACCTTCATAGGTAATACAATCCTTTTTAAGACCAAGAACTTTGCCAAACAAGCAACTATCTTCTTCACTGTATTCCACGCTACCGGAATATCCTTTGTACTTTAACTGTCCCATACCATTTTGTTATTCTTTGTTCTTTACTTTATTAATATTTTTCAATCAGTCTGTTCTCACGAATATAGGTTAGTAACTGTTTCATCACATAGCCTTTCATTATATTCGACGGATGCGGTTTATGCATTATATACAATTTCTTTTTCATCTGAACTAACAAACTCACCCCCTACCCCAATTCCTCCCTCTCCCTCTTGAAGTAGCCCAGCACCGTGGCTAGCGTGAGACGGCAGCGTTCCACGCTTTTCAGGTGACTCTGAAAGGTGTAGCGAGAGCACAGCACGAGGTAGAACCTATAGTTCAAGCTACGGTGCAAGCGGTGCTGAAGGCAGGCTCTGACATCTTCGGCGGAGAGTTTCATTCCTCTGTTTGGGGTTACTTTCATTGTAATGGCTATTTTAGAATTGACTGTTGATGTGACGGATTTGCAAAACGCATCATCCATCTGTGCCGGATGCATGATGCACACCGAGCAAACGGATGATGCGTTGGGAGCAAATGCACGATGCGTTTTCGCTGATAAAGCCTTAATGAGCATTAAGGGTTGTTATATAATATAATATTAACCGCTGCCGGTTTGGAGGTTAGCGGAAAACATGTACATTTGTAATGTGTTTTTCATAGTATTAGATTTAAGGTTAACAAAAGATTGGCTGTCTGGGATAGATGGCCTTTTTTATGTTGTTTTCTGACCTGCTTCGTAGGATTAAGTTTTTAATAGATAAAAACTTTAAGGCAGGCACAAGGGGATAAAAAAAGGTCCCACAAATCATTGGATTTGTGGGACTTGTGTGTTTACTGTCCGGTTTTTTCCCGGTTAATTCAGCGGAGAGACAGGGTTATGAACCAATCTCTCCAAAAATCCTTATTATCAAGGTGATAACTATTTCAAAAAGTACGCTTGTAACGATTTAGTAACGGTATTTTGTCTGTCATAGTCGTCTAATGACTTCTTCTTGTCTGCCCGTTTTTTCTTCATTACTTTGCAAAAATAACATTTAATATTTATTATTCCAAGTTCTTTTTACAAATTATCAATTCCCAATGCCTGAAAAAAACTATCATGTCTTTTTTCAGCAAAGTCAAGCATCGTATCATAATCCATTACTTCAATATACATATTGAGATTACTGTTAATCTTAAATAATGTACCATATGGAGTTGTCATAAATCCATTAAAATCTTGATTGTAATCAACTAAATCTTTATGCAAATCACATATTACATACCCAAATTTGGGTGTAGTTTTTTGGATATTTAACAACTTTCCCTTATCACTTTTAGCCTTGCTTTCTAATAGTTTCTCAAAATACTCCAAGACCTGACTATCTAATTTTTTATCTTCAGAGGTATTCATATCCCGACCGGGACGTTTAAATTCAAAAATAACTAAAGAATTTACATGGTTGGGATTATCTGTAAAAGCCCAAGGAAAATCATAAATTAAAAGATCTGTTTCTTTTTTACTATCACTATCTATATGCTGATTAGTACATAATGCTCTATCGGAAGTTGTATATCTATGAAATGCCAACCTTTCATCTAAAAGCCATAAATTGTGATATTCTTGTGGCATAACATCGGTTTCAGCCCCCATTGTAAAAATAATGTTATGTAAGTCTTTTTCAAGCATATACTCTTTGTCTTCATTTCTCCATTCAAGATATTTCCTGAATAATTTAAGAACTGATTTCCTTCGAATCATCAAATCGGCCAATTTATCTGCCGAGAATTTTGCCTCTTCAGAAAGAACGGACTGGATTATATTAGAAAAATCTTCTTCGTCATATTTCTTTTTTGCAAATGCCTTGTCAAATGCTTTGGCTCTTTTTTGTTCTAATTGAAATGTCTTTTTATGTAATTCTACTTCTATTCGTTCATCTGTTGCATCTGCTGGAATATTATCAAATGCTCCATCAATGCCAATTAAATGCCTATATGCTAAACGAGGTTTCTTTTTATCAAGAATATAATTCCTAACACGATTATCTTTTTCTTTTTCTGCTTCCTCAATATTCTTTTTATACTCCTTTTTTACATTCTCTGATATGCTATTAAAAATATCTTGTAAGCATATTGAATTGAAAATAGCATTATCATCATCTTTCTTTAGTGGAATTGAAAATTTAGTACGTTGACTATTCACACGCCGATCCAACAGATTCCCCGTAACATATACCGAAAGGTAATATTTCTTATCCAAATTATCTTGTAACGGCCTTACAAATGAAGGAATATACGACGACAATGAAATTTTCTTTCCTACTTCTCGTTTATTTGCACACAAATGCATGGAGTGCGCTCTATTAGCATAATTTCGAATATAATGTAACGTAAAAGGAGAATCTTCTCCATCAATGTTAGTATTTTGAGGTTCTCTATCGAATTTAATCACTTCACTAAAAAGATTATTCAAGACAATAGCATTGTCTTTATCTTCATCATAATAAATTCTCATTAGAGGAACGTCATTAGAAGTAAAATATAACATACAATGATGTATTATTGCTTCTGAAATTTCTTCTATAGAAATTTTATTCTTGTTGATATAGTCAATAAAATCTTTTTTATAATTATTTAATCGCACTCTTGTAGATAACACTTCTTGTTCAACTTGGAGTTCTGCCAAATCTTTGTCTATAACCACACCGTCTTTTGCAGAAAATTTGAAAACTCTCCTTCTCCATTCATTATTTTCATAATAAGTGCTATCTACTTCCATATCATGGAAGCAAGCTAAAACAGAATACCGACCAACTCCTTTACAACCCTTAGCTTTATTTATATCAGTATAAATTTCATTAAATGCTTTAAATCTTTTCTCCACAAACCCTACACCATTGTCTGTTACTTCAAAGCCCGTAATTGAATAATACGGCTCTCCAAATTCTTCTTCAGACAAAACAGGCTCTGCCGCTCTAATAATTTTTATACCAATCGAAGATTGACTTGCGTCAAGTTTATCTTCAATACTTTGAATGGAGTTTACAATTACCTCTTGAAGCGGTAGTAAATACTCATCTGGATCAATCTCTATGTTAGAAACAAATCCACTCAAATTTATAGTTTGGTTTACTACTTTCATATCGTAAACTCTTTAATAGGTCTTTTAATTATACTCAATTCTCTATCTATTTGCAAAGATAGAAAAAACAAATATAGCGGCAACTGATAGAGCTGTTTTAAATAGAGACTTAATGTCCAATATAAGTATTTGGCACATATTATTCTTACTTTCTCGAATCTGCCTAATAATTCGTTTACCTCCATTTTTGCAGTCTTCCCATCGCATCGTGGCGTCGTTACGTTGCAGGTGCAAAGGTGTTTACGAGGTCTTGACGGACGTACAAGGTCGAGCCTCGCGGTTTTGCGAAAAATCTTCCCTGCGCCCTTTCGGTTGCGAGGTATTTATTCTCAAAAACCTTGTACGTCCTAACCTCTACACCGAAAAGCCCCTGAAACGAAACGACCGACGCGACCGAAAGACGCATCAAAAAAAATGTCGGATAAACGAGCGGCAGATTAGGATAAGAAACTCACTCCCTCCACTCTCAAATCCGCATCAAATCAAGAAAAGGAGGTCAAAGATGAAAGCAACATTAAAAATAGCATTTTGGTTGGTTCTGGCGATGTTTGTCAGCAGTATGTTCGGCGGAAGCATTTGGGCTTGGTCGATAGGTCTATGGCTCTGCAAGGAGATTATAGCGGGCGTTATCCGCTTTCTGTTCGGCTGCATCGTCTTCCTGCTTTCTGCGGTCGCCCTTTTCGGTTTTCTCTTTTGGTTATTAACACTTTAATTACAAAACATTATGAACGTAACGATTGAATCTTTCTTCTGTCCCTATTGCGACGAAGTAACGGAAGCCTATTTCCTCCTCGTGAACACCATTCTTTTTGCCGATGGCGAAGACAGCCTGCGGCAAGGTCTCGAACGCTTGAAAACCCAAGTGCCGCTCGACGACTATTTCGTGTACGGTTTCGGCGCACATCATCTATGGGTACACCAACGCAAGCCCAGCGATCAAACCCAATATTTCAGGTGCAGGCTGATGAAAGCAGAGTTTTAACCCCTAAAAGATTGCGACAATGAAAACAAAAATGACTGTAAACGGCGTATCGGTTTGCCCTACGGGAGAAGAACGCCACGAGTATTTTACCCTCTCTCTTTCTCCCCGCAGAAAGAAACGGTTCTGCCAATACGACTACCGGCATACGGACGGCGAGTTGTTCTCCTGCGTCGCCCCGACACTGGAGGAGTGCCGAGCAAAACGGGATACATGGTTGAATAATAGAAACAATAAATAGACGAACGATGAAAAAGAACACAGCAGATTACCGGACATTGATAGTAACCTTTGCGGAACCGATCCGCATATTGGACAGCTATTTCGACGACGTGGAAGCATGGGGTGTCGCCTCGCTCAAAGAGTGGATCGACAGCTACGAAAGCACACGCTTCACACAGACGGACGAACACACGGCGGTCATTACCTCCGAATACAACGCGGAACACGTACAGGAGTGGCTGCAACGCCATACCTCCGTCGCCAACCTCATATCGGCATAAGTTTAACCCACCTAAATAAAACCATTATGAAACCTATACAAGAATATACCAAGCAAGAGAAATTAGAGGCGATTTTGGAATACAACCCGTGCCGAACAGAGCGTAACGCAGTCCTGCGTTACCTCTTGGCCGTCCGTCGGGACAATACCGAACAGATCGCTTATTTCGAGAGTTTCGGCGACAGCGTACACAAGATTATCCTTAACGTGCGGACATACGAGCGCGGAACGCTTTTCGGCTACACGGCCAAGCAGTTCGACGAATACGGATGGATACGCGGTATGCTCCCCATCGTGGAGCGTATCGAGCTGGATATACTCAATACCATCCATATCGGGCAGTCGATAGACGGCACGTATGCCGTTACGGTCGGTTGGAGTACGGACGGCGCAGGCGGCGGCAGCCATCCGTCGGTCTGGGACGAACCGATAACGGACTACAAAGAAGCCGTAAAGCGCGGTATCGCGGAATTGGAGAAGCATTATGCCTATGCGTGGGAGCATATCTCCGATAGTTGTAACTACAACGCCCGTAAGATACGGCAGCTTATCGCCACACTCAAAGAGATTAAACGGCGGTATCTGGAACCGAAACAACTCTCCTTATTCGATTGTATATAATTGACTTCAAATAAACGAATACCTCTGACGATTTTCATTGTTGGAGGTATCGATTTTAAAATATATCTTGTTCATCTGTTAAAAATGCAATGTTAGACAATTCTATATTTTTATTAAGATGTAATAGGTCTATTGGTGTTAACAGAAAGTCTGATAATGCATTTTTCAGTCCCAAAGCATTTTGTCCTGTAATCCCATATTTCTTTAATTGTTTTGTAATGTTTTTCGTCGAAACACATATTTTGCTAATAACTTGATATGTCGTTTCATTTCCCATAAAATCTTTTGTATTTTCCGATGTAGCTAATACATCAACATCTATGATTTTGTCATTATTTGTAGGGATGTAAAATAGCTGTTCCCTATATGGCTCTAAAGTAGTCTGTAGAAAATCAAATGATTTTTCAAATCTTGCATCTTTCCGTAATGCAAAAATTCGTTCAAAATCATGCTTTTTATATTTTCCATTTCTAAATTCGCCTATACTATCGAAATATATCTCAAATAAAATTCCATTCAAAACATGATTTTCGCCATTAATATCATATTTTACTAAATTTGATGCTAAATTGTCAAAGAAATTAGTAACACTAAATGAATAACCATTAGCTTGTTGCAAATTGCGGCCTAAAATAAATTGTTGATTCTTATTTAAACTTTGGGGAGAAATATTTCGGATTTTATCCATAGCAGGATTTTGTCTGTTCCAATCGCATGATTTTAATTCCTTTATAAGTAAACCAAAATTGTCTGTTTTATTATAAATGGAATCTTTAATTACTGTTTCATCATAAGGCAAATTTAATGAATAGACCATTTGCCCTGTATTGAAATAAAAATCGCCAATCAATGACGTATGTTCCCATGTCGTTTGTGTCCCCTCCGTTAAATTATAAACTGTTTTTCGTACTTTTTTAAAGAGATCTTCAACTGATAGCCATTCTCGGCCTATATAGTTAAGCAATGTTCCCGTATAAATACTATGTCCATCCATCCCGGTATCTTTAGCTCCTTCATTTGGAGATGTAGAAAAAGCTATAAGAGTTCCTTTTGGTGCTTGTATCGGCGTAAATGAATTATATCCACCTCGATCAAAACTTTTTCGACAAGCATCTATTATAACAATATTTACTTTATCTGAATTGTTTTTCAAAATAGTTAGAATTTCAGATAAAGTAATGCAAGTCTTACTACAATGATATTTATTAGGAGCGGCTATTTGGCAATCAACAGATGCTAAATAATTTTCTCCATCAACTTGAAAGCCATGCCCTGCGTAGTAAAAAATAGAGGCATCATATTGCTTAATCCTTTCATCAAACGCTTTCAACACATCAACATAATCTTCTATTTTACAGTTTTCTTTATATATAATATCATATCCAAGTCGCTCAAAGGTTTCAGCAATAGAGTGAGCATCATTTACAGCATTATTTAATTTAGCTCCCTCGTAATATTCATTATTCCCAATGACCACAGCTAATGTTTTCATATATATTTTTCTTATTAAATAAATCGCGGCAACAAAAATACAAAAAGGCTGAATTTATTCCAGCCTTTTTCGTACTATATTTATTTGATTATGATTATATAAACTCCTTTTCCTGCGTTTCATTGTTGAAGTCGAAGGTGAGTTGCACGACCTGCCCGAAGTTGTCCTCGACGTAGATGTCGATGGTCTGCTGGTCGGTCGATGCGGAGGTGTAGTAAAGTCGGAACACCTCGCGTTCGAGCGGATAGCGGTCGTTGGGCAGGAACACCGTACCGTCGTCCATGCGGAGCGTCCCCTTGCCGTCGGGTTGGAAATAGTGGATCGTGTACCGCGCCCCGTCATAGCGTCCCTCGCGGTGGAGCGTGCAGCGTATCTCGGCGGTCTCGCCCTTTACGATCTTCGTCTGCACGGGCATCGTTTCCACCGTAAACGGGTATGCCTGCTGAATATCCAGCTCATTGTCGCAGGATGAAAGCAGGCAAGCCATCATCCCGATGAAAAAAGAAAAACCTAATCTTGTGATATTGAAACTTTTAATCATAACTTGAATTTTAATGTTTTGTTATTCGTCGTTTTCTCCTGCAATTTCTTTTGCAGATGCTCATTGAGGTCTTTGCTTCCGGCATAAACCCCAGAGCAGTCGATGACTTTCTCCTTGTAGCGGGCACGCAGCGCCTCGAACGTCTTACGTCCTGCCCCGTCGTTGTCCAGCCAGCAGTTGATTTTGGCGTAGCCGTCCAGATAAGGGAACGACTTGGCCAGATTGCCGACCGAATTGAGCACCAACGCATCGTTGCCGTTGGCCACTCCGAGCGTCGCGGCGGAGAGGAAGTCGAAGAAGCCCTCGAACACGTCGCAGGCATCCGTCGGTGTCTGCTGCCGTGAGACGAGGGAGATGTCCTTCGGGGGGACACAGCCCTTGAACAGCTTGCTGCGAAGCTCCCAACCTCCCGACACGTTCTGAAAGCCGATGGCGAAATAGGGTTTCCCATGTACACGATAGCTGATCTGCCGACAATGGCAAGCGGCCACGTCCGCGGGGATGCCACGCTTCGCGAGATAGTCTTTCAACACGTCGTAGAGCAGCGTCTTTTGCTCGACCTCCTGAAAGGCAGGCTCGGCGGCACGCTCCTTTGCAGGTCGCGGCGCGGGGAGTGGCACGAAATCCCCGCCTGCCGTGTCCGAAATATACTTGGCCTGCGTGAGAAAATCCGTGCTGCGGATCAGCTCCCCGGCAAGGGTAAAAATATCGCCGCCGTGTCCTGCCCCGAAATCGAACCAGATATTTCTGTCCGTATTGACCTTGAACGACGGCGTCTTTTCCTCACGGTAGGGAGCGTTGTACCACAAATCGTTTCTTTTCCGCATGGCCGGATGATACCCCAGCCGTTGCAGAAAGGTCTCCAATGGCAACTGCCGCATCTCATCTATCGTCATGCCGTCAGTTGATGATGAATTTCAGGCCGATTCCGTATTGTGTGTGGAAATGCCCCGTAGAGCCGCCCCACAGGCAGCGTTCGCGGACGTTTACTGTAAGGGCGATGCGGTCTGCGAGGTAGGCTTCCGCTTCGAGCGACACCGCGCCGCCGTAGATGAAAGCATCCTTGTTCGTGAGCCTCGCCCCGTCGAAAAGCACCTTGTCACCCCAGTTCACAGTCTCGTACCCCGCGAGAGCCGAGCCGCCGATATAGACGAAGAAAATCTTTCGCGCGTCGGAAAGGAAGTTGTAGTAGAATCCTCCCTCCGCCGTGAATTGCGCCGTCGGGACGCGGCTCTCCTTATAGGGGTTGTATCGTTGCAGGTACTCGCCGCCGAACACCCACTTGCTTCCGCCTTTGGTGTAGGTCGAGAGCGCAGCCCCGAAACAGTACCCTGCTTCGGCACGGTCGGCGTGCGAATAGAACCCGTCGGCCATGCCCGCTTTCAGCTCAATGCCCCGCATCTTGGGGAGGCATCGTTGGGCGTCAGCCCGCCCCACACAGAGGGCGAGCGACGCTACGAGGATGATTAGAAACCGCTTCATGGCTATTTCACTTTGAGTTCGTCGATGACATTCGCCCGCACGAGGTCTTCATTCTCGACGGTAAACGACTGGTGTCGGCCTCCGTTCTTCTCGTTCAGCTCCACGACGAGGCACTTGTCGTCGGGAATGGTAAACTTCGCCATCGTGAAGACGGTGCGCTCGTCCGTCTTTCCGGCCACGCGCGTGGCGTAGTTGTGGGCACGCAGCGGGAAAATGACCTGCTCTTGGATGGCCGTTCGCTTAGCGACCTTCTTATCGACGATTTTGAACGTGATGAAATCCACGTCGAACGGCACGTTGGAGGTGTTCTTGATCTGCGTGTGGAAATAGAGCAGTCCGTTGTGCGTGTAGATGCCTTTCAGGAGATACTGAATCCCGAAACGCTTGCAGCCGATATGCTTCACTTCGCGCTTGTCCTGCTTGTGGATGGACTGCATGATAAGACGCACGAGCAGCGGCGACTCGCTTCCCAGCTCCGAGAGGTAAATCTCCATCGCATTGTTCGGGCGGTTTACGGCGCTGCCGTCATGGATGAAATCGCACATCTCGACGTTCAGCAGCAGCGGCTCGGCGGCATATTTCACATTGAACGTATAGAACGATCCGTCCTCGGTAATGACCGACATATTGGTCTCGACACGGAAATCGCGCACGGTGGCTTTCACACGGATCACGTTCTCCGCGCCGTCAGCCTTGCCCGCGATAAGGTTCGACGAACCCAGATCGACGTATCGCACCGCCGCCGGAAAGATGACATGGACGGTCTTGTCGTAGGTAACCTCCAGCCCGTGCGGGGGTATCATGCGGTCGAACGTGAGTTTCCTCGTGAGGCCGTGATAGAGGTCTCCGTCGGCCTCCGCCTGCGGATAGACCTCTTTCTCCAAGACGATCTTCTCCGGCTCCTGCTCCGTTCCGGCGCTGCGCTCCGCATTACCGGCTACCTGCTGCGTGCCGTTCTCCGTCGTTACCTGCTCTTGTGCATTGGCTGCACCGATGCCCGTTAAAAGGGTCTCTCCGGTGAATCAGGCGATTACCCATGTGCAGGACTGGGCGGATGAAAAACTCCGCCACCTGTGCGGGCGAATGACACCGGAAATAAGGCTGGCGGTAATCCTGCTTATGCTCCTGTTCTTCGGCGGGCTATCCATCTACTTTACGGTATCATCCATTTACCGGATAGGAAAAGAGGATGGCGAAACCATACGGATAGAACACATCAGGCAGTTGCAGCTACAAGGTAAAGACAGTACGAACATTTTTAATCAGTCAGACAATGGAAGAAAAAGAAGTGAAAAATGAAGTTCCCGCACCGGAAACGGACAGGAAGAAAGAACCTGAAAAACAGGTAAAGGAAAAAAAAGAACTGACCCCGCAGCAGATACAGCAGCGAAAGAAGATGCTGGTTTACTCGCTTATGGGACTGGTTTTCTTAGGGTCTATGTACTTGATTTTTGCACCGTCCGATAAGGACGAAGCAAAGGTGGAAAACGTGGGCGGATTTAACGCCGATATTCCGCAACCCAAAGGGGACGGGATAATCAGCGATAAAAAGACAGCCTACGAACAGGAGCAAATGGAGAACAAACAGGCGGACAAGATGTGCTCCTTGCAGGATTTTGCTTTTTCGCTGGGAGAGGAAAACGGGAACGGGGAAAATTTGACCCTGATAGATGATGCTCCGGCAGAAAAGCCGAAAACCAATGTAATAGACTTCGGGGCGGGTGCGCCGAACAATAGCCGTTCCTCTATCCAGTCTTCGGCGGCAGCTTACCGGGACATGAACCGTCAGTTAGGCAGTTTCTACGAAACGCCGAAAGAGGACAAGGAAAAAGAGGAACTGAAACGTCAGGTGGAAGAACTCACTGCCCGGCTCGATGCGAAAGAAAACGGTGCGGGCAGCATGGATGAACAGGTGGCTCTTATGGAAAAATCCTACGAACTGGCGGCAAAATACATGAACGGACAGAACGGGCAAAGCGTACCACCGCAACCGGGACAGATTGCACAGGTCGCACCGTCCGCACCCGTTCAGGGCAAAGGAAATGCCATACCTGTAAAATCGGTATCGGACAGGACGGTTTCAGGATTACAGCAACCTATGAGCAACGCCGAATTTATCGCCGAATACGGCAAGCCACGCAATTACGGGTTTAATACGGCGGTCGGCAGTGGTTATTCGATGGGGAAAAACACTATCCGGGCGTGTGTGCATAACGACCAAACACTTATGGACGGGCAGACCGTCAAGCTCCGGCTGTTAGAACCGTTGCAAGCGGGCAATGTCATTGTTCCGAAAAACAGCCTTGTATCGGGAAGTGCCAAAGTACAAGGGGAACGGCTCGACATACTGGTTTCCTCGCTCGAATATGCGGGTAACATCATCCCGGTAGAACTTGCCGTTTACGACAGTGACGGGCAAAAGGGGCTTTCCGTTCCCTCGTCACTGGAGCAGGAAGCGGCAAAAGAAGCGATGGCGAATATCGGTGCGGGACTGGGTACGAGCATTTCCTTTGCGCAAAGTGCCGGGCAGCAGGTCGCAATGGATATTACAAGGGGCTTGATGCAGGGCAGTTCGCAATATCTTGCCAAGAAGTTCAGAACGGTAAAAGTACACCTGAAAGCGAATTATCAGGTGATGCTTTACGCCAAACAGCAATAATCTATTTATCAATTATCAACCATAAAAATTTCAATCCAAAATGAAAAAGTTAATGATTTTATTCGCCCTTATCATGGGCGTGGTCTCTGTGAAAGCACAAAGTAACGATTTGTATCAGGGCATTACTAAAAAGCTGCCTTACCGTCAAATGGTGACACCTTACGGCGTACAGGTGACATTCGCCAAAACGGTACATATCATTTTCCCGTCTGCTGTTAAGTACGTGGATTTGGGCAGTAACTACATTATTGCCGGAAAAGCGGACGGGGCGGAAAATGTTGTCAGGGTCAAGGCTACGACAGAGGGCTTTCCCGGTGAAACCAATTTTTCCGTTATCTGTGAGGATGGCAGCTTTTATTCCTTTAATGCAAAGTATGCACATGAACCGGAAATGCTGAACATCGAAATGAAAGACTTTTTGGAGAATGAGGACACAACGTATTTCAGCCATACCCGGATGAACATCTATTTCCGTGAACTGGGTAACGAAAGCCCGCTTTTGGTAAAGCTGATTATGCAGTCCATCTACAAGAACAATGACCGGGAAATAAAGCATTTGGGATGCAAGCGTTTCGGGGTGCAGTTCTTGGTAAAGGGCATTTATTCGCATAACGGGCTTTTTTACTTCCACACACAAGTAAAGAACAGTTCAAACGTGCCGTTTGATACCGATTTCATCCGTTTCAAAATTGTGGATAAAAAGGTAGCCAAAAGAACGGCTATTCAGGAAACCGTCATTGACCCGGTGCGGAGCTATAACGAGATACTGCTTATCGGTGGCAAAAGTACCGTCCGCACCGTGTACACTGTTCCACAGTTCACCATACCGGATGATAAGGTCTTGGTTATTGAACTGGTGGAAAAGAACGGGGGCAGACACCAAACTATCCGGGTGGAAAACTCGGATGTCGTGGCAGCCAAAGTGATTAACGAACTTAAAATCAAATGAACATGAAAAGAATATGCTGTATTATATCCCTTTTTGTGCTGTGCCTGACTTTCAACCGGGCACACGCACAAAGATGTCTGCCGGGAATGAAAGGCTTGCAGGTTACGGGCGGCATGGCGGACGGTATTCATTGGAACAATAAAAGCGATTTCGCTTATTACTTCGGGGCGGCTCTTTCCACCTATACCAAAAACGGGAACAGGTGGGTTATTGGCGGGGAATACCTCGAAAAGCATTACCCCTACAAGGATTTGCAGATACCAGTCAGCCAGTTTACAGGTGAGGGCGGTTACTACCTGAACTTTCTTTCAGACCGGAAGAAAACCTTTTTCCTTTCGCTGGGCTTGTCTGCCCTTGCCGGGTACGAAACAAGTAATTGGGGGGACAAGCTGCTACCCGATGGTTCGACCCTGACCGATAAGGACGGTTTTGTCTATGGCGGTGCGCTGACGCTGGAACTGGAAAGTTACATTACCGACCGGGTGGTGTTCCTGATTAACGCAAGGGAAAGATGCCTGTTCGGTTCTTCAGTCGGAAAGTTCCACACACAGTTCGGTATCGGTCTAAAGATAATCATGTGATAAACTAACCTATTATATATAATGTATATGAGAAAGATTTTAAGCCGTATTTTGATGGGCTGCTATGTAATGGCCGCCTTGCTATTGGTGGGTGCGTGTAATGACGATGTGGATATACAGCAGTCTTACCCGTTCCGTATTGAAACGATGCCTGTACCGAAGAAATTAAAGGTGGGTGAAACGGCGGAAATACGCTGCCAGCTTCACCGGGACGGACGGTTTGAGGAAACAAAGTATTTCATCCGCTATTTCCAGACAGACGGGGCAGGAACACTGAAAATGTCCGATGGAACGGTTTTACTGCCGAATGACCTGTACCCGCTTCCGGGTGAAACATTCCGGCTTTATTATACTTCCGCATCAACCGACCAACAGACGGTAGATGTGTATTTTCAGGATAGCTTCGGGCAGTTGGAACAACTTACGTTTTCATTCAACAATGACAGTCAAGATACTGACTGACAATTTTCTGCCAAATACTGAATACATTTAATTAAGATATGTCATTATGTCTGAAAATACCTATATCAGAATGTCTGGCATATTTTGTGATAATATAAAAACAGAGTAACAAACTGTGATGTAGGATTACTCTGTTATTTTAATCTTCTTGATGGATGAAGATTTTACAGTTGGTAGCTGTATATTAAGGTGCAAAGATAGTTATTTCTTGATAAAAAGCAAAGATTACTCATTTCTCCTTATCCATCCGGTTTCTGACTCACCGACAAGATGTAGACAGTGTTAATTCGACTGGATAATTCGGATTATAAAATAAGGAGGAAACTACTATGGCTCAAACTGACGCTGGAAAAAAGAAAGTTTATGTGCATGAGCACAAAAAGTCTGATGGAACAATAGTTCCAACTCACTATCGCTCAACACCTAACACTTCTGATGGAGCAAAGAAACCATCACCCAAAAAGTAAGGTTTCGAGGGAAGTCCGTTGAACGGATTTCCCCATGTTTTATTAAACTATTAAAAATATGAAAAATACAAAATTTATCACCAAAGATTTTCAAGAATTTATCAATTCAGTTAATGAAATCAATTATCATGAAGTATATGATTTATATCAAGCAGCAAATAGCAATGTTGATGGACAATCAACTTTCACAGTAGAAAAGGCAGCTGGGACAACAGATGATATTTTAATCGGTTATGAACCTACAAATTCTTTTTTAAGATTAACACCTAAAGCTGCTGCTTTTTTTCCTGAATGGATAAAAGCTAATTTGATGGAAGATATGGATGCTGAAAGTTTTTGGGGAATGAAGCACGCTATGGAAAAAGATGAGGAAGAAGAAAGGCGTAATCATTAAAAAAATAAAAAAAATCTTTGAATATGAAAGAATATATTGTCACATTTTCCGTATGTGGAGAGGTGCATAGTTTACAGTTCACTGATAATATAAACAGTGATAGAGCGCGTGAAGCAAACGCTAAAATATGGATTAACGATTATGTTCAGAACCAACTTGGAATAAAAGATGGAGTGATATATCAGATAATCAGTATAGAACCAACAAAAAGATAATTGTTGTTATTAAAGATAGGCAAAAATACTTCTTGCCTATCTTTAATGATATAATAATTTATATTGAATTATCAGATAATCGACAGCACAATAAAAATAAAAGCCATGTAAAACAAGTAAACGGCGGAGATAAACAGCCGGAGAAAGAACCGGAGAATAAAAAAGCCTATGATTAAAGCTGTCCATGTTCCGGCGGTGCTGGTGGCTACCTGATAGATGATAAAAGTAAGCATGAACCATCGTAAAAAAGTCGCTATCTTATTATATACTTTCATTGTCTTAGCGTGTTGCGGGTGGATTGCTCCACCCAGTTAATAATCAGGCACAACGGAAAACGAAACCGTCTTCCATCCAGTAATCAGTCATAAACAGGTCACGGGCAAAAGCCGAATAATCAAAGTAGGTCTTTGCGAACTCCGGCAGTTCGTAACATTGTTCTACGATTTCATAGGCGTAATCTTCCTCGTCCTTATATTCTCCTTGATAATCATCTTCAAAAGAGGAAATAAGGTTTTCTACATCTTCTTCGTTTATATCGTGGTTATGATGGTCGCACCATACGAAAAACGCTTCCTGCTGGGTTTCGCTTAATTTCTCGATAGCGTCCCGCACTTCAAAGAACTTTTCAGATAACCAGCTTTCAGAAATGAACGCTTCCGGGATATTCTCGTAATCCTGAAACATAAATTCCGGGTCTTGGTCGTCCTTGTGCAGTTCCCGGCACGCTTCCAAAAATTCGTCCTTGTCCGAATAGTCGGAAAGGTCTAACCACTTGCCGAAAAGTGAACCGTTATTATACTTGTTGTAAGTACCTACATAAACTCTTGCTTCTGATAATGTTACTGCTTCCATAATTCTGTATCTTTTAAATTTATGCGGATTTGAGAGGTAAGGGAGTTGAGTTTCATAACCTTTTTTCCTGTTTCTCGTAAATCTGACTTTTTTTTATGCGTTTCCGGTCGGGGCGGTCGTTTTCGTTTCATATAGGCTTTAAAGGGTAGTGTTTAGGCTTTGCAAGGTTTTAAAGAAAAATACTCTCTGGACGAAGTACAGCAGGAAGATTTTTGTTTAACCCCTTTAGGACTTGACCTTGCAAAGACGTGAAGAACACGGAAATACCTTTGCCTATGTGATACGATAATGACTGCTTCGGCTGGGGACTGCCTAAGAGGAAGATTTACAATAGGAGAAACTGGAAAAATGGTTTTATTTTAAAAGTAGGATATTGTGTTTTTGTTGCCAGTAACAAAAAAAGGGCTTATAAAAGCCCCTCGTCTGCGAAACTGTAATAACTTTCTTCTGTCAGGATGATATGGTCTAACAGGTGTAAATCCAATACCTTGCAGGCTTCTTTTATTTTTGAGGTGATTTGTTTGTCCGGCTCGCTCGGACGTAGGTTGCCCGATGGGTGGTTATGTGAGAGGATTATCCCCGAAGCGTGGACTTTCAAGGCAGTTTGCAGGATGATTTTCACGTCCATTACAGTTTCAGCCATGCCGCCTTTAGAAATAAGGGAAACGCCTAAAGCCTTGTTAGCCCGGTTGAGGAACATTACATAACTTTCCTCGTGGTGTTCCATACATTCGATATAGAACGGTTTCAGATAAGAGTAGGACGTTTCGGATGAGAGTATTTTCACCCTTTCGGATGCTTTTACATTGTCTTTATAAGAGATAGTGATTTCCGGCATGGTAAATTCTGTTGTTTTCATAACACTTGAATTTTAAATTAAACAATAAGAAATTTTGCCGGACACCCACAGTTTGGCGGGGACTTCAACCATATCTTTTCAAAAAATACAACCCGTAGGTGTGGAGATTTTTTAGAAAACCGGAACGGCTCGGATTTGGTATTTGTCCCCACCGGGCTGTAACTTTGCTAAAATTTGTGATTGAAATACATTACTTTAGGGAACTGAAAAAGGGGTATCACTGGTGACACCCCTTAGACAACCGAATACCTTAAACCGTTATTCGTCATAGGTTCTATATCCTATCGGTTTGCGTGGCTTCGGTTCGGGTTTGCTTAATAACTGGGTCAATGCTTGATAAACTTCGCTGAATTGTGCATCCGTACTCTGTTCCAGTTCTTCGATGCGTTTAAGAAGTTCCTCGTAACCGATTGACATTTGCCGCATGAGGACGAAAGCACGCATGATGGAAATATTCACGTCTATAGCGGTCTGACTGCGTAAGACACTACTAAGCATGGCGACACCCTGCTCCAAAAATGCGAGAGGCGGGGTCGGCGTGTGCCGGATATTTTCAGGGAACTTATCACAATTTGTGATAAGTTCCTGCCATTCATCCTTTGTTAGCTGAAAAGCAAAGTCACTGGGAAAACGGGATAAGTTTCTTTTAACTGCCTGTTTCAAAGCTCTTGTTTCAACTTGATAAAGTTCTGCCAAATGGAAATCGAGTATGACCCGGCAACCCCTGACCTCAAAGATTTTGTTTTGGATGATTTGTAAGTCCATAATGTTATTATTTAATGGTGAGTAATTGAAAACATAAAGGGACTTATCACAAATTGTGATAAGTTCCCTATATACCTATTTCATAGATACTTCTTTGTAGATTTTTTCAATGCCGACAAACTTCTTATCAAGCCCCTGCATATCGTTACTAATTTTGTTATTGGTAATGCGAGCGTATATCTGTGTCGTTTCTATATTGGTGTGTCCCAACATCTTGCTAACTGTTTCAATGGGCACACCTTTAGCAAGTGTGGTTGTCGTGGCAAATGTATGTCTTGCAAGGTGAAATGTCAAGTTCTTTTTAATCCCGCATACATCCGCTATTTCTTTCAAATACGCATTTAGTTTCTGATTACTGATAATAGGAAGTACCTTTCCATTCGGCAATTTACCTTTGTATTTTTCCAATATCATTTTAGGAATATCCAGCAAGGGAACATTCACGTCTGTATTTGTTTTTTGGCGTTTCGTAATTATCCATAAATTACCGTCAAAGGACTTGCGGATATTATCTTCCTTTAAGTTTGCAACATCCACATAAGCCAAACCACTGAAACAGGAAAAGATAAAAACATCACGCACCTGTTCCAATCGCTCGGAAACCATCTTCTTTTTGAGGATGATTTTTATTTCGTCCTCTGTCAAATCCCCTCTATCCACTTTCTCCAAACGTATTTTATAGTTGGCGAACGGGTCGCCTACCAAGATGCCGTTATTACGGGCTATCAAGATAATGCGTTTGAAGAACTGCATGAACTTGGCAGTCGTATTATAACCACATTTACAGGTGGTACGCAAATATAACTCGAAGTCTGTAATGAACATCGGGGTTATTTCCTTTATAGAAATATCCGACAGGTTATATTTGCTTTGGATGAACTCGGCAAGATGGCGGCGGGTCACTTCATATTTGCGATAAGTGGCAATCGTTTTGGATATGCCGACCAACTGTTTCACATCGTCATTGTGCTTTTGGAAAAGGTTAAGGATAGTATCGTGGTTTTCGCTATGCCCTAAAAATTCATTCTTCACCTTTTCGGCGGTAACATAATTGTCACGCCTTTGCAGTTCGTGATAGATGGTATTAAGGGATGCGTTTATATCATCCAGCAATCGGTTGATACGGGTAGCTTCCGCAGAACGTCCGGCGGCTTTGCCTGCCTTACCGTCCCAAAGTTTGGGTTGAACGTCCAGTTTGGAATTAAAACGGCTTGCCACACCATCAATCGTGATGCGGACAAAAATAGGGTAACTGCCATTGATTTTTTGCTTGTCCTTTTTCACAAAGAAAAGAACGGAAAATGTACTCTTCATAAACTCACTTTTTTAGGTTACAAAACTACGGTAATTAACTCAAAGTGAAGTTTATACAGGCTCGCCAAATAGCGACAGAAGTTCGCCAATTTCGGACTAAGTGTACCCCTTTTGGACTTTCAGTTGTCGGGGGTACGAGTTAGGTTACTAACTTTGTCTTTTAAGGGCTAAATGATGTCCGGTAGGGCAGACATAAGGGGATAAAAAAAGTCCCACAAATCGTTGAATTTGTGGGACTTGTCTGCTTTCTGTCCGGTTTTGTCCGGTTAGTTCAGCGGAGAGACAGGGATTCGAACCCCGGGTGCCTCGCAGCACAACGGTTTTCAAGACCGCCGCAATCGACCACTCTGCCACCTCTCCAAAACTTCTTTTTCAGAAGTGCTTTTCTTTTAAAGCGGTGCAAAGATACAAATCATTTTTTATTCTACAAACTTTTCTGCACAAAAACAGAGCAATTATACCAAAATTCTTGTTTATACCCACTACGGAACGAACATAACGGCATTTAGGCTATTTGTTGAAATTTATCAAGGGCAAGACAGAGTTTTATAACTTACTGGCTATCAGTATATTTACAAAGAACCACATTCAGTATACGATTGAACCCTATTCAGTATACGACTGAATGGCATTCACTATACGACTGAATTAGGTTCAGAATACGACTGTTCCTTAAACCTACATCATTTGTAAATAATGCAGATTATTATTCGGTTCTTGTTTCAATTCATAAACCACATATAAAGAAAGTATTAACATCTCTACTCCCCCGGACATTCACTACCTAATAATAGTTATTTTATGCTGTTCAACATAAAAAGAGAAGTATCTCTTATAAAATTACGGAATTTATTCAGTATTTTTGTGCGCTCTAAAGGATAACATTATCTAACCTACTAACAAAAACAAATTTTATGGAATTGAACAAAACCTTTACCAATGGGCTTTGGAATAAAGAAATCAATGTCAGTGATTTCGTCAGTAAAAACATCGCACCCTATACCGGGGATGCATCTTTCTTGCAGGGACCTACCGAACGTACCAAACGTATCTGGGACATCTGTCTGAAGGCTCTCGAAGAAGAAAGGAACAACAATGGCGTCCGTTCACTGGACAATACCACCGTATCTACCATCACTTCTCATAAAGCCGGGTATATTGATAAGGACAATGAACTTATTGTCGGTTTGCAGACTGATGAACTGTTGAAACGATCCATCAAACCTTTCGGAGGCATCAACGTGGTAGCAAAAGCATGCCGTGAAAACGGAGTGGAAGTGGACGATAAAGTAAAAGACATCTTCACCCATTACCGCAAAACACATAACGACGGCGTATTCGATGTATATACCGAAGAAATCCGTTCCTTCCGCTCATTGGGATTCCTGACCGGTCTTCCCGACAACTATGCTCGCGGACGTATCATCGGTGACTACCGTCGTCTGGCACTCTACGGCATCGACCGACTTGTCGAAGCCAAGCAAGAAGACTTGCGCAATCTGACAGGTCCCATGACCGAAGCCCGTATCCGTCTGCGTGAAGAAGTAGCAGAGCAAATCAAGGCTCTGAAAGACATCAAAGTGATGGGCGAATACTACGGACTCGACCTCAGCCGCCCCGCAACATCAGCGCAAGAAGCTGTGCAATGGGTATATATGGCTTATCTGGCTGCCGTGAAAGAACAAGACGGTGCTGCCATGTCATTGGGCAATGTATCTTCATTCCTCGACATCTTCATCGAGTATGATTTGGCTCACGGCAAGATTGATGAAACTTTTGCACAAGAACTGATAGACCAGTTCGTCATCAAGCTGCGCATGGTACGCCATCTGCGTATGCAGTCGTACAATGACATCTTTGCCGGAGACCCGACTTGGGTGACCGAAGCCATTGGCGGCCGTTTCAACGACGGACGCGTGAAAGTGACCAAAACCTCTTTCCGTTTTCTGCAAACCCTATACAATCTCGGTCCTTCTCCCGAACCAAACATGACGGTACTGTGGAGCCCGGAACTGCCGGAAGGTTTCAAGGATTTCTGTGCCAAAGTTTCCGTAGACACAAGCTCTATCCAATACGAGAACGATAACCTGATGCGCGAAGTACGCAACTGTGACGATTACGGTATTGCCTGCTGCGTATCTTACCAAGCCATCGGAAAGCAAATCCAGTTCTTCGGTGCACGTGCCAACCTAGCCAAGGCATTGCTGCTCGCCATCAACGGCGGACGTTGCGAAAATACCGGAACCGTCATGGTGAAAGGTATTCCCGTACTGACCGGCAACACGCTGAAATTCGAGGAAGTAATGGCCAACTACAAGAAGGTACTGACTGAAATTGCCCGCGTATACAACGAAGCCATGAACATTATCCACTACATGCACGATAAGTATTATTACGAAAAGGCTCAGATGGCATTCATCGATACCGACCCGCGCATCAATCTGGCTTACGGTGTGGCAGGACTTTCCATCGCCATCGATTCCCTCTCTGCCATCAAATATGCCAAAGTCACTGCCCGCCGTAATGACATTGGTCTGACAGAGGGTTTTGATATGGAAGGTTCTTTCCCTTGCTTTGGTAATAACGATGACCGTGTAGACCACCTCGGTGTGGATTTAGTATACTACTTCAGTGAAGAACTGAAGAAACTGCCCGTCTACAAAAATGCCCGCCCCACTCTTTCATTGCTGACCATCACATCCAACGTGATGTATGGCAAAAAGACAGGCGCTACTCCGGACGGACGCGCCAAAGGTGTTGCCTTTGCTCCGGGTGCCAATCCGATGCACGGACGTGACAAGAACGGTGCCATCGCCTCCTTGAGCTCTGTAGCCAAATTGCGTTACCGCGACTCGCAGGATGGTATCAGCAATACGTTCTCCATCGTCCCCAAATCACTGGGCCCGACACCGGAAGAACGTGTAGAGAACCTGGTAACCATGATGGACGGCTACTTCACCAAAGGTGCCCACCACTTGAACGTAAACGTACTGAACCGCGAAATGCTGGAAGATGCCATGGAACATCCCGAAAAGTATCCGCAACTCACCATCCGCGTTTCCGGCTATGCAGTGAACTTCGTGAAGTTGAGCCGCGAGCATCAGTTGGAAGTCATCAGCCGTTCATTCCACGAAAGGATGTAATATGATAAACATACACTCCTACGAAAGTATGGGAACATTCGACGGGCCGGGTCTCCGGCTCGTCGTTTTCCTGCAAGGATGTCCGTTCCGTTGTCTGTATTGTGCCAATCCGGATACGATTGATGTAAAAGGAGGCACTCCCACCACTCCGGAAGAGATTCTGCAAATGGCTATCAGCCAAAAGGCATTCTTCGGGAAGAAAGGAGGTATTACTTTCTCCGGCGGTGAGCCTACCCTGCAAGCAGAAGCGCTGATTCCTCTTTTCAAGGAGCTGAAGGCGAACGGCATCCATATCTGTCTGGACAGTAACGGAGGCATCTGGAATGAAAAGGTGGAAGAGCTCTTTAGCCTGACTGACCTCGTGCTGCTGGACATCAAGCAATTCAATCCCGAACGCCACCGTACGCTGACGGGACGAAGCAACGAACAGACACTCCGCACCGCTGCCTGGCTCGAAGAACATGAACACCCCTTCTGGCTGCGCTATGTACTGGTCCCCGGTTACAGCGATTCGGAAGAAGACACCCGCCTGCTGGGTGAAAGTCTTGGCAAATACCAGCAGATACAACGGGTGGAAATACTTCCTTATCACCGTCTGGGTGTTCACAAATACGAAGCCATGGGATGGGATTACAAATTGAAAGAAGTGAAGGAAAATACTCCGGAACAACTGGAACGGGCAGAAAAACTGTTCAAAGAGTATTTCACGAATGTGATAACCAACTAAAACAGAAAAGCAAGGCTGTCCGGATATGATTCCAGACAGCCTTGCTTTTCATTTATAGGACAAGAATCCTATTCTTTCAAGTTATAGGTAATCTGCTGTACATCATCACTACTGCCACCCACCATAAAGACGAAATCACCAGGTTCTACCATATAATTCATCTCATTGTCATAGAATCCCAGTGCATCGTCAGTTATCTGAAAAGCTACAGTTTTGCTTTCACCCGCATTCAGATGAATTTTCCTGAAGCCCTTCAACTCCTTTATCGGGCGCGTAACAGACGCTACCTTATCCTGCACATACAACTGGACTACTTCCTCTCCTGCACACTTACCGGTATTAGTCACTTTTACCGACACCTCCGTATGGACGCCTGCATCCTTGCCCGGTAGCAGTTTCAAATCAGAATATCCAAAATCCGTATACGAAAGCCCATATCCGAAAGGATAGGCAGGCTCAGTAGAAGCATCGATATAAGATGCCTTATAAGTCTGTTGCAATGCGGTAGGACGACCGGTACTCTTATTCTGGTAATAAATGGGAATCTGCCCTACGTGTGCAGGAAATGTCATGGGCAATTTAGCCGAAGGATTATACTCTCCCCACAACACATTGCATATGGCGTTGCCGGCCTCACTCCCCAACCACCAAGTACACAGTACCGCATCAGCATGTTCCCTTATCTCATTGAAGATTACCGGACGCCCACACATGACAAGAGCAATGACAGGTTTTCCAGTCTTTGCCAGTTCCGACACCAGCTTCTGCTGCCCCTCGGGTATGGCTATATTCACTTTGGAAGCCTTCTCGCCACTCTGACCGAATCTCTCGCCTACCGCCACAACAATGACATCCGAAGCCTCAGCAGCCTGTAATGCTTCCTGCAATCCGGTCAACTGATTGCTCTTCATATCATAGCCTTCAGCATAGCTCACCTCCAGTCCTTTCCGGACCAATGCATCATATAAGGTCACCACTTTGTTCCGGTCCGTAGTGGCAGCCCAAGCACCTGCCATATCGTACTGGGATTTTGAGAGTCCTCCTATCAAGGCTATCTTCCTCGTCTGTGCCGTCAACGGAAGCACAGATTCCCTATTCTCCAGCAATACAACGGAACGCTCGGCCATACGGAGCGAAGCATTACGGACTTCGGGCGCATTGAGTATTCTGGCCGCTCTTTCCGGATTACAGTAGCGAAAAGGGTCCTCAAACAATCCCAACTCATATTTCTTCTCCAATATACGCCGTACTGCATCATCAAGTACACTCTCCTTTACTTTCCCTTCTTGAACAAGCTCCTTCAGATAAGTCAAGTAGCAGGTACTTACCATCTCCATGTCCAGACCAGCATTCAGTGCTTTGGCTGCGGCATCTTTCTTGTCAACAGCATAACGGTGGTTCACTAATTCCTCTACCGAATTATAATCGGACACAACAAATCCCTTAAATCCCCACTGCTCTCTCAATAGCCGGTTGAGCAAGAAATCATTGGCAGTACAAGGAATATTATTAAAATCATTGAAAGCACTCATCACGGTAGCTGCTCCTACCTTTATGGCCGCCTTATAGGGAGGCATATAAAAATTGGCAAAGTGGCCCATTGACATATCCACACTATTATACTCCTTTCCTGCTATCGGTGCACCATATCCGGCAAAATGTTTCATACATGCCATGACAGTCGTCGTGTCTGCCAAATCGTCTCCTTGCAAGCCTCTGACACGCGCCTCCGCTACCCGAGAACCATAATAAGGGTCCTCACCAGCCCCTTCCATGACGCGTCCCCAACGTGCGTCCCACGAAATATCCACCATCGGGGCAAAAACCCAGTTCAAACCATCGGCGGCACTTTCCAAAGCATTGTAGCGTGCAGCTTCCTCAATCATGGCCAAATCGAAACTTGCAGCCTCGGCAAGCGGAAGCGGAAATCCGGTACGATAGCCGTGGATAACATCCAGTCCGAAAATTAAAGGAATGCGCAAACGCGATTGCAAAGCAAGCTCTTGATAACGGCGTATATCCTTTACTCCTATCACATTCAGCATAGAGCCTATTCTGCCTTGCCGGACATACTCTTCTTTAGGAATATTTCCACCGTCGGGTCCGGTAAAATTCCCTCGGTAGGTGCATTGTGCAAGCTGGCCTATCTTTTCATCCAGCGTCATCTGCTTCATCAAGCTTGAGATGAATTTCTCCTTCTCCGTAGTTTGTGCCGAGGTAAAGGTGTTACCAAGTCCCCACAGACAAACCATCAGTATTATTATCTTTTTCATACTGCCATTCTTGTTTTGATATTTATTTTATCATAAAACAACAGTTGCCTTCAATGGTAAATCAGCTGAAGAAGGACCTGCCAGAATCTCAAAAGTCCCCTTTTCCACTACAAACCGATGTGATTCCACATCATAGTAGGCAAAGGCTTCCTCATCCAGCAATATCCGAACGCGCTTGGTTTCACCCTTCTTCAAGTAAACCTTATCGTAGCCTTTCAACTCCTTCAATGGACGCGGAACAGAACATTCCACATCCCGCACATATACCTGAGCCGCTTCCGCAGCATCCATCTTTCCGGTATTCTTGATGTCAAAGCTTACCGTAACCCGGCTTCCCCCCGTCTTCTCAACACTCAGATTACTATATTCAAAACTACTGTATGACAGTCCATACCCGAAAGGATAGAGCGGCTGCTTTCCGTTCCGGTCATATCCCCTATAACCTACGAAAACACCTTCGGCATACTGCACCCGTTTATGAGGTACATTGCGATTGTCATAATAATTACCATATACCGGATTATCTTCCCATTTTTCCTCGATGCTGACTGGTAGTTTGCCACTTGGCGAAAGCTTGCCCGTAATGATTTCGGCAAGGGCCTTTCCACCCTCCTGCCCCGGATACCATGCCATCAAAATAGCTTGTACACTCTGCCCCCAATTGCGGAAATCTATTCCACCTCCGGCATTCACCACCACAGCCACATTATCATGAAGTGAAGCCACTTTATTAATGAGATATTCCTGCCCGTATGACAATGCAAACGGACGGTCGAACCCTTCACCTTCTGTACTGCTGTTGAACCCGGCACATACAATAACATTCCTGGCATGCTTCAGTGAAGAGGCCAAACGCTCCTCATCCATCATTCCTGCCTGGAAACTGACAGTCGCCTCACCCACATTATCAAAATATTCAATACGCAACCGGTATATCTCCCCTGCACTGACCTGCATAAATGCACTGCGGGTACTGAATGAATGGTTCCCCCAATCTCCGGTAATCAGCTTATCGTTTACAAACAGACGGTATCCGTCATCGCCAGCCAGCTGGAACTTGACAGTTCCATCCTTGTCAGCCTTGTAAACTCCCGTCCAACGGGCAGAAAACTGATCTACCGGCATGCCGTCGAACGGTGCACCGTATTTCCAGGCATAGTCTATGGCAGGCTCTATGACAGCCTGAAAAAGTTCTCCGGTAAGATTACGAGTATTATAATATTCGCTCTTAAAACCGTTTTGCGTAAAACTGTCATCCGTATAAATCTGTTGGGACATATCCTTATAAAGAAGGCTGTCAGACAGCAGTTCTATCTGTCTGCCGCCCTTCAACTGAACCATACCGTCATAGAGCGACACTACCGAATAAGGAGTGACAAATCCGCTTCCTCCTCCTGTGGGAATAATATCGGCATTAGGCCCGATTACCAATGTTCTACCGTTCCGGTAAGGCAACGTACCGTTGTCATTTTTCAATAACACTACTCCTTCCCTCGCCAAGTCAAGTGCAATTTCCTTAGACTGTGCATTGTCTTTATCGATAGATTTATCTTCTCTCGGAGTATCAAGTGCTCCAAAAGCAATCAATGTCTGGAGTATATGCCGGACTTTGGCGTCAATGGTCTCTTCCCTCACGATACCATTCTCTATTGCCGGAATAAGAATCTCCCTGGTCATGAATTTACCGACGGGCATTTCCAAATCCAACCCTCCATTAGCGGCTCCCACACCGGAATATACAGATGTCCAGTCGGACATCAAGATACCTTTAAATCCCCACTGCTTGCGTAATACATCAATGTTCAGCCAGCTGTTTTCGGTGGCATGCACCCCGTTCAGCGGATTATAGCTATCCATGACCGCTCCTACTCCTGCTTCCTGCACAGCTTTTCGGAACGCGGGAAAATAAATTTCCTGCAACGTGCGTTCATCCACATCCGAGCTGGCATGATGCCTGCTCCACTCCTGGTTATTGGCTGCAAAATGCTTCACCGTAGCCATGACTCCCTCTTCCTGCACTCCCAAGATATATTCTTTGGCTGTTTCGCCCGTCAGATAAGGGTCTTCACCAAAATACTCATAGTTTCGCCCGCATAGAGGAGAACGGTAGATATTGACTCCGGGCCCCAACAGAATACTTACCCCACGGGCCTTTGCATCCCGGGCCAAACCATGTCCCAGTTCTCTAGCCAACTTACGGTTCCATGTCGAAGCCGACAAGATACCACAAGGATACAGGGTACTTTGAGTATTGTTACGTATGCCTTGCGGACCATCGGCCATCCTGATTTCGGGTATGCCAAGCCGGGGTACAGCCCGGATATAAAAAGATTTGGGACCGGAAATGTAATCGATTTTTTCTTCCAGCGTCATTTGAGAAACCAACTCCCTGGCACGCTGCTCCACCTGGGGAGTAATACACACTTGTGCTTTTGCCGTGATTGCACAACAAAGCAATAGCCCGCTTAAGGCTACTTTCTTTTTAATCTTCATTTTGTCTATTTTACTACGTGTTTGTTATATTGCCGGGCATGTCCCGACCTACTTTCTTTCTTCTCAATCAATAAAAAACCGTGTCCCTTCATCCACCAACGAAGAAACACGGCCGAAAGTTATTAAGAAAATTCTGAATCTACAAGAAAGTGGACAAAAACATGTCTGTCCTGCTATCAATAAGTAAGACGTATACCGGCCTGCAACGTAAAGTTACACGGGTTCTCCTTGCGTATAGTCTGTATCGACGAACCGTCATCAAAGAAATAAGATACTCCCGGTTCCACATACAGACCCACCCTATTGCTTATGTTATACTGGGCACCGACAGCACCCATGACAGAAAGCTGTACCGGTTTCACAGTCTCACTCTCAGTACCAATCTTGCCATACACACATTTTTCAATGGCACCCCCCGCCGAAACGTACATCGTAAAGTTCTTTGCATCCACAAAGTTCCAGTTGGCCCGTACCGGAATGCCAATATAATGCAGCTTCTGGCTTATCTTTTCCGAGCTGCCCTCATACCTTACGTCAGAAGCAAGATAGGTATACGTCAGCCCGCTTTCCACAGAGAAACCCTTCGCCAAGTTTTTCCGCACCGAAACACCGAAACTGAGCGGTTGTTTATGGTCTATATCCGCAATTTTCTTTTCGCGTCTTTGCAGATAGGGCATACCATCCTTAAAAACCAGTTCCTGCCCGTCGGGAATAGTAACAATGCCATTGGCCGTAGAGGATAAATCTACGTTACCGCCATAAATAGGACTTCCAGGCATGTAGTCCGACATCACATTCGCTTCCCCTTCATTCGCCAATGAAAAACCTCCCGTATTTCCTACGGACAAGCCAACCGCCCATCCTTTAGCATCCCTACCAGAACTGTTTTTTTCCGGAAGATGCAGTTTGTCCCGGCCTGACGGACGATAGCGGTCTTCCCTTGTCTCCGGTTCCTCGGCCTGCATTGTAGTTTCATGGTCCGTATCTTCCACTACCGGTTCTTCCGCCTGCTGTCCAATACCGACAACCTCATCTGCAGTTTCAACCGGCAGCATTTCCTCCTGCTGTTCTTCGCCAACCGATATTCTGATATGTTGTGCAACCAAAGGGTGACTTGCCTCCTTATTGGGCGCCGATGCATTTCCATGTGCCCGATAAGCAGGCTCTATGGAATTAGTCCGTATGGCAGGTACTGTCTGTTCCGGCAAGACGTCCGGAGCCACAGCCAAAGCAGGCACTGACGTATGCCGCATTTCATTCCCTACCGGACTCTGCAACAGCCACAGACTGACGGACGAAACCGCCACCAGCAACACAGCTGCCGCGGCCACCGCCCAGCGACGGAAAGGTATCATCCTATGCGGTCCGGTTATCGGAGCTCCGGAAACGGACAATTCCTTCTCCAACCGCTCCCATCCGGCAACCGGCAGCGGTTCGGAATAGTCTTCCAGCTTGTCCTTTATCTTTTTCAACCACAATTCATCTTCCATACGTTCCTTCATTTAATCATTTCTTTTCATCCACTCACGTACTTTTGCCGCTAAAGTCGCTTTAGCACGCGTCAACTGCGAGGCAGAGGATTTTTCATTAATTCCCAATAGTCGAGCAATCTCCTTATGGGATTTCTCTTCAAAAATATATAAGTTGAATACGGTACGATAGCCGGCAGGCAATTCACTGATAAACTGCATCAGTACTTTTTGAGGAATGACATCTATTGACGAACCTTCCGGTTCCTCATAAGCTTCGGGTGCATTCTCCAAGGCCGATGACTGATTCATCACATCATTTTTCCGCAAATACTGCAACACCGTATTCACCATTACGCGTTCCATCCATGCCCGCAGAGAACCCTCTCCCCGCCAAGTGAACTTATCGAAAGAATCAAAAAGCTTCAGAAAACCGTCATGCATCAAGTCTTGGGCAGTCTCCCGGTCACCTGCATAACGGAGGCATACGCTGAGCATGCGTCCCGCATAGCGCTCATACAGTTCTTTGCGGGCAAGATTGTCTCCTTGCCTACAGCGTTCTGCCAATTCCTGTTCTTCCATTCTCTCTTTTAACACGTGTTTACCCTATAAATGCAATCGGCGCAAAAATACTGCATCAAGCAGAGAAGAAAATCATACTTTCATTTCTTTAACAGTATACTACGCAGTATTTAGCTTTTCACCGCATTTTCTGAATACAAAAATAAGTTTTAAACAGAAAAAGAGCTAAAACCTACCACTTATGAAGAAACTGAGAATGACATTGGCAGCATCCATGCTTTTATTCCTGACTGCCATTGTATTGCAATCATGCCTGGACGATTGGGATGACAAATATGACACTTTGTTCGCCGTAGGTACGGTAAAGGTCATCGAAGGAAAAGACTACTATTTCTCACTGGACGAAGGCAGTAAACTATATCCCAGTGACACAACCTATGTTCACGACTATGCCGTAATAGACGGCCAGAGGGCTTTCATCTACTTCCGCGAACTGGAAGAGAAACTTCCAGGCTACGAATATAATGCCCAAATAAAGCACATCGAAAACATTCTGACCAAAGACATCTACTCCATGCCTGCCGAAAAGGCAGACAGTATCGGAGACGACAACATCAACGCCACGGATTTATGGATTACGGGCGAGTATCTGAACATCAAATATCAATTCTACCACAGCAACAACGAAGATAAGAAGCACATGCTGAACCTGGTCATCAATGAAGCATCCACCGGCGAAAACGACAAACCGGATTACGTCAATCTCGAATTCCGCCACAATGCCTACAATGACAGCCAGCTCACGCTGGGCACCGGACTGGCCTCCTTCAAGCTGGACAATATAGCGGAACAACTGAAAGAGAAAAAAGGGCTGAACATCCGTGTCAAAAGTCTATATGACGGTGAACGGTTCATGACCATAGACATTAAAAAAGAAAACAACTAAATCTCCTGAAAACACATCTTTCAACATCTCAATGAGAAGCGGAGTGACATTTCAATATGTTGCTCCGCTTTATTTTTCCATATCCCGCTTAAATTCATCTTTTTCTTTGTCTATCCACCGGGAAACCCCTACATTTGTAAGAATTTTCACAATAGCAAACATTAAAACGGTCCAAAGGATATGAAATACATACTGGGAACAGTAATTGCAATACTCTGCTCGTTCACCTGCACAGACACCCTATATGGAAAATCTCCCGCAACAGACGTCGACGATATTCTGATAATCAACACTTATACAGAAGCCAATCCCTGGAGTAATGATTTCATCACCTCCATTGTGAACATGGCATCACAGAACAGCCACATCGGAGTATACACCGCACACATGAAAATGCTGACACTTGACGAGGAAAATAAACTGGAGACATTCAAAGAGAGCTTGTTCAAGAGTTACAAGAACCCTAAACTTATCGTGCTTATCGGATGCGGAAGTTTCATCATGTGCGATGAACTGAACCGGCAGTGGCCCGATATCCCCATGATATTATGTGGTGAGAGGGATTATACCGGTCCTAAGGAAACAATGATACGCGAGCACGCCCTGCCCCGCACAGAGCGTATTCCCATCAGTGACCTACAGAAGAAGTACAATCTGACCTTAATGCAATCCAGTGTATACCTGAACGAGAACCTGCAACTCATGAAGCAACTCATCCCCCAAATGGATAAGGTCATGTATATAGGGGATGAAACATACATCTGCCAGCAGAACGACTATGACTTGTCCGAGATTATCCGTGAAAAGTATCCGGAGTTGGATTACCAGTTCTTGAGTGCGAAGGACATCCGGACGGACAGCCTTTTCAATATACTGAACCACGTGAGTCCCCATACTACCGGAGTCATCTTTTCATCCTGGCTGTACAAGAGCTCTCCCCATGACAATATCATGAGGAGTAACTCCCACCGGGTCATCTCTACCGCCCCCATCCCTTTGTTTTCGCTAAGGGCCATCGGTATTGAAGAAGAAGGGGGGATTGTAGGCGGATACATTTACAACAAAGAGAATTATAATGCCCGGCTACTGGAAACCATCCACAAGATATTGAACGGTACCCCGGCACGCAACATCCCGTTCTACTATCCCGACGACGGATCCCCCGTATTCAACTATAAGTCTCTTCTGCAGCGTGACCTGAATCCGAAGCTATGCCCCAAGGGTACCATATTCTACAACATGCCTCCCACCTTCTGGGAGAAGTACGAATATGTCATTATCAGTATCATTGCCGCAATCATAGCTCTACTGTTCTTTTTCCAATATCTCCGCCTACAGTCACTGAATAGAATCAAAAGATTACAACAGCAACAACTGGACAGCAATCTCAAATACCGCAATCTGATAAACAACATGCCCATCCTATACATGTATGAAAAACTTATAAAAGATGAAAAAGGGCGCATTACTGACACCTTATATATAGATGTCAACAAATTCTTCGAAGACAGATTTATCATGCGCAAAGAGGCTGTCGGCAAGCGGGGAAGCGAACTATTTCCCGAATCCATGAACGAGTTCCTCCATTTCATGAATATTGCATTGAAGGAGAAACGTTCCGTAACCTTCCCCTATTATTACAAAAAGATAGACACTTTCTACGACATTGTAGTCAAGGCAAGCGACAATGGCGAATACATGCACGTCTTCTGCGTTGACAGCACCGAGTTGCACCACACCCAAATACAGTTGAGGTCGACAAACCGGAAACTTTCCATGGCACTCGACGTTGCCAACATCGTACCATGGAAATGGAACCTCCGGACACACACCATACTCTGCGATGTCAACAAGCCGATAGAGCTCAGCAATAATGCCGGTATCATGGACGATGAACAGCTGTCCGTACCCGACAGCCAGTATTTCTCCAAAATACACAAGGAAGACCTGGAAAAAGTGAAACAAGCCTATACAGACCTGATTGAGGGACGTATCCAGAAAGTCAAGGAGGAATACCGCGTCATCAATCATGCCGACGGACACAAACACTTCGACTGGGTGGAGGCCCAGGCCGCCGTAGAAACCTACGACGAGAACAATAAGCCGCTGACCCTGGTGGGCTCTTCGCTGGTTATCACCGAACGGAAAAAGATGGAGACGGAACTGGTTTCCGCCAAGAACCGTGCGGAAGAGTCGAATAAACTGAAATCCGCATTCCTCGCCAACATGAGCCATGAAATCCGTACGCCGCTCAATGCCATTGTGGGATTCTCCGGAATATTGGCTTCCACCGAAGAGGAGGAAGAAAAACAAGAATACGTCAGCATCATTGAGAACAACAATACTTTGCTGCTGCAACTCATCAGTGACATTCTGGACTTGTCAAAGATAGAAGCAGGCACAATGGAATTCATTGATACGGATTTTGAATTGAACAAAGTGATGAGAGAGCTGGAAAGTTCGCTCTGCCTGAAGCTATCGCCCGAAAAGAATGTCACCCTCTCCTTTGAGCCCGGACTGCCCGAATGCCACATTCATTCCGAGCGTAACCGCTTGTCTCAACTCGTCATCAATCTGGTGACCAATGCCATCAAGTTTACCCAAGAAGGCAGTATCCGTTTTGGCTACAAGCTGCAAGACGACAAGATGCTTTATTTCTACGTATCCGATACGGGATGCGGTATCCCCGAAGACAAACAAGAGAGCATATTCGGCCGCTTTGTCAAGCTCAATAATTTTGCCCAAGGCACCGGACTGGGATTATCCATCTGCCAGATGTTGGTACAGCACATGGGAGGCAATATCGGACTGACTTCCAAGCCCGGCGAAGGCTCTACCTTCTGGTTCACCCTCCCCTATGTGCCGGCAAGCCGCATCCGGCAGGCAGAAAGCAAGACCGAACCTATAAAAGTAAAAAAGCAGAAAATCACCGTCTTGGTTGCCGAAGACCATGACAGCAACTTCCGGTTGATTGAGTCCATCCTACGAAAAGACTACAATCTGATACATGCGTGGAATGGTCAGGAAGCCGTGAATATGTTCAGGGAATACGACCCGCAGCTTATTTTGATGGACATCAACATGCCGGTGATGAATGGTTACGAAGCGACCAGGGAAATACGCAAATACTCTACACAAGTCCCCATCATAGCCGTCACCGCCTTTGCCTATGCTTCTGATGAACAGCAGGTCATGGAAAACGGCTTCGACGCATATATGGCTAAACCTATCAATGCCAATCAGCTGAGGACACAAATATCAGCTATACTGAAGCAGCATATTATCTTTATGTAAAAAACATCCGGACGGAAGAAGCATGCCAACGTCCGGATGGCGAGTATCAGAATTCATTGTTCAGGCAAGTCAGCCTCAACGAACCGTTGAACGCTTCGGCAGACAATCGCGTCCTAACCTGCACCTGCACGCTGCCCTTCGGCTGGACATCAAAATAATTGTCGCTATACACACTTTCATTGTCGGCAACGGACAAGCATACGGCACGGGCAAACTTGTCTGCCGAAACCATCACTTCATATCCACCTTCAATGGAACGGACTTCAGTCTGCAAATCCACCTTCGGATAATCCATATCCTTCTGCTTGCCCAGACAGTAGTTGTTATGGTACACCCTGCCCGATTTGTCCGTATAGTCTACGCGGACATATACCGTTCCTCTATCTGCCCCCTCCAGCAACTTGGCAAGCGGTGCGGAAAAACAGACACGGCTGTCATTACCGGAGATGCCGACAGACTTGCCCCAGTGATGAACCACGGTTCCGTCGAACTGGCAGACCTGAAGCTGCAGCCGGCCGGAAGTATTCTCCAAGCGGTCGGACACTGCATATACTATCAAATCATCCCCCTCCACTACCGAAGAAATCAGGATGTCATCATAGGCCTTGCGAACATAATAGTGCTGCGCCTTCCAGCGTCCGTAATAGTCACGGCTCGCCCAGGAAGCTACGGGCCAACAGTCGTTGTGCTGCCAGAAAAGCGTCCCCATATTATACGGCATCTGGCGGCGGTGCGACTCGATGGCCGTCTTGATGGCATCTCCCTGCAGCACATGGTTCATATAAAGGAATGCCCGGAAATCACGCGGTTTTTTATATTCATTCAACAGGTAAGTCTCAATCAGCCCGTTGGCATGGTCGCCACCACGCTGATGGGACATCATCACCTCGGAACGTATATCCCAGTCTTCGGGGTAAGGAGCATAGCGCTTGACGGACTCGAACTCTGGAAAAGACTGAAAACCGTACTCGCTGAAAAAGCGGGATTTCTCGCTGTCATAATCAGAAATGGGTGCTTTACCATGCCAGACACTCCAATAGTGACGGTCCCCGTCAGTAGTACCGGACATCTCTCTCTCGAATGCGAACGGAGAAGAAGGCCAATAGAAGGTTCCGGGTGCATACTCCTTGACCACCCCGGGTAAGGTGACATGATACTGCTGCCGGTACTGTGCCCAAATCTTGTCGGCATATTCCTTGTTCTGCCGTTCTATCTCGCACTTCCAGCCCCAGCCCAGCCAGGCATCCTGGCATTCATTATTTCCACACCACAAAGCAATGCAGGCATGATTGCGCAAACGTTTCACATTGTCCACCGCCTCCTGGTGGATATTATCGAGTAGGGCGCCTTCTGCCGGATACATGCTGCAGGCAAACATGAAGTCCTGCCAAATCATGATTCCATACTCATCACACAAATCATAGAAGACATCGTTCTCATAGATACCTCCACCCCAGACGCGCAACATATTCATGTTTACACCGGCGGCATCGAGAATCGTCCTTTTATAATTCTCGGGAGTGACGCGCGGCAGGAAGTTATCCGAAGGGATGTAATTGGCTCCTTTGGCAAAAACCGGACGCCCGTTCAGCTCTATATAGAAAGTATGCCCGTCCTTATCCGGCTGATGCACCACCTTCAAAGAGCGTATGCCCACCCTTTCGGTTTTAGAGTCCAACAATTCCCCACCTGCAATGATATCCGTACGGAAACGATAAAGGAAAGGCTCCCCCAGTCCATTACTCCACCACAGCTTCGGCTTGTGAAGGACAAAATCAACGGTCACCCGATTGGTGCCTCGCTTCAAATCCGCTTGCCACTCGCCAAGCACTCTTCCGGTAGCCTCGTCTGTTATCGTGACCAGCACTCCGTCCATATCCTTATCGGCATCCAGCTCCACATGTCCGGCAATCACGGCCCTGCCTGCACCGACTTCCTTCTGCTCGATAAACACATCGTTGATTCTCAAATCGCTCCAAGCCCTGATATACACCGGACGCCAGATGCCGGAGGTAACCAGACGCGGCCCCCAGTCCCAGCCATAATGATAACCTGCCTTACGGGCAAAAATGCTTATCTTCTTGTTGAACAAGCCCCCGTTTTCAGACTGGTCATTGGATGCCGGATACTGGTAGGGAAGTGCATCCCATTTGGGGACGTCTATCTTTACCGGCGAATGGAAGTACACCTTCAGTATATTATTCTCCTCCCTGATGTACTGCCTAACGGGGATAGACCAGCGGCGAAACATATTGTCCGCTTTCAGTATACATTCATCATTCAAATAAACGTCAGCGTAAGTATCCAGCCCCTCGAACACAAGCTCCATATTCTCTTTCCGCATCATGTCGGCAGCAAGAGTAAAGCAAGTTTCATAAACCCAGTCTTCCTTGTCAATCCATTGCAATCCCCGTTCGTTCAACCGGAAAAACGGGTCTTCAATAATCTTGTTCTGCAGTAAGTCCGTGTGGACTACTCCCGGAACTGTAGCCGGATACCAATTGGTCAGTCTCGCCTGCCGGAATTTCCAGCCTTCATGAAGGTTCTTTACCACTGTTTTTAGTTTCATACGAGTGTGTTTCATAGCTTTCTTTGACTACTCTAAATTACGGATAGACAAAAATACGACATTCAAAGGATACTTTATAATATCTTCTTAACGAAACATGATACAATCCCGTACACACCTACCGGGTCAGCGTCGCTGCACATCTGCTGCAGTGTGACTGCAAACGTGTTGCAGCGCTACTGCATATATGCTGCAGTGACACTGCATATGTGTTGCAGCGCCACTGCAAAGCTGAATGCAGTAGCACTGCAAAAAGCATGCACTTGCTTTGCAGTGGCAATGCATTATCCCATCGCCTTATTCGGGCTTTCGATAATCCTCGCTTCTTCGCTGTGCCCATCAGTAGGCAGCCTCAGCAACGGGAGATTGATGACACAAATTATACTTCACTGGGCGGAACACCAAACTGCCGCTTGAAGCTGCGCGAGAAGTTGGCCAGCGAAGAAGCTCCCACCTTGTAACACACTTCGCTCACAGTGTATTTGCCCGTCTGCAGCAGTTGCATAGCCGTGTTCATGCGATAAGTGATAAGAAAGTTCTGCGGTGTTTGTCCCGTCAACGACTTGACTCGGGCATACAAGCTGCTGTAGCTCATCAGCATTTCCTTTGCCAGCGAGGTAATGCCGAATGCCTCGTCATCCAAGTGCTTGTCCAGCAACGTGTGCAAATTCTCCAAAAACTGACGGTCTTGTTCATTAAGTATCGCTTCTCGCGCCTCTCCCCTCGGTAGGCTTTCCGAGGTGAGGTTTTGCACAATCCATTGCATCCGTTTACGGTTTTCCAACAGATTGTTTATGACGGCTTTCAGATAGAAGGGGTCGAAGGGCTTGCCCACGTAGGCATCAGCACCACAATCCAGTCCTTTGATACTGCTGTCCATATCGTTCTTTGCCGTTAGCAGAATAACGGGAATACGCCCCCAATCGGCACTTGTCTTGATAGTCTTGCACAACTCGTAGCCGTCTTTCCGAGGCATGACCACATCACTCACAATCAGTTCAGGCAACTCCATCTCTAATCTGTCTATGGCTTCCTCTCCATTTTCCACGACAACGATATTGTAATCTGGCGACAACAGCACTCGCAGGTATTCGCGCACCTCCTGATCGTCTTCTACAATGAACAGCGTGTTCTCCTTAGAGACTACTTTTTCTACGGCATTCGTCTCGACTGCCGGTATGGGTATCTTGTACTCATTGTCTTGTGCCCGTTCCTCGGAACTATATGCTGTCAGCGATTGTGGGATACTAAGAGTGAAGCAAGCCCCCTGAGGGTGCTTGGAAGTGTAGTCTATGTTTCCCTTATGCAGGTGTGCCAAATATTGCGCATAATTCAGACCGATGCCCTTACCATTCACATTGGGGTATTTCTTATCAGCTCCCAACCGTTCAAAGCGATCAAACAGTTGTTTCTGTTTTTCGGGTAAAATACCTTGTCCCGTATCGGCCACGCATATTTGTACGTTTTTCCCGTCGCTTTCCACAGTAATGTCGATACTCCCCCCTTCAGGTGTGTACTTAATGGCGTTACTGAGCAAGTTATAAAATATCTTTTCCACCTTCTCCGTATCAAAACAAGCCACCGTATCCTGCTTCTGTTCAGCGTGCATGTTTATCGTCAGCCCTTTTTCGTGGGCAATAAACCGGAAGTTCGCTATCTGTGCCTGAACGAAAGCTACCGGGTCTACCACGGCAACCCGGAGTTGCTTCTCGTCCTTCTCACCTTCCTTGGGGTCAAGCAACTGCTTCACAAGCCGCAACAAGCGGTCGGCATTGCGCAACATGATATCCACCAAGCCACGCTCATGTTCATTCAGATTGTTTTCTTTCGCCAGTTCTTTCAACGGGGCATATACCATGGCTAGCGGTGTACGTACTTCGTGCGAAATGTTGGTCACAAAGTCTATGTGTGCCTGATTTATCTCCCTTTGGTACTTGACCAATGCCAGTCTCTCCTCTTGTGTCCGCCAACGTATAATTAGCCGGATGACCAGTAGCACCAGCCCGATACCGACCAGCCAGTATAACACAATAACCAAGGGCGTAGCCCATGGTGCAGGGTGAACAACCACCTCCTTGGTCAGCTCGTTCTTGCACCACTCTCCGCTCAGTATGCGAGCTTTCACCTTGAACGTATATTTTCCGGTAGGCAGGTTGGAATAGGCCACCCGCTTGTTGGAACCAGCGTCAATCCAGTTCTTGTCGAAGCCCTCTAGCATATAGGCATAGTTCAGCAGAGAACCCGCCTCTAACTTTAATGCCGAATAGTAGAACGTAACTGTATTCTCCCGATAAGACAACGATAGTTTTTCCTCGCTCTTATTATGTATTCCCCCGTTCACCAATATCATGTCCAGATTCAGCGGGATATCCGGTTCTTTCTCGATGGGTACATCCGGATAAATGACTGTAATGCCACCCGAGCCTCCGAAAAACAAGGTACCGTCTGGTGCCACTGCCGCACAATTCAGCGCATACAGCTTCCCCTTGCAGAAGTAGTTATCATATAAATAAGAAAATGTTTTTTCCTGCACATCATACTTTCCTATATGCGTAGACGAACTAAACCAGATGTTCCCTTCCTTGTCTTCGATTACTGCCTTCAAGCTGTTGTCTATCAGTCCCGACGATAAATCAAACCGCTCCAGCCATTGTGTGCGTGGGTCGTAATGCACCAGCCCGGTATTGTAAGTCCCTATCCAGTACGTATTGTTCCTATCGATAATAAGTGAATTCGGGTTGGGCAAATAAAGAGAATCCAACGGGATGAACTGTTGGTCTTCACCAAATTTATAGATACCGTTGGCCACCGTATAGAGAATCATTGTACCCGATGGGCGCAATGTCTGCAACTGCGAAAACGAAATGCTGCCCGGTGCATACCGGTAAGTGAACTTCCCGTCGGCCGCCAGCGTGGCAAATCTATCAGCCAGCGTAACCCAAATACGTCCTTCCTTGTCTTCACTGATGGAAAACACATTGGCCGGGAAGGTATAATGGTTCTCTTCCCGTACGATTTTCCCCTCCCGGATAGCATACTGCCGCACCTCCGAACGGTTCCGGATGACCCACAACCTATTCTTCGAGTCAATAAAAATATGCCCGTAAAGGCCACCATCTGCCAAGTGGAAAGCTATCTTATCACCACCTATATCATAACTGGCAATATCGTGCGAGGAGCGCATCCACAAATAGCCCTCATAGTCGAACAAAAGATTTTTCACGAAGGGGTCTTCCAAGCGTTCGAAGATGGACGACAAATTGTTAAAGGCTGCCTTTTCGGGATAATAGTGAAAGTCGTTCTCTTGATCAGACAGCCATATTCCGTTGTTTGTATCGATGAAACAGACATATCTATCCCCCTTCAACTGTTGCTGCACATGGATACGTGTCAACACCCGTCGAGCCACATCGTAACGGTACATTCCCTCACCCGAAATACCTATCAGCAGGAAGTTTTGCCAATAAGGAAGCACGAAGTGTATTTTTTTGTTCTGTGTAGCCTCCATAAAGTCAGTAGGTAAAAGCAGTTCTTCCCACGTCTTTGCGTCATAACACAATAATCCTTTACTTGTAGTCACCCACATGTGGTGGCTGGCGTCTTCCACAATACTTTCTATATAGGTATCCTTAGAGCCATTCAGCGTCCGCAACAAGTTCAAGTCTCTGTCCAATATATAAATATCTGTGGCATGGTGCCTAGCGTTGGCCGTCCACACTTGCTTTTGACTGGAAATGGTAATAGCACCGACTATGCTCATGCCTGGTTGTAGATAATATTTTTCCTCTTTCAGCGTCTGCTTGTTCACCTTGGCCACCCCCTTACGATCAGTAATAATGAGCCACTCGTTATCCAGATCCAGCACACGCCCTATGGGATTGAAGCCTACCTGTTGCGGATGTCTGAATATACCATCCTCCCACACGCACAATCCGCATTCATTTGACATCCACAAACGGTTATTGGCATCAAACATTAAATTATCCACATAGTCGCTATTGAGCGCTGTGGACTCTTCTTGCGCATAATATACAGTATAATTCGAACCGCTGAAACGGTTCAACCCGTGATTGGTCCCTATCCAGATGTAGCCTTTGGGATCTTCGGCAAACGAAGTAATGAAGTTACTTGATATCTGTTCTACCAGCGGAAACTGGGCTGGCAGGGGTACAGACCACAACATCAGTAATAAGGCATAAATACCTTTCCATTGCAGTTTGAGTTTTTTCATACAAGTAGTATGTCATTTAAGGTTCACGTGAAACATCAGTATTCTTTTTCTCTGTACAAAATTATATAAAACGAGCGATAATCAAAATATATCCTTGCTTTTGTCAAAAAGTACATGAGCAATAAATGGGGTTCCAACTTAGAGATTAGCGGTTAGTGATGGGTGGATACAAGTAAGAAAGGCTTATTAGGAATATATAGGCAAAGACTTGTCTCAATGTTGAAATCATACGCTTTAAACAACATTAAGTAGATTTTGATAAATCAATTAAAGATTTTGATAACATTATACAAACGATTTTCACCACATTTGGGGCGATAAAAGACCAAATGTTATGCGAATAAGTAAATCTGGTATTATGAAGTTGAAGACGGTTTCCTTACTATGTGTAGGAAGCGTTTTGCTGTGCGGCATTTTAGCTTGCTCCAACCAGGCCAAGCAGAGCACAGAGGAAAACAATGATGAACAACAATTGTTCATTGGTGATAACATTGCCGTAGCTCAGACCCAATACGGCAAAGTGAAGGGCTTTATATTAAAGGGTATCTACAATTTCCGTGGAGTGCCTTACGGGGCAAGCACGGCGGGTGAGAACCGCTTCATGCCTCCTCGAGAACCCGAACCGTGGGAAGGCATTCGACCTGCTGTATTCTGGGGTGACACAGCCCCACAAAAGACCAAGGGGAAGTATCGCAACAGTTACAGCACGCTTGTAGACCATTGGAACTATTATGATGTAAGCGAAGACTGCCTTATGTTAAATATTTGGACGCCCGGACTGACGGATAACAAGAAGCGTCCCGTGCTGGTGTGGCTACATGGAGGCGGCTTTACCAACGGTAATGGTATTGAACAAGATGGTTATAATGGCGAAAATATCAGCCGTTATGGTGACATCGTGTTCGTATCCATCAATCATCGTTTGGGGCCTATCGGGTTTTCCGATCTTTCGGTGGCCGGTAAGGGATTCGAAGCATCGGGCAATGTGGGCATTCTCGACCTGGTCGCCGGCTTGAAATGGGTACACAACAATATCGGGCAATTTGGCGGAGACCCCGACAATGTCACTATCATTGGCCAATCGGGCGGTGGTTCCAAAGTGTGTACTCTGGTGGCCATGCCCGAAACGCAAGGGCTTATCCACAAGGCCATAGCTTTGAGCGGAAACTCTGCTGATGCCATTGACAAGAATTACAGTGCAGCCGTAGGCAAAGTAATCTTGCAGGAAGCCGGCTTGAAGCCTTCCGAAGCAAATAAATTACAGCAGATGCCGTGGCTCGACTATATTGAGTTAGCAAACCGTGCTATGGCCAAGTATAACGAACAAGCTGGTATTACCGGTCGCCGCAGCAACTTCGGTCCTATCGCCGACGGTACACATATTCCTATGGGCGGATTTTTTACCAATCCCTCAGCCCCCTCGGCCAACATCCCAATGATTTTCTGCACTACCAATTGCGAATTTTCCCTGAGTCGTGACAACTCCACTTTGGAGCAGATAGACAAGAAACAATTAGTTGAAATGATAAACCAGATGAAAGGTGGGAACGGTGACAAGATAGTCGACGCTTATGCCAAAGCCTTCCCAGACAAAAAGCCTATCGAGTTGCTTGGTTTAATATTGAGTTCACGTGAAAATGTCATTGCTACAGCCAACCAGAAGCTGACACAAAAGGCCCCGGTCTATTTGGCATGGTTCGGTTGGAATCCTCCCTTGTTCGACGGCCGCATGCGCGCCTTCCATTGTCTGGACATCTGCTTCTGGCTGAAGAACACCGACTTAATGATTACCCATACAGGCGGTGGTAAGCGTCCGCGCGACCTTTCTATGAAAATGACCGATGCTTTGTTGAACTTCATGCGCATCGGCAATCCCAATTGTGCAGGCCTGCCCGAATGGCCACAGTACACAGCTGAGAAGGGTGCCACGATGATGCTCAACGATGTCTGTGAGGTGGTTTACGATCCCGATAGGGAAGCACGTGAATCCTTAAAATAAAGCTCTTCATTTTTTCTCTAAAGATTGTTGCACTATACAACGTGAGAGATATGTTGAAAAGTAGTTTTGTGTGAACCCTAAAACACGAAAGAGAATGTATTATCCTTAATATTAACCTTATAATTAAAATGTGAGAAATGCATATGAAAAAAAGTGTAATTTTATGTTTTTGCAACGTAGTTTTGTCACTCGTACTAACACTTGCTTGTATACAAGCAGTTCCGGTACAAGCATCTCCTCTGCAGTCAAAGACGATTACGGGAGTAATAACATCGGGTACGGACGGTTTTCCCTTGATTGGAGTAAGTGTCCAAGTACAAGAAAATTCTACCGGTAGTATCACTGACCTTGATGGTCGATACTCAGTGCAAGCTAGCGAAGGGCAGACCTTGGTCTTCTCTTACATTGGCTTTAAGTCGCAAACCATCAAGATAGGCACATCTTCTATCATTAATGTGGTACTGATAGAAGACAATGAAATGTTGGACGAAGTCGTGGTTGTGGGCTATGGTGTCCAAAAGAAAAAGTTAGTGACAGGTGCCACCGTCCAGGTAAAAGGCGACAAAATCGCCGAGCTGAACACCACCAATCCTTTGCAGGCCATGCAGGGACAGACACCTGGTGTAAACATCACTTCTATTTCCGGCCAACCGGGTGAAAGCCTCAAGGTTAGCATCCGTGGTTTGGGTACCATAGGTAATGCTGAACCATTGTATCTGATTGATGGCGTTCGCGGTGACATCTCCAACCTGAACCCTGCCGACATCGAAAGTATCGACATCTTGAAGGATGCCGCTTCCGCTGCCATCTACGGTGCGCAGGCAGCCAACGGTGTAGTGTTGGTGACGACCAAGAACGGTAAGGAAGGTAAGGCTGTAGTGTCATTCGACGGTTACTTCGGTGTACAGAACGTGGCAAAAGAAGTGAACTTATTGAATACCGAACAGTACATGATGATTATGGACGAGTCGCACCGCAACTCTACCGGTTCTGGATATAATTGGAGCGGCTATAAGTCTATTTATGATGCAAACGGTAATCTCTATGATGTAGATTGGCTGGACAAAATGTTTGAAGACAATGCTCAAATGCAGAGTTATACCCTTGGTATTACGGGTGGTTCAACGGTTTCCCAATATGCCATTTCGTTGGGTTACATGTCACAGGAAGGTATTGTTGGCGGTAAGGACGTGTCTAACTTCTCCCGTTACAACTTCCGCATCAACTCTGAGCACAAGTTATTCAAAAATCTACTGAAGGTGGGAGAACAAGTTAGCTTCGTTTACCGTGATAAGACTGGTGTCGGCGTAGGCGGCCAATACGATAACTCGTTGCGTGGCGCTTACGAAATTGCTCCATTTGTTCCCATTTACAGCGATAACAACATTTACGACATGCCCTACAATGATACCTCCAATTCCGATTGGAATCAGGAAAGCGGTAACCCTTATGGTTTAATGATGATGCGCCATAATCAAAACAAAAACGTCTTCTTCTCCGGCAACGCTTATGCCGAATTGCAGCCCATCAAGAACCTGAAAATTCGTACTGTATTCGGTGCTAACTACAGTACCAATGAATACCGCAACTTCAACCCGATATACCAATTCGGTTCTACAAGCCGTAATACTAATACCAGTGTTACCCAAAATATGCAGCATGTATTGGAACTTACATGGACCAATACGGCTACTTATGACTGGAAAGTTAATGACCATGCCTTCAATGCCTTGATCGGTATGGAGTCCTACCAATACAATGGCACTTACTTAAGTGGTAGCAATTCTTCCTTGAAAGAAGGATTCGACGATTGGGAACATGCTTACATCAGCAATGGTACAGCTTCTTCTACTGCCAGTGGTTTAGGTGTCAGCGGTTATCCATTGGATGAAAACCGTACGGTCTCTTACTTCGTCCGCTTTGGTTGGAACTGGAAAGAGACCTACATGCTGAACGCTACGGTACGTGCCGACGGTTCTTCCAAGTTTGCCCGTGGCCATCGTTACGGTTATTTCCCATCCATCTCCGCAGGCTGGATCATGACCAACGAGAAATTCATGGAAAGTACCCGTAGCTGGCTCGACTACTTTAAGCTACGTGTCAGCTGGGGACAAGTAGGTAACCAAAACATTGATAACTACCAATACTTAGCACCTATCACGTCGCAATATATATATTACTATTTCGGTAACTCGCATCAAAATTCGTCTACCGAAGCTGCGGCATTAGGTAACAACTGGGGCGCTTATCCCAGCCGTTTGGCCAATGAAAAGTTGACATGGGAAACTTCTGAACAGACCAATATCGGCTTCGACGCTCGCTTCTTCGACAGCCGTTTTGGTGTGAACTTTGATTTCTATATGAAGACAACAAAGGATTGGTTACTCACAGCTCCTATTCTGAATACGGCTGGTACAGGCGCACCTTACATCAATGGTGGCGATGTAAAGAACACCGGTGTGGAACTGGCTTTGACTTGGGATGACACGTTAGGTAAGGACTTTAAATATAACATCTCACTGAACGGTTCCTACAACAAGAATGAGGTAGGTAACATTCCTACCAGCGATGGTATCATCCATGGTGCAGGCAATGAGTTGTACAACAATGCCAGCGAATTCTACCGTGCAGAAAATGGCCAACCTATCGGTTATTTCTGGGGCTATAAAACTGCCGGTATCTTTCAAAATACACAGGAAATAGATGAATGGCGTGCCGCAGGCAACGGTATCCTGCAGTCTAATGTACAGCCGGGCGATGTGCGCTTTGTGGACCGAAACCATGACGGTCAAATCAACAACAAAGATAAGGTGAACTTAGGCAACGGTACTCCTGATTTCACGTTGGGTTTGAACTTGGGCTTCGTTTACAAAGGCTTCGATTTCTCCATCGTGGCAAACGGCGCCTTTGGCCAGCAGATTGTGCAGTCTTACCGTAACCACACCCGTCCTACACCAAACTACACCACAGCTATCCTTGACCGGTGGCACGGTGAAGGCACCAGTAACCGGATTCCGCGCGTTACAGATAGCAACATCAACTATCAGTTCTCTGACCTATTTATACAAAATGGTGACTACCTGCGCCTAAGTACCCTTACGTTGGGTTATGATTTCGCCAAATTATTCAAGGGCAAAGCAGTCAGCCAAGCTCGCCTATACTTTCAGGTACAAAACCTATTCACCATTACCGGGTACGACGGTATGGATCCAGAAATCGGTTTCGGTTCTTCCAACAATTCTTGGGTATCGGGCCTAGATTATGGTTATTATCCGCGCCCCCGTACTGTTCTTGTAGGTGTAAATCTTAAATTCTAATTTATAAAAATACGTATGAATATGAAAAATATTAGGTCTAACATAATTGCAGCAGGCATTTTATGCCTGAGTTTGGGAATGACTTCTTGCACTAAGGGCTTCTTGGATGTGGAATCAAAGACCGAATCTACGACAGGAAATTTTTATAAAACAGAGCAAGATGCCTATCGTGCCTTGTTGGGCTGCTACGATGGTTATAGACGTGCAACATGTGGTAGCGCTGTCAATTTCTTGGTTAGCGCCGAAGTAATGGGGTATGAATGTTTCGGCGGTTCCGGTGCTTCCGATGGTAACGGTATGCGTGTGACCGATCGCTTTGACCTCTCAGAAATGCCTTCTTCTACAGGTTCCAGTTGGTCTGGTTATTATGCAGGCATTTATCGTTGCAACGAATTAATCACACGCGAAAATAGCATTCAATGGAACGAAACGGGTAGCATGCATACTCAGTATATGGCCGAGTGCCATGCCATCCGTGCCTTCTTATATTTCGATGTGGTACGTCAGTTTGGTAACATTCCTTTGCTTACCAAACCTACTGATGAAAATATACCGCAGGCAGATCCCGCTGACGTGTATAAGCTGATTTTCGATGACCTGAAGTTTGCCATCGAAAATATTCCGGCAAACGCTTATCCCAAAGCTGAATCGGAAACAAACGATGGCAAGATTACCAAATATGCTTGCGAGGCCATCTTGGCACGTGCTTATTTGTACTACACCGGTTATTATGGTCAAGAGCCTGAAGGCGTGACCAAGGCTGATGCGTTAGCCGCTGTGGAAGACATTATTTCTTCAGGTCAATACGCTTTGATACCCGAATACCGGCGTTTGTGGCCTGCCGCTTGTGCCCAAAAAGCAGAAGTAGGTGATATGACTACCCTATATGGCGATTATGCCGGTGATGGTAATAACGAGACAGTATTAACCGTAAAATGTACAGCCAGTGTTAACTGGTCTGGTTTGGACGGTAACCGTTGGCAAGTAAACATTGCTTTGCGTACCTCAACAGGTGTGGCTCCTTATGCACAAGGTTGGGGATATGCTACAGTAAATCCTAAATTCGTTGAGGAATATGAGGATGGCGATACTCGGCGTACAGCTTCTGTGATTGATATAAAAGGCGAGGGATTGGAAGACAATCAGTTGGTTCAAACTTGTATTGTCCAATCGCAGGAATACACCGGTTACTATATCAAGAAGTATGCTCCATTGGCCTTTGCCGATGGTACACATGCTGGTATGGAAAACGGTACGGGTAACTTGATGATTTCAAACCACCAGGATTATGTTCAAGTTCGCTATGCCGACGTGTTACTAATGGCAGCTGAGTTGGGTAGCCCTAATGCGCAACAGTATTTCAACATGGTTCGCGAACGTGCCTTTAAGGATAAAGATGGCAACACCTCTCCGTTATACACCGAAAAACAAGCTACGAAAGAAAACATAATGCGCGAACGTCAGTTTGAATTTGCTTTCGAAGGCATTAACTATTACGACTTGCTACGCCAAGGCATAGACTATGCGGCTGCCCAATTAGCCAAACAAAACGGCGTTGAAGTGATGACAGCGGGTGCTCCTGCTACCATCTCGTTCAATCCTCAGAACTTTATAAACAAGGCAGGTTTGATGATGGTCAACACGAACCAGATTCTATTATCTGACGGTGTTTTGAAACAAAATCCTGGTTGGTGATAAGAGCCATATGCTTATAATATGAAATTTAATGAGAGTGTAAAAAAACAGGAATGCCGTTTGCGACTGGTTGTCATTTTGACACCTTCATCAAGACTATCCGTTTCTGTACATTTTTAAAGTGAGAAAACAAAATTTGCTACATATTAAGGTTTACAAACTCAATTTATGTAATCATGAAAATGAAATCTTTATTTGTTGTGTTGTGCCTCACGATGGCTTATCTATCGGTCGGAGCGCAGAAAATTTACAAATTTCAGAACACGAAACTATCGGACGAAAAGCGTATTGACGCCTTGCTGGAAGAACTTATGCTGGAGGAAAAAATTGCTTTACTCGGCAGCGACCTAGCGGTGCCCCGTTTGGGCATACTTTCTTGCCGCCACCACGAGGGCCTACATGGATTGGCCTTGGGTGGTCCTGCTGCTTGGGGAGGACGTAAGAAAGGTGAAGATGGAAAAATAATTCCTACTGATAGACCTACGACTATTTTCCCACAATCATATGGGCTGGGCGCTACGTGGGATGTGGACTTAGTGAAAAAAGTAGGTGAGCAGGCTTCCCTTGAAGCGCGCTACTACATGCAACGTCCTGAAGACAAGCGTACAGCCTTGGTAATGCGTGCTCCGAATGCCGACTTGGCACGCGATCCGCGCTGGGGACGCACGGAAGAAAGCTACGGAGAGGATGCCTTCCTTACTGCCAGACTGACAGTAGCCAATATCAAAGGCTTGCAAGGTGATAACCCACGCTATTGGCGTACTGCCGCCCTGATGAAACATTTCCTGGCCAACAGTAACGAAGATCGCAGAGACAGCACATCAAGCAACTTCGATATGCGCCTATTCTACGAATATTATGCTTATCCCTTCTACAAAGGCATTACCGAAGGCGAAAGCCATGCTTTTATGGCTGCCTATAACGGATGGAACGGCCCGGCCATGTGCGTACATCCTTGCTTGAAAGAAATTACTCGCGACAAATGGGGCAACAACGGCATTATCTGCACGGATGGCGGAGCACTGAAGCTGCTAGTCAATGCCCACCATGCCTATCCCACTATGGCCGAAGGAGCGGCTGCGGTGGTAAAGGCTACTACAGGACAATTCTTGGATGTTTATAAGCCCTATATTGAGGAAGCTTTAGAAAAGGGTTTACTGACTGAGAAAGACATTGACAAAGCTATTCGTGGCAACCTATACGTAGCCTTAAGGCTAGGATTGCTGGACGGAAAAGATTCTGCAGACCCTTATAAGAACATCGGTACCATCCCCAACGAAGTGCCTCCTTATGAACGTGAGGAAGCCAAACAATTAGCACGCGAGGTGACGGCCAAGTCGGTGGTGTTGCTGAAGAACAGTAAGAATCTTCTGCCCCTCAATGCCTCCAAGCTGAAGAAGATAGCCGTAATAGGCCCTTATGCCGATAAGATTGTGCAAGACTGGTATAGCGGCACACCGGCATATGAGATTACTATCTTAGAGGGCATTCGCAACGCCGTGAAAGATGGACAAACAGAAGTGATTTATGCTACCAACAATGCAATAGATGAAGCCGTAAATGCGGCCCGGGAGGCTGATGTAGCTGTGGTATGCGTAGGAAACCATCCGTATGGCACACGTCCTGACTGGTTCTTCTGCCCCGTGCCGAGCGACGGACGAGAAGCTGTGGATAGAAAGTCGCTGATGCTGCCCGATGAAGACTTGCTGAAGCAGGTGTACAAGGCCAATCCCAACACTATCTTGGTACTAGTTAGCAGCTTCCCATACACCATCAACTGGAGTCAAGAAAATCTGCCAGCCATTTTGCACATTACGCATTGCAGTCAAGAACAAGGCAACGGTTTGGCCGATGTCTTGTTTGGTAAGGTCAACCCCTCTGGACATACCACTCAAACATGGGTGAAGGACATTACCGACCTACCCGACATGATGGATTATAACATTCGTAACGGACATACCTACATGTACTACAAGGATGATGTGCTTTATCCCTTCGGCTATGGCTTGAGTTATACTACATTCGACTACCAGCAAATCAAGTCTGTCAAGCAGGACAAGGATAAGGTTACCGTAACCGTGTTGGTAAAGAATTCGGGTAGCCGCGACGGTGAGGAAGTGGTGCAGCTGTATGCCAGCTATCCGGAATCAAAGGTAGAACGCCCGATGAAGCAACTGAGGGCATTCAGTAAGGTGCCTATCGCAGCCGGTGATACAAAGGAAGTGGTGCTTGATATTCCCAAGGAGGATTTCGCTTATTGGGATGAAATTCAAGATAAGTTCGTTGTGGAACCCGGTAAGGTAAAACTACTTATCGGTGCCTCTTCAGCAGATATCCGTCTGGAAGGTGAAGTTACTTTATAGAACAGTTATTAGAGTTGAGTAAAAAGATTGTGATAGACAATGCAGAATCCGCACGCAGTCTGTCCTTTGCATAACTGTGTGTGGATTCTTTTCTATGCCTGCCTTTGAATATACAGACAACCTGAATGAAGAAACAGACAAGTATCAAGTGAACCATTGACAAAAACAACGAAGCTGGTGAAAAGCAGCTTTGCCGACAAATGTTCATCTTTGTAATAAAAAAATTCATTGCGTATGAAAACAGTTAAGTTGAAAATCAGGAAAGGCATCTCCCTGCTTTACGCGGGTATTTTCGTGTATACCTTTTCCGCTTGCTCTGCCGGAAGGACGGAGCAACAACCGAATAGTGTTTCGCAAGACGAACAACAGTTATATATAGGAGATTCCATTGCCGTAGCACAGACTCAGTATGGCAAAGTGCGCGGCTATCTATTAAGAGATATATACACCTTTTGTGGCATACCGTATGGGGCAAGCACGGCGGGCGAAAACCGTTTCATGCCTCCCCGCGAACCCGAGCCTTGGGAGGGCATCCGTCCAGCGGTCTTTTGGGGCGATACGGCTCCGCAGATTACGACAGGCAAGTACCGCAACACATACACTACATTTACCGACCATTGGAATTACTATGGCGTCAGCGAGGACTGTCTGATGCTAAACATTTGGACGCCCGCCTTGGCCGACACGAAGAAACGCCCTGTGCTGGTATGGATTCATGGAGGCGGTTTTACAAATGGCAATAGCATTGAGCAAGACAGCTATCGGGGCGAGAATCTTAGCCGCTACGGAGACATTGTATTTGTTTCATTAAACCATCGACTGGGCCCTATCGGCTTCAGTGACTTTTCAGGGGTGGATGAGAAGAAGTTTGCCGAGTCGGGCAATGTTGGTATCCTCGATTTGGTGGCCGGCCTGAAGTGGGTACACAACAACATCGCACAATTCGGAGGTGATCCGAGCAACGTCACCATCATGGGCCAGTCGGGCGGCGGAGCTAAAGTGTGCACGCTGGTAGCCATGGCCGAGACAAAGGGTTTGTTGCACAAGGCCGTAGCCTTGAGTGGAAACATCACGGGGGCAATAGATAACAATTACAGTACCGAACTGGGTAAATACATCCTAAAAGAGGCAGGTTTACCACCTTCGCAAATAAACAAATTGCAAGAAATACCTTGGCTCGACTACATCGTCCTGGCCAACCGAGCAGCCGCTAAGTATGACAAGCAACTAGGCGGCAATGGCATGATGCGTGGTTCTTTTGGGCCTGTGGGTGATGGCTTCCACATCCCGATGGATACATTTTATACCAATCCGGAAGCTCCCTCGGCCCATGTCCCCATGCTATTCAGCACCACTACATGCGAGTTCTCCATAAGCCGCGACAATGCTACCCTCGAAAAAATGAATAGAACGCAACTGGTGGAAATGGTGGACAAAATGAAAGGTAAAAACGGTGAGAATATTGTATTGGCTTATGAAAAAGCATTTCCCGACAAGAAACCTATTGAATTGCTCGGCTTGATAATGAGCTCCCGTGAGAAAGTGATTGAAGCCATCAATGCCAAGGCACAACAAAGCGCACCGGTCTATTTAGCATGGTTCGGCTGGGAGCCACCCTTATTCGACGGGCGCATGCGTTCCTTCCATTGTCTGGACATCAGTTTCTGGCTGAAGAATACCGACGTTATGCTTACCCATACGGGGGGAGGCAAGCGTCCGCGCGACCTCTCCACGAAGATGACCGACGCTTTACTGAGCTTCATGCGTACGGGTAGCCCCAATTGCGCAAGCCTGCCTGAATGGCCGCAATATACACCGGACAAGGGAGCCACGATGATGTTGAACGACCAGTGCGAAGTAGTCTACGACCCTGACCGCGAAGCACGCAAAGTGTTAACAGAGTAAACCAAGCATTTTTCCTATTGTCCTATTAGAGTAGGACAATAGGAAAGGCAATACATATCGGCTACCATCCGGTTGCTTCCGTACCATGAGATAGCTGTCTTATTTATAATCTTAAAATTAATTCCAATGAAGAGTAAATTCATTTTAACAGCATTTTTTTGTGTTTGCGGCATAATGCCTATGGCAGCACAATGGCAACGTACGCCTACCCCTAACGACACGCTCCAATCAGTCAAAGTGCTGAGTGACGGCAGGATAGCATTGAATATCTACGCACCCCAAGCCAAGAAAGTAGACATCGAGGGTGACATTATTCCTTGGGGAAAGAAGCCAGATGTGATGAAATCGGTCTCTGGTGTATGGACGGTGACCGTACCTCCAGTAAAAGCTGGAGCCTACCGCTACCACTTTATAGTAGATGGTGTGAAAGTGTTCGATCCCAAGTCTCCCGAGGCACATGAAATCTCAGCCGTACTGAAAGTGGAGGCAAAAGATGGCGATTTTTTCTCCATGAAGGAAGATGTTGCCCATGGTGCAATAGCTCAACGTTATTATCACTCAAAGACTCTGAAGACTACCCGTCGCCTGCACGTATGGACGCCAGCGGGTTATGAGAAAAGTGTGGAAAAATTGCCGGTGCTCTACCTGATACATGGCGGAGGTGATACTGACCTTGCTTGGCCTACGGTAGGCTGCGCAGGCAACATACTCGACAATTTACTAGCCGAGAACAAAATGCAACCCATGATTGTGGTGATGCCCAACGGCTCCATTGCCACAGAAAACCTAATGGACGAAGTACCTCTATTTGCCAAAGACCTGATGAATGACATCATCCCTTACATCGAAGCCAACTACCGTGTACTGACCGACAAAGACCATCGTGCCTTAGCAGGCCTCTCCATGGGCGGCATGGAAACTTTGGAAGCAGGCTTGAATCACTACAAAGAATTCGGCTACTTATGGGTATTGAGCTCTGGATGGTTTGAGACGAACAAGAAAATGTACGCCGAACGCAGCACCTACCTCAAGACCATCGCTCAAGACTTCAACCACACAGTGCACGCCTTGCATTTCACGCAAGGTGGTCCAGAGGACATCGCTTACAACAATTGTAAAGCCATGCTGAAACTGTTTGACGCAGCAGGTATCAACTACAAGTACAGCGAAGCCCCCGGTGGACACACGTGGTACACGTGGCGCAATGACTTGTACAACTTGGCACAACAGTTATTTAAGTATTAAACATGACAATTATCATTGCAAAATACCGAATTACATCCTATTATTAACTTTAATCCCTCCCAGCAGTTCTCCATCCCAAGCTATAAAATTAAGTTTGGAAAATTATATCGTATATATACACATCACGTCACTTACTTACGCAACTACGCACTCCATTCAGATACATTATTAATAAATGAGAAAATAATTTCTAACATAAGTAACTTGAAACACTAATTCTTTCTTCTTTTTACAGAACTCCTAAAGTCTTCTGCTATGAGGTATCCTAAAAAAGAGGGAGTAACAGAAAAAAGAAAGTCCCTGAACCATTAAAATTCAGAGACTTACGATTTTAATTTTTCTATTTTAGCGGAGAGAGGGGGATTCGAACCCCCGATACCCTTTAGGGGTATACACGCTTTCCAGGCGTGCCTCTTCAACCACTCGAGCACCTCTCCTTGTTCGGGGCGCAAAAGTAAGGGAAGTTTTTGGAATTACCAAATGTTCGGGCAAATAATATTAAAAGTCCGTTCAAGCAACCAATGCCGGAACGGACTTTCAACACTCAATAAAACATACTTATCATTACCGTGATCTGACTTCCCGTCTCATAAATATGACATACGAAAGAGCAAAACAGATGACAGTAGCTGCAATCAGTCCGGTGAGCTGCGGCCACACCACCAAAAGACTCTGTCCCAATGGCAGCGGACTGGGAATGGCCCCCTGAACCTGCTCCATAGTAAGCGGCCCCAAACTTCTGACGGAAGGCATCAGCAGCGTTGTGGTCGCCTCATTGAACAGTTCGCTAGGTGCCAGACGCATCAGACCGAGAATAAATTTCTGGTAACTGACTATCTGATAAGGAGATGCCAGCTGCGAAGGGCTCAATGCCTTGGCAACCAGATTGACAATCATCGTATAGAACACGCTGAAAAACAACCATACCGCCACCGAAGCCAATGCCGAGGTGGCCGCCTGACGGAAGCAAAGCGAAAACAGAATGGCCAGATTCAGCCAGAATGCCACATAGAACACACTGATTATGAGAAAGAATACAATCCTCCAAAATTCTTCTGCTGTGGGAGGAATGCCTATCGCTATCAACCCGCAGCCCATTACGAGGAATCCCAGTACAAACAGCATGATACCTATCACAATCAATGCAGCCACGAACTTGGCATTGATAATGCAATCACGATGAACAGGCTGTGACAGCATACGGCTCAACGTCCCCTTGTTCTGTTCCGAATTTATAGCATCGAATCCCAGCGCAATCCCCAACAACGGCCCCAGAAAGTTGATAAACTGCACAAAAGAAGGCAATGTGCCATCCGAGGCTGTGAACAACTTCAAGAAAAGGAACGAACCGTCCGGGTCATTGGGCTTGATGGCGGCACCTATGTTGGTAAGCGAGGTATAGAGTGAGCCCATGCACGTAAGCAAAATGATTCCCATCAAGATAATGAACCGCCAACTTTTCACATGGTCGGATATTTCCTTGTTGACGACTACCCGAAAAGGATAATTGACTTTATTCATGCCTTTCTCCTCCTTCCTCCATATAATGGTTATAAATATCAGATAATTCCTGATGCTTGTCCTTCAAATCAGACATATCAATCAAGGTGACCAGCTTCCCACTGTTGAACAGTCCCACGCGGTCGCAAACTTTCTGCACCTGGTCCAGGTGGTGGGAAGAGAACAAGACGGTCAGTCCCTCCTTCCGGCTCAACTGCCTAATGAGCTCGATGAACTCCTGAACACCGGCAGGGTCTATTCCCGAAGTAGGTTCATCCAGGATTATAATTTCCGGATTTTTGATAAGCACGTCTGCCAGCCCCAATCGCTGGCGCATACCGCGCGAATATTTCCCGGTCTTCTTTTTCATCTGTCCGGCAAGCCCCACATGCTCCATCAGCTCCAGCGCCTTGACTTTCGCTTCGGCATCCGAAATGCCATTGAGACGCGCAGTATATATAAGGTTTTCCGGACCGGTCATGTCATCATAAAACCCCACATCTTCGGGCAGATAGCCTATTTTCCGCTTTACCTCGATAGGATGCCTGGTAGAGTCGATACCGCAAATCTCCACAGAGCCGAAAGTGGGTTCCGTCAGTCCCAGCATCATCAGGATGGTAGTTGACTTGCCGGCGCCGTTTGGCCCCAATAATCCGAAAATCTCCCCTTTACGGATAGTCAGGCAAATGCGGTCTACGGCAGTGAAGCGCCCATACTGCTTGGTCAAGTCTGTCAATGCAATCACTCGCTCGTCCATGCTCACCTCCTTCCATATTTACGGAACAGATAGCATACGGCACCTATGGCAACGATTATTATCAAAACGCCCACCCATCCCCATATCATCGGGGTTTTCACGGCAATGCGGAATTGGGCGTCTGTATTCACTTCAGGAGTTTTGGCCGTCATGGTAGCCACATAATCTCCGGGCAATGCCTTTTTGGATGCTTTCATGGTAGCTACGACATTGGCCGTTTCCCCCGCCTTCAGCATATCAATCTTCGAAGGCTCAAAAGACACTTCCCAGTCCACGGGCTTATTGGCAGAAAGCTGGATATCTTTCAACAATGAAGAACCGGTATTCCGGACCACCAACTCGATACGCTTCACATCTCCTGCTGTGATTTCGGTACTCAACAATCCTCTGGGCGTGGACAATTCCATCTCGTAGGAACCCGTGACAACAACTTCCAGCTCCAAGTCGGCAGAAGTCGTACCAGTAGCCGCACGTACCGGAATCTTGTAATTGCCGGCTTCCACATTGGCGGGAGGGACAATCTCTATACTCACATTCTGGCTGCTGTTCGCTTCCACCTGGGCAGAAGTGGCCTGCTTATAGTTAGGCTTGAACACGACACTCCAGCCTCTGGGGGCATTGGCCATCAGCGCATACAGCTGCTGGTCGGCCGTCTGGTTTTTCAAAGTGGCATTGAAGGTAAAGGTGGACTTGGAATTGCCCTGCATATTGGGCTGGTCGGTAGTGAACTCGGTCTGGTAAGTTCCTTTCTGGGCCACGATCACCTCCAGCGGCAGTTTGGTTTCTCCGGCAAATACTGTGAAATGATAACTTCCTTTATTTACTTTTAGAGGAACTTCCACTTTCAAATTGAACGTTTTCTTTTCCTTGGACAGTACAGAAAGCTGGCTGAGGGTCCAGCCGCCTGACTTGATTTCATGCTTCCAACTGCCCGGCAATCCGCTGACCGAGAGATTTGCATTTGTAACCCCGTCCGTGTTGTTAATCAAATCAATGCTGTAATCAATGGACGCTCCGGGCGTCACGGAAATTTTTGTGTAAGGAGTGTACAGAATTATGCTTCCAGATTCATCGGCATGTACACGATTTAAGGGAAAGGCTCCCAACAAAATAACTAACAATAAAATACAATTTGTTCTCATAGTCATAAAAAAGTTCTTATGGTTGTTTAATTATGAATATTTTCCAAATTTGTGTGTTGCAAAAATAAAAGATAGCTATATTAGTAGCTGTTAAAAGAAACAAAAGAATATAATTGCGGACACGATATACCCTGCGATGACCTGCTTTTCTTATCTTTGCGATTCCTATTGATACAAACGAATACCATACCGACATGAGAATCCCTGAAATACGCTTACAGAACCAGCAACTGTCCACTCCACTCTTCGGCCACCCGAAAGAACTGGTCTCCTGGATGGGCGCCATGCAGGCACAAGACTATACAATGGTGAAATGGGCCGTAGGTATGCGGTTGAAGTCACCGGGAATTCAAGCCGTGGAAAAAGCCCTGCATCAAGGGGAAATACTGAGAACCCACGTAATGCGTCCCACATGGCACCTGGTAGCAGCAGAAGACATTCGTTGGATGCTGAAACTCTCTGCACAACGCATCAAATCTGCCAATGATTCCTATGCAAAAGGACATGGTCTGGAAATCACGGAACAGCAATATGACAGAAGCCATACCGTACTTGGGAATATCCTCAGCGGGAAGCGAAGCCTGACGAAACAAGAGATTGCGGAACATTTTGAACGTTCGGGACTGCTTGCAGACAACTACCACATGACCCGCTTTATGTCGCGTGCCGAAGTCGAAGGAATTGTGTGCAGCGGAGAATGCCATGGACGGCAACACACCTATGCCCTTCTGGACGAAAGAGTTCCACCTACCCCCGAACTGACGAAAGAAGAAGCGCTGGCCCGCCTGGCTACAGCCTATTTCCGCAGCCATGCCCCTGCTACCCTGCAAGACTTCTCCTGGTGGTCTGGTTTGCCTTTAACGGAAGCAAGGCAAGCCATTTCTCTGATAGAACCGGAACTGATGTCCGAACAATGGAACAGCCAGACATGGTACATCCATGACTCCTGCCGGACATCTGGAAAGGCGACCGGTAACCTGCACCTTCTTCCCTCCTACGACGAATACCTGATAGGATACAAGGACCGGACGGACGTCCTACCCAAAGAGGACTATTCCAAAGCTTTCACCAACAACGGATTGTTCTTTCCGGTACTTCTCTATAAGGGGCATGTAGTAGGAAATTGGAACAAGGCGTCCAAGAAAAAAGAAATCTTCCCGGAGCATTCGCTTTTCCGGAAAGACATCTGCCTGAAAGAGGAGTTGCTGAACCAGGCTAAAGAAAAGTACGTCCGGTTCCTAACACATTAAAGGCGGTCATCGAAGATTTTCATTGAAGAATCTCTCTATTTTGCCGAATGGAATTACCTCTATATTGTCATACAAGTCTACATGGTTTGCACCGGGAATAATCAGCAGTTCCTTATTATCACCCTGCAACTTTTTAAAAGCATCTTCACTGAAATAACGTGAATGGGCCTTCTCACCGTGCAGCATCAACACTGCACTACGGATTTCATCACTATATGAAAGGATAGGCATATTGATGAACGAAAGCGGTGAAGTCTTGTTCCATCCGTGGTTAGAGTTGAGTGACCGCTTATGATAGCCGCGCGGTGTTTTATAATAGGTATGGTAGTCCTTCACAAATTGTGGAGCATCGGCAGGCAACGGGTCTACTACACCTCCTCCAAGAGCAAATGTACCGTTTCTATAATCCTCCGTACGCTGAGCATTAAGCTGGCGCCGCAATTCATGCCGTGCATCGGCATTCATAGAATCGAAATAACCGTTAGCATTGACCCGGCTCATGTCGTACATGGTTGCCGTAACTGTAGCCTTGATGCGAGTATCGATAGCCGCTGCATTAAGCGCCATGCCTCCCCATCCACAAATACCGAGAATGCCGATGCGCTCTGCATCTACATCGTCACGGGTGGAAAGATAATCGACCGCTGCACTGAAATCTTCCGTATTGATGTCCGGCGAAGCCACATAACGGGGCTGGCCGCTACTTTCTCCCGTATAGGATGGATCGAAAGCAATCGTCAGGAATCCACGTTCTGCCAATGTCTGCGCATACAAGCCCGAAGCTTGTTCCTTCACGGCACCAAATGGGCCACTGATGGCAATGGCAGGCAATTTACCCGTCACATTCTTGGGTACATACAAATCGGCGGCAAGTGTAATGCCGTAACGGTTGTGGAAAGTTATCTTTTTATGGTCTACTTTATCACTCTGTGGGAATGTCTTGTCCCACTCTTGAGTCAGATTCAAATTCTCTTCCATAAATTTATTATCATTATTAGGATTATTTTCTGTTGCAGACAAATGTCCTGCAGCACAAAGGCTAATAACCATCGCCGCACATATGTTTTTTACCATGTTCTTCATCTCTACTTCTTTAAGTTTCGGTTGGAAATTCATTTCTTAATCCATTGCTTGACAGTTTCCCGGCTCGCTCCATTCAGCAGCCTGCCTTTTCCCCAGTTTATGCCGGGGTAATTCGTCTGCAATTCCTTTTCTGCATTAGAAATACTGCTGCTTCCCGAAGTGGCGAATGGAATAACCGTTTTACCTGCAAAATCACCGCTTTCTATAAATGTATTGATGATTCTTGGAGCCAAATTCCACCAAATAGGAAAACCTATATAAATGGTATCATACTCCGCGAGACTTCCCAATTTAGAATACAATGCAGGACGTGATTTGGAATCCGACATCTCCACACTGCTGCGCGAAGCTTTGTCGTGCCAGTCCAAATCAGCAGCCGTGTACTTTTTCGCAGGCTGTATTTCGTAGAGGGTCCCATCAACAGCTTCTGCCACCAACTTGGCAGCCCTTGCCGTTGTTCCCGTTGCCGAGAAATAAGCTACCAGTGTCTTACCACCTTTTTTCTGTGCGTTAACAGTAATAGACAACAGCATAACTGCCATCATAAACAACACCAATCTTTTCATACGATATATTATTTAGTTGAAACATATAAATCCAATTGTTATAGCGATACAAAAGTAGCGGGTATTATTATTACATAGGTATCCAGATTACTGATTATATAACCCGAATTACTGATAGATGTCCGAGAAGAGAAATAAAAAATCCCGTAAAATCAAGGTTTTACGGGATTTGTCATACTTTGATCCATGATATGAAGCAAGGTCATCCGGTCATAGTTATCCACGCTCTGGAACAGGCCAAGCCCCTTCTCATTGTCCGGCAGCCGGGCATAATTCTCCCACGTGAGTGAAAGGTCATACACCTCTGTCTGTACGCTTTTAAGAGCCGATTTATCAAGGAAGGCATCCGGTGGAATCTTCTCCAATAGCAACAGGGTATCGTTATCATCATAACAGAGGTTTATCTTCCCCGCCATCAGCGAAGGCCATCCCCGAAGTTCATACACGGTCAGCGACTTTCCTTCAAAGTCCGGCTCAAAGAAACATCTCTCGATATTCTCCTCCATAAAGGCCCCATATTGGTGGTTCCCTTCATAGTTCCGGCTGAAAAGAAGCCCCCCTTATCCGTTTCAACGCCCGTATAGAACTTGTTCCCGTGCCTCAAATCATCCAGCATATCAGCCACCACTACGGGTGATAACTTTATTTCCTCCCACATTTCCGGAGTGAGCCGGCGGGTATAGGTATCATCCTTCGAGAACGGTTCTGTTTCATTTCACAGGCAATACACCACTTCCGACAGACGCTGGAATCTCTGTAACATAATCCCATGACTACATATACACTGCCGTCTTTTAGCGTTCCATTCTGTTCATTTTCCATATATCAAAGAGTTAAATGTTCATACTCTGTTTTTTCTTTTTAAACGGTATCCTCGTCTTCACTTCCGGCGGCGGGAACCGGGCATTATCCGGTCGCGCAACCGGCGGCGAGACAATCCATCGCTCATTGAGAAGCGGCGCACAGACCAGTCGCAAGTCTCCCAGCCTGTTGAACTTTCTCAGTGTGGGTGCCATGTCGCACCGCTTCGTGCAAATCCCGTATCGGAATATATCCGGTGAGGCGGTCTTGCAGTCCCCGATTTCCGCCCGAAATTTCGCGTCCAACGGTGCCACCTCATGGAGTCTTAATTCCTTTGGTTTTCGTTTCTCGTCCAAAAAGTGTACGGTCAAATCGTTCAAAAACTCTTCATGCGTTCCGACAGCCAACATATCAGCAAGCGGCTACGGCTGCATATCATGTGTGAAATCCACGAGGCTATCTGCCGCCTTCGCTATGGCGGCGAGCCCGTGGACTGACCTGCCAACCCCACACCTGAATATCCATCTTAAAAAAGTCGGGCAATCCCTATGCGGCTACCCGGATTTTCAATATTTTTCCATACCTCTTTCACTCAATATGATTGTCTATTCATGCCAGTTCTACACATAGTCCAACACGATGGTCGAGGAAGAGAGGCCGCTCCGCATGACCATCTTATCCACCGTGATCGGAGTAATCACGTAATCATATTGACAATAGTGTGGAACCCACCCTAAGCATTCACCCTACCTGATGTAACGACCAGTATCAAGTCGATAGTACTCTCTCTGTTTTTTATCAACTCATCAACGGCTTCCCACACTTCCTCCCCCATGGCACCGATAATCGGATAGGCTTTCTTTCGGATGCGTTCCCATTGCTACTTTGCGGTATTCACTAGGGCTTACACCATAATGTTTCCTGAATACTTCCCTGAAATATTTTGCATCACTGAATCCGGTTGCATCCGCAACTTCTATTATCGTGCACCTTTCCTGGATTAGCAGGTTTGCCGCATGTTGCAGGCGGATGGAACGGATGTAGTCGGCCGGTGCGTATCCTGTCAATGTCTTGAGCTTGTTGAAGAAACTCGAACGGCTCATGTGCTGGATTTCACAGAGGGTGTCCACGTTGAAATCAGGACTGGTAATATGTTCCATAACACATTCTCTCACGGTGGCAATGAATTTCCAGTCCAATGCGTTACTGCATCCTTCAGGTAACGGGCCGGTACCAGATTTTAGTCCGGCATATGTTTTTCGGAGCAATATCCGGTTGCGCAGTATGCTCCTGATGTTCGCCTTGAGCACATTCACACTGAAAGGCTTGGTTATATATGCATCGGCTCCCTTGTCCAACCCCTTGAGCATATTTTTCTCATCGCTGAGTGCCGTCAGCAGGATAACCGGAATATGGGAGGTTTCAATGTCCGACTTGATGGCTGCACATAGTTCATCACCGCCCATCTCCGGCATCATGACATCCGAAAGGATCAGGTCCGGGTTATATTCCCTTGCCACGACCAACGCGTCGCGTCCGTTTGTGCATGATTGGACGTGGTAGTCCTGTCCCAAGAGTCTCTCAATGTATCCCCGCAAGTCATCGTTGTCCTCCACTACAAGAATACGTGATGAACTTTTGCCATTTTTCATCGTTTCCATGCGCAGTTCGACAGAACACGTTTCCGGTTGTGGCGGGGCTGCATCTTCCGTCTTTGCCACTGTTATGAAACGTGCCTTGCGCAAATGCCTGTTTCCCATGGGGAATGTAACACGTACACAGGTACCTTCCCCTTCCGTGCTTGATATAATGATCCTTCCCTTATGCAAGCGAACCAGTTTGCAGACCAGCATCAGGCCGATTCCGCTTCCCGGCACTTTCTGATTAACGGCATTGCTGCCCCTGAAAAACCTTCCGCCCAGATATTTCCTCTCCCCGGCGGGAATTCCGATCCCCGTATCACTTACCTCTATGCTCCATGTATTCTGTTCAGTGTAGGCACAAACATGGACATTACCATTTCGGGGAGTATATTTCAAGGCATTTGACAATAGATTCTTCAGTATAGAATCCATTTTGTCCCTGTCAAACCAGACATTCATAAAAGGGAACTTACTTTCACATGAGAGGTTGACGTTTTTCTGTGACGCATATGTCCGGAAAGTTTCGCAAGTACTTTCCAGGTAGCTGTGCAGCTCATATTCGCCAACATATAATTGTGAGGTGTAAACGTCCGCCCTTTCGAAATTGATCAGGTCGGTAACCAATTGCAGGAGGTTATTCACGCTTCTCAAGGCCACTCCCACGTTATCCGTCCCTTCCTCTTTTACCTGCTGCCTTTCCACCACTTCTTCCAAAGGAGCTTTTATCAGAGTGAGGGGGGTACGGATATCATGGGCGGTATTTATGAAGAAGCGTGTCTTTTCCTCCGATAGCCTTTTTTGTCTGCGCAACATGACGATCCTAACTGCTATTGTAACGGCTGATATGGCAAGAAGTGCATATCCCGCTATGGCCCATGCGCTCGCCCATGGTGGACGGGCGACAACCACTTCAATACTTTTCTCCTCATAAACTTTGTATTTTTCTTCGTTGGATATGGCACAGATATGCAGGATGTACTTGCCTGGGGAAAGACCGGTGACCTGTATCTGCCCGTCCTGCAACGGGTGGCTCCAGCCGTTATAGGCGCCTTCCAATTTCCATGAGTACAGAATGTTTGAAGGATAATCATAGTTAATGGATATTGCTTCCAGGGAGAAGCTGCTCTGGTCATAAGCCAGTTCAAGTCTGTAATTACCAGCAATGTCCTTTTTTAACGGCGACCCTTCCTCACCAGGATAGACCGGACGTGAAGAAACGGTAAAATCCCTCAGGAGCATCTGTGAGAACTGTGGAACGGGAATCTGCAAGTCAACCGGGAATATGACGATGCCATCATTGCTTCCGAACACAAGACTGTCCCCATACTGGGTTGAAGCGCCGGCATTGAAGCATACGCTCATCAATCCTTGTTCCGCCGTCCAGTTTTGGAAAGTCCGGTCTTCATACAGGAAAGTAACTATGCTGTTTTCCGTACCGAGCAGCAAGCTGCCATCCGGTCTTGGAATGACAATATAAATGTTATCAGAGACAAGGGCACAGTTTTCCATGTGGTACTGGTGTATAAATTTATCGTTTGCACCGTCATATACAAGCAGTCCCGCTCCTCTAGTCCCCACATATAGTGTGCTGTCCGCAGCTTGGTACAAAGTACTGACATGGACTGTCTCGACCGGGAAATCTATGCGACGGTAATCTCCCCGGAGCTTGTCCAGCAGGTATAATCCCATAGTTGTACCTACCCAGATGCGTTCCGCGTCCTTTTCCAGTATGGCGGTAATGGACCCCAGTCCCGGGTAGAGTCGTATGTCACCGGTTTCAAGGTTGATGCGTTTGAGATTACAGTATCCGCCTGACCATATATCCCCTCCGGAGTCCTTTATTATGTCACTGATATATTGGTCAGGGCTTATTCCTGCCAGGGAGGAAGGTGAGATGTACTCCACCGTGCCTTTCTTCTTGTCAATCCTGTATATACCTGATGTATACCCACCTGCCCAGATAATGCCGGGTAATACCTCACAGAGGCTCAGGAAGATATTGTTGTCATCGCCTTTCAAGTGCTCGGAACTGCTAAGGAAGGAAGTCCACTGACCGGTTGCGCTGTGAAGCAGGCTGATCCCGTTGCTGGTGGCGAACCACAGGTCACCCTCGCCGTCCCGGACTACATCATGGACCTGGTTATTGGCCAGCGAACTGTTGTTGCCCGGTGAATGCTTGAGCCATTTGTAACTTCTGTAATGGTCGTTGCGTATTGTAATCCCGGTAGGATAATTGGCCATCCATATCCGTCCGTCTCCATCCACATAAATATCATTGATGTTGTTCCCGTTCATACCGTTATAATTGCTGTAGTCGGCGGTTATATAAGGCCGGGCGGAGAGAGAATCAACGTCAATCTTGTATACTCCCCTGCCTCCTGTGGCTACCAGCAGTTGCCGCTTTCCAAAGGGGGTGATTCGTTTGATTGCCACGTTCTGTAGCGGACCGTCCGCGATGATGGTTGAAGTCGTGTTCATTCCGTATGCTATAATTCCTTCCTTGAAGGTTCCTATGAACAGTTTCTTTGAATCTTGGTGGAAATAAAGCTCACTTACCGGTATACAGATACTGTCAGTATATGTTCCGACCACAGTTTCCAGGACACCTTCCTTTTCTATGGTTTGCAGTAACCCGTTTGATGTCCCTATAAAAAAGTTTGTACTGTCGGTCTGCGTGATTGCAGTAATATCGTTCGAGGCAGGGGAGTCTATTCTGTCCGTAGTGCCTGCGCGGGTATCATAGCGTATAATACTGTCACCATGGCAGAGCCAGATACGGTCATTACTGTCCATATAGGTACAATTGACGGTGCCTGATGTTACGTCATCCTGCAGGCCGTTAAGCTTGTAGGTCATAACAAAACGGTCACGGGCGGTGTCGTACCGGAATATGCGTCCTTTTCTACCCACAACCCACAGCCTGTGCCTGCTGTCGGTATATAGCCAGTTCAGGTTGATTTGCGGCGCCACCTCCATACTTCCGTCAAAGACGGCATAATGTTTAATCTTGCTTCCGTCATAACGGTCTATCCCTTCCTGGGTAAGGAACCACATGTACCCGTGCCCGCCTTTCTGGATGCGGAAAATTCTCCGGTTGCTTAGTCCGTCCTCTATGCCCAGGTATTTATAAATTTGACCCTTGCAAGTAGTAAAAGTGGCTATTAGTAAAGGGAACAGAAAAAGCACCCTCTTTAAAATCTGAAAGTATGTCATTTGTAGTAAAAGTGTGTTAAGTTAAATGTTACCCGCAAAAATAATAAAAATAGTTTAAATTTAAAAAGGCAATGCAAGTTAGTCATTGCCTTTTATAATGCGGATATCAGTTGGCCCGATTTCAGAAAAGATATAACATGCTTAAAAATGACATCAACCTGTCATACTGTTTGGGGGACCGAACTTCTTACTTGATTTAATGAAATACTGTCAGATATCCACCCTTTCTTGGGTCTTCCTGCTACCGTAGGCACCTGCAATACAGCACAATACCGCTCCGGAGAGAATTGCAAGGAACGAAATCAGTGCGGACCTCGCTGCGGCATCCGTTGCCTTATCGGCAGCCACGAGTGCCTCATGCTTGATTTCTTTCCATTCCTGTGCAGCTTTCTTCAGGGTCACCTCCAGTTTGTCTATCTGTTTGCCGGCTTCCATACGTGCATTTTCCAGCAGGTTCATATATTGGTCAATAGTTTTATTTGCTTCTGCTTTTGACATATTGGTGTTGTTTGCTATAGCTTTAGCCAAATCATTCCGGTCTATATTTTTGCTGATATTTTCTGTACGTTGTTTCAATCGGTCAAGGAAACTGTCAATGCTCTCATCCGCTTGTTGTGGGGAACGTACTATTTTTTTTACGGACGCTTCCAGGTCATCCTTCACTTCCGCCAGTTGCTTCTGCAGGTAATCCGGCTGAAGTTCCTTCACGTCGCTTTTTAGAAGTGCGGTACGGATATTCTGCGGTATATTCCCTTCTTTCAGGGTTGCATTAAAATCGATTTCTCCGAACAGTTCCTTTGCGTCTTCTGATAATGCAGCAACTCCGTTTCCAACGGTATCACCTGTTCCAGACAAAACGCTGCCCGTAACGGACGAGACCGCTCCAAGAGTATTCACCGTCATTTTTGCCGCACCGACAGCCAGAAAAATTCCCAGTACCACAGCCACAATCAGTGTGGTCGCCCAGACCAGAAATCCGTGTATCATTCCGTCCATACCGGCCAGTTTCCCGGCCACAAAGCCTCCTGCAGCCATGCCGGCAACCAGAATGATAGCGGATCCGATTCCAACAGCAGTGCCGATGCCCGCAACCGGGTGATCTGATAATGGATCAAACATAAACAAACCAATACTTGAATTTAAAATAGACAGTAACACGGATATTGCCAATACAGTCATGACACCGCCGAAAACACTGCCCCAGGACACTCTACCCTTCAGTCCTGCGAAACTTAATTTTTTCATAATTGTCAGGTTTTTAATTAATACTATGATTTGTATCTCTATAAAAAAACAGCATTGAAAGAATATTTGTTTGATGAATATTTGTCATTTCAACAGATATTTGTGTTAAAAAACGCATGTATATATAAAGTTATATTTGATGCCGTTATATATAAATCCAAGAATTTGCACCTTATATATCTATGATGTGCTTTCACTGCCAATACAGGCTTCTGGTACCATCCGACTTCTTAAATAGATGTTAAATCCATTTCTATTTTTCGAACCATCCTTTTTAACGGGCTGTTTTTTAAACAAAGGTTATGACAAAGTAATTCATTAGATTATGCACAGTCATAACTACACAACAGACAGTACAACGTGTGTGACATATTTATTGTATCACTATTAATTTATTTAATTATGAAAAAATCTATCTTTGTTTTAGCACTAAGCATGAGTATTCTTACCATGCATGCGCAAAATGACCGTACGGCCCTTGAAGGCACACGCCCTGGTGACAACTGGTCTATTGAACTGAAAGCTGGTGCTGTAACCCCTTTGACTCACAGCTCCTTCTTAAAAAATGCCCGACCGGCCTTCGGATTCGGAATCGGAAAACAACTTACTCCTATATTCGGTCTAGGTATTCAAGGTATGGGATATGTAAATACCTCAGCCAGCAAAACTGCATTTGATGCTTCCGAAGTGAGCTTACTCGGTAAAGTCAACCTGATGAATCTCTTTGGAGGTTATATGGGCGAACCACGCATTTTTGAAATCGAGACTCTGACAGGTATCGGCTGGCTACATTACTATCAGAATGGCCCCGGTGATACAAATTCCTGGTCTACACGCCTTGGTCTAAACTTGAACTTCAACCTAGGTGAGGAAAAAGCATGGACACTCGGTATCAAACCAGCTATCGTATATGATATGCAAGGAGACTTCAGCAAAACTAAAAGCCGTTTCAACGCCAACAATGCCACTTTTGAACTGACTGCCGGACTGACCTACCATTTCATGTGTAGCAACGGCTCACATCATTTCACAACAGTGAAGCCTTACGACCCAGTAGAAGTAGGCGAGCTAAATAATGCAGTCAACCGTCTGCGATCACAACTGAGCGACAAGGACATGCAACTGAGCAATGCCGTACAACAGGCCAACAACTTACAAAAGGAGCTGGCAGATTGCAGAACCCAAGCTGCCAACATAGAAACCGTGGTAAAAACCAACCGCATTCCAGAATCCATCATTACCTTCAGACAAGGAAAGTCCGTGGTTGATGCTTCCCAACTGCCTAATGTGGAACGTGTAGCCATTTACATGAAAAAACATCCTGAAGCTAAAGTCGTCATCAAAGGATATGCCTCTCCCGAAGGTAACCTCGCTTTCAATGAGAAACTGGCAAAAGCACGTGCTCAAGCTGTGAAGTCCATACTTGTAAAAAAATACAAGATTAACGACACCCGCATTACCGCCGAAGGACAAGGAATCGGTGATATGTTCTCCGAACCGGACTGGAACCGTGTCAGCATTTGTACTATCGAAGAAGGCAAATAATCTACTACCGTAAACGGAAAGCAAATTTCAATAAAACGGCTTTCCCATTTCTCACTCCCCCCCTTACTTCACTCCTGTTTCTCAACAGGAAGAAAGTAAGGGGGAATTAACAAAATATATTATGGACTTACATTCAGGTTTACCCTATTGGATCGTCAGAAATTCCCTATTGGACTATTTCCACCCTTTGGAGGATGATCTGTCAACAGATATCGTCATCGTAGGTTCGGGTATAACAGGCGCTTTGATGGCACACGAATTGTGTCGTGCCGGAATAGAATGTTGCGTGATTGACAAACGCAGCATCGCAACCGGAAGCTCTGCTGCAAGTACCGCTTTACTACAATATGAAATAGACGTACCCCTCTGCCGGATGGCAAAAATCATCAGCGAAGAAAACGCCACAACTGCCTATCATGCATGCCTGCAATCCATTTCTGATATAAAGAAAGTACTAAAGGAAACAGGTGTCGATGCCGGATTTGAGCAATTGTCCAGCATCTTTTATGCCAGCAGCTCGGCAGACAACAAACTTCTGGAACAAGAATACGAAATACGGCAAAAGCATGAATTGCCGGTCAATCTGCTCAAGAAACAAGAAATCAGAAAACGATATAAGGTGAAAGTGCCCGGCAATGCCCTGGTGAATGAAACATCCGCACAGATGGATGCCTACAGAGCTGCAACCGGACTGCTCACCTATCATATGAAGGAGAACGATCTGAAGGTCTTTACCCATACCAACATAAAAAAGTGCACTGAAACATCTGATGGCTGTATCATGATAACAGACAAAGGAAATAAAATTAAGTGCGGATATGCAATCGTAGCCACCGGATTTGAGGCCGGACAATTCCTTCCCCAGAAAATTATGGATTTGACTTCTACTTATGCACTCATATCACATCCGGTAGCCCCCGAATATCTCTGGCCGGAACATTGCCTGATCTGGGAAACAGCCGATCCATATCTTTATATCCGTACCACCGACGGAAACCGTATTATTGTAGGTGGTGAGGATGAAAAGTTCAGCGATCCAGAACACCGTGACTCACTACTCAGAAAGAAAATCCGTATCTTGGAGAGAAAAATCAGAAAACTATTCCCCGATATCCCTTTCAAAACAGAAATGGCATGGTGCGGTACCTTCAGTAGCACCAAAGACGGGCTACCTTTCATCGGCAATTGGCCCGGCAAGGAACGAATATTTTTCGATCTGGGATATGGCGGAAACGGAATCACTTTCAGCATGATCGGAGCGCAAATAATTTGTCATAAGCTGCAAGATATTAAAGATGAACGTAGTCACGTTTTCGGCTATGATAGAATCGAAAAATATTGGTAAGACAGACAAGAAGAAAAGACCTCTCTCTCTGTGCATTCTTTTAGGTACGGATTTCACGGTTTTAATTTACCCCGCGTAATCCGTGCCTAAAATATTATCATAATGACAAGTCTCATATACTTTTGACATTACCTTTGTATACTCCTATACAAACATCCCAAAACAAAAATAAATCGGTCACTTCTATCAACCAACACATTTTTATTTTGGGATATTCCTATCTATTCAGCATAAACAGCTATGTGACCATCAATACCTTTCAAGACCGGTCCCCAGCCACTGTGCCATACGAGGCTTACCATAAAAGTAATAGAACAACAATCCTACCCAACTGGTCAAAACTACCAGGATAATGGCTATTAACCTTCTTTCCGCCGGCGCATGAATACGCCATATCTCTAGAGCAGCTTTGATAGTTAAGACCAATCCTATAATCCATATTACAAATCCAATCATAATTCTTCTTTATATAAGATATTACTACTAACAGAATGATATATAAAAAAATCAATCAAGTTTTTTACTTGCTTCTTTTTTTACATCTTCATACCCTTCCTTTATTTCTGTCTTGGCCTTTTCAGCTCCTTGTTTGACATCTTTCTTCGCATCTTTCAATGCGTCCTTTACAGCATCAGCGCCATCTTGAACTTTATCGGCTACCTTATCCACTACAACTTTTCCGGTATCCGCCACTTTTTCCTTAGCTTCATCTAACAGGTCTTCCGTCTGACCGGTTATCTTATGAAAAACGTTACATACTTTTTCCTTCAATTTCTTGGCTTTTGAAGTACGTGAGAAACGATAAGCCAGAGTACCGATGACCGTACCTATTCCCAGGCCGATCCATAAACTAGAATTTCTATTTTCCATAATTAAGTTGGTTTTAAACGATTAAAATAATTAAAGTTCAATTTTCTTTCTGTTATAAGACAGAGAAGCGATCCCGATAACAATGTACCATAAAAAATACATAAACTATTTTTTAAAGTAACACACTCAGTTCTGAGATTTACATGTAAATATATAGATAGATATATCATCCGCTTATTTCCAATATAAAGGCATATCCTGCGATCCTTTATTTTATTATCACTTTACCTACCTGCGGGAACTTGAAAAGAAATAAACTATTGCCCCGATGACAGAACTGGCTATTAGCCTGACCCGCAAATCAAAACTTAGACTTTTCATGGCTGTAGATTTTAATAATGAAACAATCCTGATATTTTATCCTTTCGTAACAATGCAGGTTCAGTCAGTTACGACAATGTAATATACCACTTGCTCCTTTCTCTACAAACTGGCAATTCAAATGTAACCAACTTTAATCCCTGCCATATACTAAAAACACAGCATTAAAAAAAATGGTTCGAGGCATAAAAACGGAATTAACATCATTTTTTGCTTTATAAAAAATTGAGAAAAGCGCTCGTATATTAACATCAAAAGTCTTTGTATATGTAACAATATATAGCAAACAAATGTAAGCAAACGTTTGTTATTTCCATTAAAAGGAGATCATTCTTCTTTTAAATAAATATTTTATTAACTAAATGCCTTAATTATGAAAAAATTATTCTTGCTGGCCATGATTGCATTGGCATCTGTGGGCATAAATGCCCAAACAGTTAAAGGTGAAGGCTCTTTGATGGGCAACATCGGTTATCAAACGAACTATGAGAGGTTCGGTTTGGGAGTACAAGGACGTTACGCGATAGCGAATAATCTCCGGATTGCTCCGGATGTAACGTTCTACTTTCCTAAAGACAAAGTTACCGGACTGGATGTAAGCGTGAATTTCCATTATGTATTCAACTTTAAAGAAGACGGCCAAGGATTTTCGGTCTATCCCCTTGCAGGTATCGGCATGCAGAACAACTTCTATGGCAAAAAGAGTGTTGAGATAGACGGGAAAGAAATGGAAATGGACCGGAGCAACTCTACCAAATTCGCTTTCAATTTGGGAGGAGGTATCACATTACCCATCTCCGAACGGAGTTATCTGAATGCAGAAGCCAGGTTTATGTTTGCCAAAGATGACAATGTGGCAATCATGCTGGGATATGGATACAGATTCTAAAAAGCCAGCACGCTGATAATCTAATTGTTTTTCAAATAATAAACACCTTTATCAGGCATTTACAGTGTCATTTTACCGTTAAGTAAAATGACACTGTATCTTAAGTAACACATCGCTCACGCTCTATATTACCTGCTCTTCCATTACACAAATTCAATGCAGAATGACGGGGTCCTGGTCTACCCCATAATCTTCCGGTTTATAATATCTATCTTTGGAAGGAGTCGCCAAAAAACAACTATTTCCCAACACATCACAAATAGCAGGATACACTTTTCCTCGGGGCGTTCTCAACAGTAAGATACAATATTCGTCCTTAACAACATATCCCAGCTGGAAGGAAGTTCTATCCGGGCTTTTAAGCATCCTGCTATGTATTTCGGGTTCCCCTCCTGCAAAGAGCAAATCCAGTTCTGCCACACCATCTTTTGCCAAATCCAACTTTAACAGATTACGATACGGAGAAGCGAACACGGCTCCCAAAACGTACCACTGCAAGCTATCCACTGCCTGTAGACCACCTGCTGCCTGCTCCGGTGCGGACAGCGCATCACATCTTTTTTCCCTTATGCGTTGCATCAGGGAGAAATCGAAAGGACTTAACAAGTGAGAATTTCTCATTGCACAATTCACAAACGAAAAATTCCCCTCCACATCATTCTTTATAGCCTCAGGACTGACATCAAAGATCTTATAACCCTGCTTTGCCACTTCGATGATACAGTTCGACATCTTCGCTTGAAACGGAGTCGCCGCCTTATGGTCCCGATAGAGGAAAGAAGTCCCGAAATCCGGCAAATAGGAATAGAAGATGTTCTTGTCCAGCACCAACGTAGGATTCCTGTCTGCCGCAACCACAATGCCACGGTCCACCGTGTCATAATACACCTCGTTAAAAATGAAAAAGCCATCCGCTTCCACACGTATCCCTTCCGTAGAACGGAAACCTTTCAACCCCAAGTCCAGACCGCCAGTGGTGTGCATGGAGAGAATATGCAGGTTATTCAAAATATGTCCTGCCGACTTTGTCACGAGTCCATACTTCGTACTGTATATAAAGGTATTGGAAATCTTACAGTCACAGCAGGCTTGGTCTATATAGATACCATATACCTCTTCGTTGGACGAAATGCCTTGTATGGTCACATTGTCTATTTTGGTGTCACTGCTTCCCGTTCCTCTGAAGTCGTCGGTAACGCCGATGCGGATATGTGTGTTGCGCCCCTTAAACAGACTGATGTATTTCAGGGAAACCAGCTGCTTTAAACCGTTGACCATAATCCCGTTGTCCACGTTAGAACAGTCGAACATTCCTCCTTCGACATAAGAGAAGCGCCGATGAGTAACATCGGGCGTTGTCATCTCCGAATAACCGACTTTCAACAGTGCTTCCATCGGTAAATCGGTCTTTATCAGCGCATTTTTATCAAAGAGGATGTTCACGTTCTTCGTATAGTCGTAGGGAAGGACAACGGGTTCCGACAGATTATATATGCCGGCGGGGAAATACAATGTCTTCCCGTAACTTCTCGTTACAAGTTCATTCAGTTCAGAGCCTATCACAGCCCCATCGTTCCGAATGCCATGCTTAATGACAGAAACAATGTCACTTCCCTGCCCCACTCGCTTTCCCGCCCGGAGCGGCAGGAAAGCATACAGCAGAAAGCCACAAAGAATAATCAAACCATATTTCTTTTCTTTCATGATTCCATTTCTTCAGATTAAAAAAACTACTCAGCTTTGAACACCTTCGTCTGGACATCACGGCTGTTAGGACCGACCATCACTTGAAACTCACCCGGATCATACCCGTATTGCAAGTCCGAATGGTAGTATTTCAAGTCCTCCTCTGTCAACGTGAACACCACTTCCCGCTTTTCCCCCTTCTTCAATAAGATGCGCCGGAAAGCTTTCAGTTCCTTGACGGGACGTGCCACCTCAGCCATCACATCACGCAGATAGAGCTGTACGATTTCCGTACCGTCACAAGTACCGGAATTGGTGACCTCCACAGAAACCGCCAGTTCTCCGTTCTTGGGAAGGCATTCCGAACCAAGCCGCATATCGCCATACTCAAAAGTCGTATAGCTCAGCCCGAACCCGAAAGGATAAAGCGGTTCATTACTTTGGTCAATATAGTTACTCTGGTAGCGGTTGAACACCCCATCTTGCGGATCGGGGCGACTGGCACTCAAATGGTTATAGTATAACGGCATCTGTCCTACGGCACGTGGGAAACTGGTAGTGAGCTTTCCGGCAGGCACGGCGTGCCCAAACAATACGTCGGCTATGGCATCGCCCGCCTCACTGCCCGCAAACCATACGTTCAGTATAGCAGGAACATGTGCCGTTTCCCAATTAAGCACCAACGGACGTCCCGTAAACAATAACAGCACCACCGGCTTTCCCGTCTTCACCAGTTCTTTCAGCAACGCTTGCTGCGCATCCGGCAGTTCCAGTTCCGTACGTGAGGCCGATTCACCCGACATATCCGCACACTCACCCAAAGCGGCAACAATCACATCCGCACGGGCAGCCACCTGCAACGCCTCCCGAAGTAATTTCCCATTGTCTCCACGCTCCAAAGGACGGAAGCCGACGGCGCCTTTCTCCATTTCCTCCTCGTAATAGATATTGCTGCCTTTGGCATGAAAGACTTCGCCCCTGCCCTTCATCGCGTCGCGCATCCCATCGAGCAGGGAACGGTGGTCGGAAGGAACACAAGTCAGACTCCACATGCCGCACATATTGTTGCGGGCATCGGCCATAGGTCCTATCAGCGCTATCTTCTTATCCACAGAAAGAGGAAGCAGACTTCCCTCGTTCTTCATCAGCACGAAGGTTTCACGTGCCACCTCACGCGCTTCCTTGCGGTGCTCGGGCGTAAATATTTCCTTCTCCGCACGTACCGTGTCGCAGTATTTGTAGGGATTGTCAAAAAGTCCCATTCTATACTTAGTCTCAAGCACCCTACGACAGGCACGGTCAATATCAGTTTCAGAAATGAGTCCTTCCTCCAATGCCGACTCCAAAGTATCCAGAAAACCGGCGGTTACCATATCCATGTCCGTTCCTGCCTTCAGAGCAAGCACGGAAGCCTCTTTCTTGTCGGCCACGCCATAAGTTTTCATCTCTCCGATGGAATAATAATCGGTAACGACCATACCGCCAAATCCCCACTCGTTACGAAGAAGATCGGTCAGCAGCCACTTATTGGCAGTGGCAGGAATGCCATCCACAAGGTTGAACGCGCTCATCACGCTCCCCACACCCGCCTCAACGGCTGCTTTATAGGGAGCCAGATAATTGTTGTACATGCTCAATCTGCTCATGTCCACCGTATTATAATCACGTCCCGCCTCGGAAGCACCATACAGTGCAAAATGCTTGACACAGGCCAGTATTTCATTATTAGCCTTCATAGCATCGCCCTGATAGCCATGTACGTATGCCCTCGCCATCAAAGCGCCCAAGTAAGGGTCTTCACCGTTCCCCTCGGCAATGCGTCCCCAACGGGCATCGCGGCAGATATCCACCATCGGACTGAAATTCCAGCAGATTCCATCGGCACTGGCCTCAGTAGCCGCTACGCGTGTCATCCGTCGGATGGCGACAGTGTCCCAGCTACACGACATGGCAAGCGGTATGGGGAATATTGTCTCATAACCGTGTATGACATCCGCTCCTACAATCAAGGGAATCTTCAAACGGGTTTCCTCCACGGCAATACGTTGCATCTCTCTGATTTTCCGTACTCCCTTCACATTGAAGAAGCCCGTGATTTCCTGCTTCCGTATCATTTCCGTGAGTTCGCCGTTCATCACCGTACCAGTCACTAAATCGCCTCCCGAGGGCAGGTTCAACTGGCCCAGTTTCTCCCGTACAGTCATCCGGTCCATCAGTCCGGTCACAAAACCGTCCATCTCCGTGCTATCCTTTCCCACAAACGAAGAACAAGCCTGCAGGAAGCATGCAAGCAGTACAACTGCAAAATATCCAACTTTCATATTTCTAATATTTTAATGGTTCACCTCTTCCAGATACAATATCCGACTGGCATAATCACTCATTTTATCTGCATCCACCCTATGTTCTCCGGGAATCTCCAGTCCGTGGCTCATCAGGAAAGAGCCACTCAGTACCTTTCCTTCAAAGGAGAGAGGGACATTGTCAATGCGGTTCAGCTCACGAATACGGTATTGTTTCCCCGCATCCAATCCCGCCATCCTGACACGCGGCAACTGCTGGTTGACAAACTGTTCTAGCTTCCACCAATAGAAGACGGCTTTCGACTTATCTTCGCTGGCATACAACAATGAGGCTACCCCCTGACCGTCATACGGTGACACCAGCCGATAAAGTTCACCAAACTGCACCACCGGACGAATCTCTTTGTAAGCAGCAATCGCCTCACGGCAAAGATTCTTCTCTTCATCCGTCATATTCCGGGGTTGTATCTCCATACCGAGCCTTCCGCTCATTGCCACATCAATGCGATATTTCAAGGGCAAGCTGCGATGCGTCTGATGGTTGGGCGCAGCGCTGATATGCGATCCCATAGCGATAGCAGGAAAGAAATAGGACGTTCCCCACTGGATATAAACGCGTTGCAAGGCATCTGTATTATCGCTGGTCCAGAATTCATCAAAATAGGGCAAATAGCCGTAATTGACACGACCGCCTCCACTGGCACACGCCTGAATCGTCACATCAGGATATTTTCTACGGATGCGTCGGCACACATCCTCAAATCCCTGATGATAAAGAATACTCAGATGGCTTTGCTCGTCCTTGTCCAAATGGACAGAACCGTGGTTCAGCACCGGCATATTGGCATCCCACTTGATATATTCTATTTCCGGATAACGGGCCAGCAAGGTATCCACCGTATAAAAAATGAAATCCCGCACCTGGGGGTTGGTAAGGTCAAGCACCGCCTGCGTGCCACCGCGCGCCGTAATGAAGTCTTGTCCGGGGACTTTCATCACCCAGTCGGGATGCTTCTCGTATAGTTCGCTGCGTGTGTTAATCATTTCGGGTTCAATCCAGATGCCGAAACCAATATTATGTTTCGCGGCATCACGCAATAGTCCGGCAATGCCGTCAGGCAGTTTCTTCGGGTTCACCACCCAGTCCCCCAGCCCGGCGTTGTCAATATCACGCGGATGCTTGTCGCCAAACCAGCCATCATCCATCACAAAGAGTTCGCCTCCCATCAAGGCTATGTCTGCCATCATCTGCTCCATATCCTTCTGATTAATGTCGAAATAAACACCTTCCCAACTGTTCAGCAGTATCTTGCGGGGCTTGTCTCCATTGGCCAGTTTATGTTTCCGTCCCCATTTATGGAAATTACGGCTTGCGCCGCCCAATCCCTCTTCCGAGTAGGTGAGCGCCAACGGGGGAGTACGGAATACCTCGCCTTTTTTCAGCCTGAAGGAAGCACCTTCCTCATCCATACCAGCAAAGAAGTGGTGATAATCGCCGTCATCCGTATTGATTTTCAGCCTATAGTCACCGGTATAGCAAAGGGCTGCGCCGATAGTACGCCCTGTGTTTTCCTGTGGTTTCCCGTCCAGCGAAAACATTACTTCGGCATGAGCAGTATGCGAATTGCGTACGCCATCGATATTCTTTATCAGCCTGATGCCGGGTTTTAAAGGTTCCTGAAGCAACCTTGCCTCGTTGCCCCACCCACCGTAGAGGCTGGAAAGCCACACATCGCCTCTGCGGAGAGGAAGATAAGACGAAGCAAATTGAAGGAGCGTTACCGGAGTCTTCTCCGAATGGCTGAATTCAGTCCAGGTTTCAATCACATCCACATCGCGATATGCCTTGTAGCAGAGATTGACGTAGAAGGGATAAACACAATCCTTCAGTTTCACAAGGGTGAGCATAGCATCCGGCTCTTGCCTCACTTCCACATCCTGCACATAAAGCCGGGTGGCTATCGCCCCATCGGCATGTCTGATACGGAGAGCGGATTCACCGGGCCATCCTATTCCATAAGAAGGATAAGCAACATGATGGCACGTACCTGCCACATTCATCTGCCGCAAATCATCCTCCGATAATCCGGTTCCGTAGTAGAGATACCTTAGTTCGCCTCCTACCGGAGCATCAAGCACCAATGCGAAGGAAGGGGTGGACACAACAATCTGCCCGGCGGCAGCGGGCAGTGCAGCCAATAACAGTCCTGCCAGACAGAGCCACAAAATATTTTTCAAATTTTCCATACCAATAATCTATAAACCAATTCATATCAATCAAGTCCCGAACAATGCGGCTCCCTGGCGTCACATTCAAGAAAGCATCATCGCAAAGTGTCGAATATCGCCTCGGCTATCTTTCGCATGCCTCGGTCGTCAGGGTGGGCAATAATAAACTCCTTGGTCACGGTATAAGGCTTTCCTTCCACATCATAGAGGGTATCGCCCACCTTGGGACGCGAATCATACAGACGGTCTATCCAGTCAATCGGAATAAAGGAAATACCGTGGGTACGGGCGGCATGAATAATGGCACGCTCCTTCTCGGCATCTTCCCAAAAGCAACCGGTGATGACCACCCTGCCCGCTTTCTGTTTGCAATATTCCACCAGGCGGAGAATGCCCGAACGGAACGCCTGCTTATCCTGCACATTCTCACCCAGACGAATCACGACAAGGTCTTCGCCGCGAACAGCCGAACCTATCAATGAATCAATATCGCACGTCAGATTGCGTTCCCAGTAAGCGATGTTGAGCGGGGTAACCACCGTGCCGGGATGTTCTGCGCAGAGCAGCTTCTGCAACTGGTGGCAATAGTCGTTCTCTTCCTTCGAAGCTGCCATGCCCCACTCCGAGAACCATTCGATATCAGCCTTATATTCATGCCGTGTAATGGAATTTCCCAGGCAAAGCACTTTAAGGGAAGCGCCGCCCGGTTTAGACTTCTTATTGTTTTCTCCCGAAGCGGGAAGACAGATTACGGCCATGATACAGGCCAGTAACAAATGTTTCATACTCTTGCTTGATAAAAATTAAAATTCATTCACCGTCTCTTTACCGTCCAGCCAGGCAGCCATGTTCAGCACCAGCAAGTTCCAGTTCTGGAAGCCCTTGTTGAGGATGGGCTCGCCGTTGTCGGGCATGTAATATTCGTGCAACGCACCGAAACGCTCATAGTCGCGTCCCAGCAGCAACACGGTCTTCTCCGCCAACTCCCGGGCATCTTCCGTATAGCCGTAGCGGAGCAGTCCCCGGAAAACAAAGTAGTTGACGCATATCCATACCGGTCCTTGCCAGGAAGAAGGATTGCCGCTGGCACGCACGTCGTACATTTTCTCCAATGGAGAAAGGGAACGCACACCTGCCGCCGCATTGAACAAACGGGAATCGCGATATTGCCGTTCCACGATTTCGCGCGCCTGCTCGGGAGTGGCAATTCCGGCCCACAACGCCATGAAGCCGCTCCACACACTGAAACGTTGTATCAGGCAGTCGTAAGTACGGGGTTGTCCGGTGTGGTAATGAAAGCCCGGCGTAGCGGGCTTTTCCACCGGAAGCAGGTTAAGGTCTACACTGTAGTAGAAGCCGTCGCGAGGGTCCCAGCAATGCTTGCGGATATCTTCTTTCAGTTCCTCCGCTTCGCGGGTGAACCGATTTTCCAGATCGGGCATGCGGAGCTGTCTTGCCAGATAAGCCATGGCAAGCAGTTCCCTATACATCAAGGCATTGAGGAAGATGGAGCCCGAGCTTCCGTGAGGACGGTAGAAGGTACTCGGGTCATTGTCCACGCCAATCATTTCATCGTTTTCCCAATAGAGCAATCCGGTGGCCTTGTGGCGATGGTAATTGAGGTACTTGCCCACAAACGTCTGCAAGTTATAAAACCCCTCACGCAGCCATTCGGCATCACCGCCCGTCTGCTCCACTACAAAAGCAGCATGCTGCGCCAGGACGGGTTTGTGCATATTGGTCTTCCAGGGATTGATTTTCTGCAGCAACTGCCAGCGCTCTTCCGTATTGTCAAAGATGCAAATGGGAATCCACCCGTCGCCTCCGCCATAGCTGAGGAAGTTGAGAATACAGCCTTTCTCGTAGGCAATCAGTTCCTCACGGTCGTCACTGGTGCCGTTTTCCACGATGATTTGCCGCAGGGCTATGTCGCTCAGCCATGAATCCCAGTCCCACAACTGGTTGGCATACTGCCCGCTGCCGGGCACGAGGAAGGGATACTTCAACGCACCGACCGGTTGCCGGTACATACCCTTCATATTCTTATAAATATGCTGCCGGCATATCGCTTTGTATTTTTTCAGGTTGCCGGCATTCCTTTCGGGTAATTGCGCCGTCAATGAAACGCTGACCACAAGCCCGAAGCACAAAAACAGTATCTTCTTCATATATTTCAAAACACTTGTTGATTTTTCATCTTAATCCCTTCTTCTCCAAGGCTGCAATCAACTCGGCAGGCACGTCCGTCTGAATCATCCGCACAGTGGGGAATATGTCAAACAGTTCGTCAAGTTGCCTGTCGTCCAGCGCATATTCGGGTATGGCCTGGTCGAGCACCCACAGCAGGCAGACGGAGGGAATCATGCCCAACTCTACCGAATCGCCCAAAGAGGGGCTTCTGCCTTCGGTGGCATACGATGTCTGCACGAAAAACGTACGCGGCAATCCCTCCAGCAACTTGTGCCCTCCTACCCAAGGATAGACGTTGGCATCCTCCACCACACCGAGCACCTCACGGGTACCCTCTTCCACACCACTATAGAAGAATACGGCTTCCATCATACCCGTCCGGCACACCACGTCCGCCACTTTCCCGAAGATACCTTGTCCGGTACATTTGTCGATGTCTACATACGCCCGTCCGCGTACGGCGGTCAGATACTCTTCCAATGTGGGCATCTTCTCATCGGTGGGTTTTCCGGCACGGTCTTTCAGGTTGTACTGCAGGATTTCGTCATAGGTCATGTCGGCAATCCGGCCTTGTCCGGTGGTAGTGGCGTCGATGGTCTCGTCGTGACATACCACGAGAACACCATCTTTTGTATGCCTGACGTCGCACTCCAGAATTTCAGCGCCGGCGGCCACGGCAGCCTCTATCGCACTGAGAGAATTCTCGGGAATGGTCTTGTCCTGCGTATGCGCCCGGTGGGCCATGACCCACACCTTCTTGTACGAGGGGTCTTTGAACCGCCGCATGGCAACGCTGAGCGCCGGCAAGTCGCAGACATGTATACCGGCAGTCAATGTTCCGGTTGCCGTCTGCGCCTTGATGGTGTAATCCCCCTCCTTGGCATAGGCGTGCGTCAGGAGTCCGTCGTTCCTGCCCGTTTCCACGGTTCCGTCTCCGAAATCCACCGTCATCTCCATGTCCGGAGCAACGTTGTCCAGCTTTATCTTTACTACCTCATGCAACATGGTATACTCACTGACCGATATGCGGGGTGTTTGTGTCTCTACTTCCTTTTTCGCTCCCTGGCAAGCCGTCAGAAGAACCAGCAGAAGGCCGATGCACAGATTCATTTTCTTGTTATAGCTCATATTTTATCTCTATAAAGGAATTTCTACCTGTTTTTCCATCAATATTTCCGGTAAGGTTCCGTCATCATGTGCAGGGTTTGCGGAATCCATACCTTGTAGCGGCCTTTCGGGGCCCAGTCGTTGCCCGCAGAGGCAAAGTCACAGAAGCGTACGGGCTTGGCCGTCTTGTTGGCGGCATCTTCCAGGTCGGTGCCCAGCACAGCGGGAACTTCCAACGTAATCCAGGCAAATGAACCGGACATATTCTCGTGTACTGCGGCCTGCACCACACCCCGCTCATCGCTCTTGATGACGGCACACTCATCCACATCGCCGTCGTCGAAACGGCTGTCGCGAGCAAATACCAGCGGACCGCGCACCACTGCCTGGTGGTTATGGCTCTCCACAACTTTGGTTTGAAGGTCGAATTCCAATGTCACTTCATCGCCTCGCTTCCATATACGGTCCAGGCAGAGATAACCGCCCAGGTGCAGCACTTCCTGCTCTTGCCCGTTGACAAAGGCCTTCGCCCCGTCTACCTGCGAAGGGATGCGCAAGGAGAGTTTAAAGCGTTCGTCCCTCTGCGGTTCCACTCCGATGCTTACCTTTCCGTTTACGGGATAACCGGTCTCCACCTTCAGGGCCACTGCATTCTTCCTGCCCGTCTTCACCGTAGCTTCCATCGGCACATAGAGATTGAGGAATATACCGTCTTCTTTGGTCGCCACCGCCATCTTCGGAATCAGGGCGAATCCCCGGGGACCATTGGCATTGCAGCAGTTGATGTGCATGCCGCATTGCTCCTCACCCGGCTGTCTGCGTCCTTCCAACGGACTGTACTTGGAAATCTGTCCTCCGTCGTGTTTCATCGAGGCGAACAAGGCATTGTACATCGTCCGTTCAAACTCCTCGACGTAGAGCGGATTGCCCGTGTCGCGCCACAAACGGCTGCAGAACTGCATGTAGGTGAACGTCACGCAAGTCTCCATCGTATGATAAGCCGGCAGAGTCTGCTTGTCCTTGCCTCCATACCAGCACTCGAAGGCCGCACCCGAACCGGCAATGTTTATCTCGTCGCGCCGGATACTCCCGGCCGTACGCTCGGCGGCTTCCTTGTAAAGAGGGTCGTCCAGCACACGCCCCAGTTCTATCAGACCTTCGTAGCAGGACATCATCTCGTAAGCCTTCTGCCCGTTTTCGAACGACCACCACGATGCCGGATAAGCCGAACGTCGCGATACCGGCACATCTTTCAGCGCTTTGGCTATGAGTTGCGAACTGCCCTCCCGCTCGATGCCCGCCACGATGCTTTTGGCAAAGTCGAGGTAGCGTCTCTCGCGGGTAATGTCATACAGATAGACCACCGGTTCCAGGATGGAACAACTTGCCATGCCAAAGTAATTGCCGGTACGGGCAATGTCGACGTGCTGTTCGTGCAACTGCTTCATCAGGTAATCCACCGAACGCATAGCGGTCTGCAATGCCGCCTTGTCGCCGGTCAGGCGATAGTATGCCACCAAGGCAAGTGCCGAATATTTCCTGCCCCAGATGTCCCAGTTGGTCAGCCGGGCTTCGGGACTGTAGTTGCCTATGTAGCCTTCCGGAGTCTGGGTCTGCATGAAACTCCGCACGCCGGTCTTTATCTGCTCCAGCAACGCAGGGTCCTTGCAATACTCGTAAGACGAAATGGCCCCCAGCAGCCACTTCCCAAAGAATTCGGACTGCCAAAGGCTTGTCTCCCCGCGATGACGGAAAGGCTCTACCAGATGCTCCACATCCTGCGATTTCACCCGCTGCTCGATGCAGGTATGGATGCGTCCGCCTACAAAACCGCCAATGCGGATGTCCTCTACCCTGCTCTCCTGCCCCAGAACCGGCAAAGAGGCCCAGGCACACAGTCCTAACAACAATACTCTATAATTCATCGTATATCCATATTTTGATAATATCCATAAAAAACATGCAAGTGCAAACAGTCTTTTTGTCCGAATTTATATACATGCAATCCAGCATTCCACAAACAACTAAGTATCAACCATTTACGTATTATCCTATCTCAGTCGTATACTTAGGGTATCTCAGTCGTATAGTGAGATAACCTAAGTATACGACTGAGGTACCCTCATTATACGACCTTGCCTGAAAACAATCCATCTTGTAATCTTTTTATACCTTATTCCCAAAAAAGACGAAGTGCATATAAAAAAGACAAATCTCCCCCCGCAATCTTTTCCGGAGAACAGAATACGGAAGGAGATTCTTACTGTTTGCATCCAATCATCATCCTGCCTTATCAATATCCGGGGTTTTGTTCAATCACCCCGCCCGACTCGGTAATCACTTTCGGCGGAATGGGGAACAATACCATGTGGTCCTTGGCTGCGGTACATCCGCGATTTCTGGCAAACTCGATGTATTTACCGAAGCGTATCAGGTCCTGACGACGCCAGCCTTCCATAAAGAGCTCGCGCCCTCTTTCCATCAGCAGGAATTCTTTAAACTTCTCCTTGCTGGATTGTATATCTGCCGGAATGGTATGCGTGACGCCCACACGGTCGGTAATCTGTTTCAGATAGCCCAGTGCCTTGTCCGTAGGTCCGTTCAGCTCGTTCTCTATTTCGGCCAGAGAGAGGAGTACGTCCGCATAACGGAAAGCCACGATATGCGTATTGCCACTGGCATACTTCTCCGGGGCCACCAAATACTTCACCGGAATGGCGCCCTGCTGGATACGGTCATCGCTTGCACCACCTCCTCCTGGACGGGTATAAAGTGTACCGTCCGCATCCTTATAAGAATCGGCAATCACTTCCAAACGGGCATCCGCCTTGTCATACGTGTCATAGAAATCCCATGGCATCAGATAGCCTCCCCAGCGATGAGTCGGACAAGCTTTGTGCTCGAAATTCTTGCCGAAAGTGATGCAATTGGGCGGGAAAAGATAATAAGCATACTCATTTCCGGCCAGTTCTCCACCCGGAACGGCCCATACCGTCTCATCATTCATTTCATTGGAGAAAACATCCTTATAGTCTTCAGAAAGCGTATACCCCATCGTCTTCATACTCTCGGCATAAGGTAACGCCTTGTCATATTGGTGGTCGTTCATATATGCTTTCATCAGCAGCATAGTGGCAATCCCTTTATTCACGCGACCCCAATTTTCCGTACCATTCGTTTTGTCATAAAGATACGGCAATGCCTCCTGCAAGTCGCTTACCATGCGATTGAAATAGACTTCTTTCGTAGGACGCGGCGTATAAACGATGTTGCTCAATCCCTCCGGTTCAAGCACACATGATACCGGTCCATACAAATCATAAAAGCAGAACATCAACCAAGCACGCAAAGTCTTTACCTCGGCAATCTTCTGTGCTTTTGCCGCTTCCGGCAGGCCGCCGACTTTCTCCAGCTGATCCAGAATGAATGTACAACGGGTAATATTACGGCTAATGGAGTATGTTCCGTAGGTATCCCATGCACCGGACCAATTGAATTTATAAGTCTGGTTGCTCTGGTGCATCATTTCGTCCGAAGTGAATTCCGAGTAAGCCCACCAGCCGTCACCGGAGGCGTAGATGGGCATGGTCCAACCATCGTTAGAGCCATCATACACACCACCGGAATTGGCCTTGAAATTGGCATACATGCCTATTACCAATGCATCTATGTCTTCCACCGTCTGTGGGAAGTTTGAATTTGTCAGGCTCGAAAATACTTTTTGGTCCAAGTCGCATGAGTGGAGCATCACACCCATGCACAAGGCAACCGCCCAACTGATTATCTTTTTTGTTTTCATCTCTTCTTGGTATTTTAGTTTAGAAATTAATGTTAACACCCAATACGACTGTAAACGGAATGGGGAACGGTGCGCAGTTGATTTCCATTTCCGGGTCCAGACCCTCGTAATTGGTCAGCATCAACGTATTCTGCAAATCCACGAATACGGAAGCATCCGAAGCAATCTTGTTTCTCTTCAGGAACTTCTCAGGCAGCATATAAGTCAGCTTGATATCCTTGAAACGCCAGAAGTGTACGTTCTTCAGCGTAAAGTCATGCGTACCGGTCTTGTTGTTTCCGCCAGTCACATCCGCAGCAATGCCCGGATACCAACCGGTAGGGTTGTAGGAGGTCCATACGTCTTTCACGCGTACACTGGTATTATCGTCTCCGATACCTCTGAAGTTCCAGGAGTCGTATGCTTTTTTGCCCAGCACACCATACGTATCAATATCCAGCATCCAGTTTCTGAAGCGCAGGCTGGCACCCAGACCGAAGTTGGCTTTCGGGTCCCAAGTACCCAATTTCACGATATCGCCGTCATCCATCACACCGTCACCGTTGACATCTACATACTTCAGGTTACCCGGTTTGGCATCCGGCTGAAGCACTTTGCCATTAGAGGTGTAGGCTTGTATCTCTTCCAAAGAATGGAAGATACCGTTCGTCTTCCAGCCATAAATCGGGCTGATATCATCTTTTTCATCCAACCAAGGAGAAATAGCCACTTCGGGATTGCGTTCCACCCATTTGGAACGATTGTGGGATACATTGGCATAAGCTGTCAATGTCCAGTCCTTCTTGTCTATGATAGTACCTTTCAATGCCACTTCGATACCCTTGCTTCGGGTAGAACCTACATTCTTGGCTATATTGCCCACCATGCCGGTCACAGGAAGCGGAGTGAAATTGAGCAAGTCCTTGGCTGTGCGCACGTAGTAATCTACACTACCGGTCAGACGGTCATCGAAGAATCCAAAATCGATACCGGCATTTACCGTGATGTCCGTTTCCCACTTCAAATCAGGATTACCCTGCTCCTTCTGAATAATACCCTTATGATAAACCCCGCCGAAATAGTAATAATCTCCCGACCATGCGTTGCCATACGTAGTCAGCGGATAAGTACCGCCGGTCAAGATACTTTCATTACCCGATGTACCGTAACCGACTCTCAATTTCAGGAAACTCAAGACATCAAAGTCTTTCATGAATTTCTCTTCAGAGATAATCCATGCTGCAGAGGCACCGGGAAACCATCCCCACTTGTGATTATCGGCAAATACGGAAGAGCCGTCGTTACGGAGCGTAACTCCCAAAATGTAACGGTTCTTAAACGTATAGTTCAGACGGCCGAAGAAAGAAAGCTTGTTACGCCAAGTCTTCCACGAGCCCAAATTGGTCCTCTCAAGATCGGATGTAGAACCAATGTTGTTATTCTCATACACGTCCGTAGGGAAATTGTACCCCATCACGTTGTGAGATCTGGAAGTAGTAACGTAATATCCCGTACCCACAACTGCATTCAAGTGATGACCGTTAGCGATATCCTTGTCGAAGGTCAGATACTCTTCAATACCGTAGTTATCGTTGAATGCATTGGAGAAACCACCATAGTTATCCTCTACTTGTGCAGGCAGTTTACCTTTGGTAGAACCGAAAATCTCACGATTCTCGTCTGTCTTGTCCACACTCAACTGTACATTTGCTTTGAGCCACGGCAGGAATTTCACTTCCAGATTGGGCGAAAACATCAAACGTTTTGTCACCGTCTGGTTCTTGATATGAAACCAAGTAGCAGGGTTAGGTGTCAGAGGAGAAATAGAGGTAGTCAACTTTCCCTCCTCATCATACAGCGGCATATTTGATGGAAAGAAAATGGCTGCATTGGTCTGTACCGCTTCATTACGGTTCATCCGCGTATGTCCTGATGACGGATTGTTTGAAGACAAATGCGAATACATACTTGCCACATTCAGAGTAACGTACTTATTGAAATTGGCCTCAAAATTGAAGCGGCCGCTGAAACGCTGCAAATCACTGATTTTCAGAATAGAATTCTGATCATAGTAATTAAACGAAGCATAGAATTTAAACTTCTCCGAACCGGCATTAATGGCCACATTATGATTATGAATAAAACCGGTACGCGTAATTTCGTCCACATGGTCGTAAGTCTTTGCATTGCGTATCTCTTCAGCCGTAAACGCTTCCGCCCATCCCGATGCAGGAGCAGGTTCCGGCCCGTAAGGGAAGAAATTGCCACGATAAAGAAAATTCTCCATTCTGGAAAGGTTGACATTAGTCATATACTCTTGAGCATTAAGCACATCATAGTACTTCTTGATACCCTGCACGGAAAAAGAGCCATTGTACGAAATACGAGGCTTCCCGGCCTGACCTTTCTTAGTTGTAATCAAAATCACACCATTAGCGGCAGACGAACCGTAAATGGCAGCTGCACTGGCATCCTTCATCACGTCGATGGAAAGGATGTCATTGGGGTTCAGTGTAGCCAGCGGGCTTCGGTCGGATCCATCGTGCAAGCTCGGCAAATTTGGACCTCCGCTGGAAGCCTTGTTTCCGGTACTGCTTATCACTACCCCGTCAATGACGTAAAGCGGAGAATTCGAACCGTTGGGAGAAAGTTTTCCACGAATGTTCACACTCATTCCCGAACCGGGCTGTGCAGAGTTCTGCGTAATAGTAAGACCGGCCACCTTGCCTTGCAGCAGATTGTCGGCACTTACCGCATTGGGCGCTTCAAGCTCCTCGGACTTTACGGAAGAGATGGCACCCGTCACCGAGCGCTTCAATTGTGAACCATATCCCACAACCACCACTTCTTCCAGCAACTCGGCATCGTCCTGAAGAACGACGGTATATTCCGACTTCGAGTCTACCGGAAAAGCATATGTCTTGAAACCGATAAACGACACCTCTATCACCTGCCCTGCTCCGGCAGAAATCGTAAAGCGTCCGTCTATATCCGTTATCACACCCGACGTAGTGCCTTTCACTATCACGTTGGCACCAATGACCGGTTCACCGGTCTTGTCTTTCACCACTCCGGTCACATTCTTCTTTTGTTGTACCACTTCCGTTCCATCTGCTGGAGGATTTACTGCTTCTGCGTGTAAGCCCTGAACCGAACCGAATGAGAACAGTCCTACCATTCCCACCATCTGGAGAAAACGGCGGCCACGGTATGTTCCGTTCAGGATTGTGCTTACCAAAAGCGTTTCATGCTTTTTCATAATACGAATGTATTTAAGAATTAATTAAAAAAATTTTGCTGCAAACTTACCTGCAAAAAAGATTAAAAAAGGATAATTGCTCTTCAAAAAAGGCAAATATCCGCTCATTCATGCGTTTTGAACAGTTTGTTTTCATCCTTCACCACCTTCACCTTTTCCCTCAACCTGCCTATCCACAAGCTTTTCCGGTGAAACCGGTTTTACCCTATGCCGCTTTCCCGATGAAACCTCTTTTCTTCGCACTTCCAATTCCCGACAACTCCAAAAACATCTGCAGTTCAAATCTGTTTCACTATAATATAACTATGTATAAATCAACAGATAATTACTGCAAAATTCTGCAATAGTTTTGCAGTAACACTGCAACCATACTTGCAGTAACGCTGCAATAGTTTTGCAGTAACACTGCAACCATACTTGCAGTAACGCTGCAATAGTTTTGCAGTGACGCTGCAACAGTTTTGCAGTGGCGCTGCAACTAACTTGCAGTAGCGCTGCAACCAATTTGCAATGATGCTGCAAATCGGTTACAGTGAAGTTCGCCGCCGGCAATTGACAACTCCCGAAACATAAACGCGAGAGCGAACACAGAATTAAACCGGTTTCACCGGAAAAGCCTATGAATAGAGGGATTGAAGGAAAAGGTGAAGGAAGTGAAGAATAAAAAAAACGCTTTTATTCCATTTGGTTTACTCAAGTTTCACAAGCTCACTTCCGTAGCAGACTACGAATACCTTGTCAACATAAGAAGTCGGGCTTGCGAAACTTAAAGGCAGGCTATCGTTTGCATTTTACTAAAAAAGCAATCCGAAAACGGGATTAAAAGACACCCCCTATTTACCGGTACGTTGAACCACCTCCTGATACAACCGGTCGAAAGCAGGTTTCAGATGGCAGCTTCCGGTCTTTACACCCGGCTGGAATCCGTTCTGGTTGTAAGTGGCGTCTATTTTCTTCATCAATACCTGGAGGGCCTTGGCATGAGAAGCGGCTTTCTCCAGTTCCGTCTTTTTGCCGTCACACTGTGCCGCCAACATGCACAGCACTTCTCTTCCAAATTCACCCAGCAACTTAAACTGCATCAGCCAAGGACTTATTTCCTTGATTAATGCCGGATTTTCATCGGAAGCCAGCAGCAGGTCGGCAGAAGCAATCATACGTTCGCATTCCTCGGTTACAGCCGATGCAGCGGCGACCTCCCGCTTTCCTTCGCGGCAATAAGCATCCAGCAACCGTTCCAAAGCAGGACGAATCTGTTCTGACTCTTCACGACGGAAATCATGTTCGTTCCCGCCAAGGTCGGAATTGTGTGAGGCAAAGACCTGAAGAGCTGCGGCATGGCCGGGCATCAGGTACCGGACAGCTCTTCTCCACGATGCATCACTCTTGTAGGCATCCATGTTCCAAGCATAATCGGCTATACTGAAAAGGGCGATTTTTGAAGCCTCGGCATGTTCCATAGGGTTGGATATAAAAGCACTTATATCGTCATCGATATCTGTCCCATTGCCATAGACAGCCCCCAGCAAAAGGCGGTCGCGCACATAGTCGGACACGGGGAAATTCCACCAAATGAATGCTTTGCGCTTCAACAGCGGATTGACAAACTGCATCGTAGGCTTATCAATACAAGCCACCACTTTATCGCCCGTCCACAAGATGCCTATGTCCGGATGAAGCTTGCCGCCCAGCGTCGCGAGATAACCTCCCTCGAGCTTAGTCCACAGACGGTTGTACTCCGTAGGACACATCAGCAACGGAGCAACATCCCCTTTCACTTTGACGAAGTTATGATAAATATCATTCAACAGCTCCACCTGCTTCTCCGCCGATGTCCCTTCGCCGGAAATATCATCAAAGAAAACGGCAAAGGCCCTTATCCCCAAACGATACATGCTTTCGAACTTTTCCATCAACAAATCACGGTCTTCCGTATTCCAGCGAATGTCCTTTCCCGGATGGATAGCCCAATAGAAAAGCACTTCGTTCCGCCGCGCACATTCCACCAGTTCTTTCAGCTGTTCGGCTTCCTGAGCAGGATAGGGCTTGCGCCAGTTGGGCGAACTGTGGTAAGGGTCGTCCTTAGGACCATAAATATAGATATTCATCTTGTTGCGGCCATAGAAATCAAGCTGCGACAAGCGTGCTTCCCGGCTCCAGGGAACGCCATAGAAACCTTCCACCACACCACGGTAGGGTACGTCGGGATAATCCGTCACCTCCACCAACGGCAGTTTGGGCAATGCAATCAGTTGGACCAGCGTCTGCACACCGTAAAAAACCCCTCTACGGTCGGCACCGGCAACAACAATACCTTCCTTGTCTATCTTCAGATAATAACCCTCTGCCTGTTTAGGGATACGTGCAGCATACTTCCTCACAGACTTATCCCCCTTCATACCGATACAAACGGAAAAATCGGCAGTCACCGCAGCATCCGGAAAAAGACCGGCCAACAACTGCTCCGCCGCACTTCCCCGCAAAGTGGCTCCTACCTGCAAACTATATCTTGCAGGGATAAAAACAGAATCCTCACTTCCCACATATTTCTGCGGAGTGGGCTGGAGGTGAAAACCCTGCGCATCGGCTTCCGCCCATGAACAGAGAAACAAGATGCACAAAAGCAATACCATGTTTTTCATCAATACCATATTTTTTTAAGATTCATACTCACAGCAGAAGCACACGCAACTGCCGGATGCAAAATAAGGGCATTTTCCATGGAAAAAAGAAGAAATTCCGACCGAAAAAGGAGAATTTCCGCATCCATAAGGCAACTTCCGTGCCGATTTCAATCATCATTCGCATGTGGCGTCCCCGACGGCTTGCGCAACAGCGTATCCTGCCTTTGCGGACATCCCAGTATCGGAATACCGTCTTTGTCCCACTCCACCTTCTGCATACAGACTTCATACTTCTCTAAAGAAATGAACATATCTTCCAAGTCCTTACGCACCTTATACAGATAGTAATACTCCGTCTCGTCCGGCGAGGGTATGAAACAGACGATGCTGGGAGCATAGAGTTTATCGGTGGTGTTCGAGCTGAATACCGGAACCGGGCACTTCTTCCATGAAGCGGAATCAAGCAAATCGGCAGAAGCATCGGCCATCAGCATGCCTTCACAATAATAAGGGGTCCAACGGCCACTGGCAGCATAATAGAGCAGAATCTTGTCTTGACGAAGCGACCTGAACACCTGAGGACACTCATTCACATAAATCGGATAAGCCGTGCGGTTGCCGTCAATACCTACCCACTGGCACTCCCACTCATATTCGGGCCTCGATATCAGCACGCGCTCCGAAGACAAAGTCCAGGGATTCTCCATTTCGGCAATATAGATACACTGGTTTTCTTCATAAACCCTGCGGGAAGGCCAGCCGCACCACACCAGATACAAACGGCCGTCCTGCTGGAATACCGTAGAGAACATGGCCACATGATTCTCCTTATCGGTGTCAATGCGCCCTTTCAGCCTGAACGTACCCTTCAGCGGATCGGGCGAATCATTCTCCAGCACATAGATACAACGATTATCCAGGTTATTGTCATTCCCGGTGAAATAAACATACCATTTGGAATCAATGTAGTGCAATTCGGCATCATCTATGTTTCCGACAGAAGGATCGGCAGAACTCCACACATTCTTGAATTCTTTCTCCTTGAGCAAAGTGGCATCCTCAGCCGCACGCAGGTATATACCCGACATCCACCCCTGGATGCAATAATACATACCGTGATGAAACAAGACATGACACCCCAGAAAACCGGTAGAAATAGGATTGACATAGCACTGCAAAGAGTCTACTCCGTCCACGTTTTCAGAACGCTTTCCCGAATGGCAGGAACTGAACCACCCGACAAGCAAACAAAGAAAAGCACACTTGATTCTCATCATACGGAAATCATTTAATTTAAGGTATATATACTCAAACAGAAATATCCTGCGACTATTTCCGTTTGGCTCCAAATCTTCCAAAGCCGTCGCAAAGTAATGGATTTTATTCTTAAGAAAAAGCAGCTGAAACAAAATTCGCCTTTTTTGGTCAGTTTTTATCCTTTCATAAAGACGAATTGGAGCACCTTTGCCCAAATTCCGCACGACAGACGGAAACAACTATAATTTATAAACAACAGATTGTTATGAGAATGAAAAAATTGGCGTTAGCATGTGCTTTGGCATTAGGCCTGCAAGCCCCCTCCCTCGCCCAATGGAAACCGGCAGGCGACAGAATAAAGACGGAATGGGGAGAGAAACTGGACCCTGCCAACGTTCTGCCGGAATATCCGCGCCCGATGATGGAACGAAAAGAATGGAAAAACCTGAACGGACTGTGGGACTATGCCATCCGCCCGTGTGGAGAAGCAGAACCGAAAACCTACGACGGCGAGATATTGGTGCCCTTCGCCGTAGAATCATCGCTATCAGGAGTAGGCGTGCACTTGGAAGACAGTCAGGAATTGTGGTATACACGGCAATTTGAAGTACCTGCCGGATGGAAAGGGAAAAGAGTACTGCTGCATTTCGGTGCCGTAGACTGGAGAGCCCATGTGTGGGTGAACAACACCAGCGTAGGCAAGCACGAAGGCGGTTATACCCCTTTCTGCTTCGACATCACCGATGCACTGCAAAAAGGAAGCAACAAACTGACCGTACGTGTATGGGACCCCACCAACAATGGTCCGCAACCCGTAGGAAAACAAGCCAACCGCCCGCAAGGCATCTGGTATACAGCCGTCTCAGGCATCTGGCAGACTGTGTGGCTCGAACCGGTAAACGAAAACCATATAGCCTCTATGAAAATCACACCCGACATCGACCTCAACCGGCTACGGATTGAAGCCCGGACCGGTGAAGGCGAATGGAAAAAAGGATGCCGTCTGGAAGCGGAAGTATATGACAACGGCAAACTTGTAGCCTCGGGAGCAGCCATCCGTGGGGAGGCCATAGACATCACCATACCCGGAGAAGTAAAGCTGTGGTCGCCCGACACACCTTTCTTATATACACTCAAAGTACGTCTGAAACAAAACAGCACGGAAACGGATGCGGTGGACAGCTATGCAGCCATGAGAAAGTTCTCGTCCAAGCGCGACGCAAGCGGTGTGATGAGAATGCAACTGAACAACCGCGACCTGTTCCAGTTCGGCCCGCTGGACCAGGGCTGGTGGCCCGACGGCCTCTATACCGCCCCCACGGACGAGGCTCTGATTTACGACATACAGAAGACGAAAGACTTCGGCTTCAACATGATTCGCAAGCATGTAAAAGTGGAACCCGCACGCTGGTACGCACACTGTGACCGGATAGGCATCATCGTATGGCAAGACATGCCCAACGGCGACAAAATGCACGAATGGAACCAACGTGACTACTTCACCGGTGCCGACCTGACCCGCACTCCGCAATCGGAAGCCATTTACTTCAAGGAATGGAAAGAGATTATGGATTACCTCTACTCCTACCCCTGCATCGGCGTATGGGTACCCTTCAATGAGGGATGGGGACAGTTTAAAACAGAAGAAACAGCCAACCTGACCAAACAATATGACGGCACCCGACTGGTGAACGCTGCCAGCGGTGGCAACCATTATACATGCGGTGACATGCTGGACATACACAGCTATCCGGGTCCCGAACCGTTTCTGTATGATGCCCGACGGGCCAACGTGATAGGAGAATACGGCGGTATAGGCTATGTAGTGAAAGGGCACGTATGGGAGGCCGACCGCAACTGGGGATATATCCGGTTCAATACCTCAAAAGAAGTAACCGACGAATACGTGAAATATGCGCAAGAATTGAAGAAACTCGCCCTGAAAGGTTTCACCGGTGCGGTATATACACAGACCTCGGACGTAGAAATCGAAGTGAACGGCCTGATGACGTATGACCGTAAAGTAATTAAAGTGGACGAAAAGCGTATCAGGGAAATCAACCTGGAAATTTGCAATTCTCTCAAATAAATTCTATTTTCGCCATCACTATGAAAAGACTGTTTCTCATATTGTGCTTTCTTATCGGAATATCCGGTTATCCGGCCACTGCTGCCGAAATATTATCGGTAAGGAGGCTCAATGTGGAAAACGGTCTTTCATACAATACCGCCACTTGTTGCCTGCAAGACAGCTACGGCTTCATCTGGATCGGTACGGAAAACGGCCTGAACCGCTACGACGGCTGCAACAATCGGATATACCGCAGCAGCAACCATAAGCACTCCTTGGGCAACAGCCACATAAAAACACTTGCAGAACTAGACCAAGAGTTGTGGGTAGGAACCGAAAACGGCATCTATATCTACCGCCATGCCTCGGATGATTTCTCACACTTCGACATCACCACACAATTCGGCGTCATCATCAGCAGCGAAATACGAAAAATAGTCAAGACACACAACGGCCTCATGTGGATAGCCACCATAGGCCAAGGGCTCTTTATCTACAATCCCCAAACAAACACAATGAAACAGGATTGCGTATGGAACTCCTTCATCAACGACATCTGCGAAGACGAGGACGGCCGTGTCTATGTACTTTCGCGCCAGAAAGGATTGATGATATATGATGAAGACGGAAACCGGAAACCCGCCGACACCCCCTTGGCCGAAATTGCCGAAGGCACCGGAATAAACTTCCTGCAATGTATCGGCGGCAACCTCTGGTTCAACCAAGGCAGCAAGCTGTACTGCTACCAGAAACTGCTGGGAAAAACCGAAGTGTATGAAACAAACGGAAAACGGTTCGGAACCATCTTCTGCCTCATCAAGTATAGAGAGAAAAGCCTGCTGATAGGAACAGACAAAGGAATTTTTGCCCTGCAACTGCCACAATGCACCTTCGAAGAAATCAATCTGCCCACCAGCTTCCTGAACATCAAGCAACCGCATATCAATGACCTTATGTGCGACAACGAGGGCAACTTCTGGATAATGACCAACTACAATGGAGTGGAAATCATCAACAACCAGCTGAAACGCTTTAAATTTTATACCATTCCCACCACAAACACACAACCGGAAACCGGAAGGACTGAAATAAGAGCCTTCTATGAAGACAATCAGAAGAAAATATGGCTGGGCACCGATAAAGGCTTGTGGATATTCGACCCTGCCAGCAAGAACCTCGAAGAATACCGACCTGAAAACATGCCGCCACACCGGCCTGACATCTGCTGCCTGCTGCCAAGCAAGGAAGAACTGTGGATAGGTACTTACAAAGAGGGCATCTACAGACTGAACATGAACACCGGAAAATGGAAAAACTACCGCCACTCACAACAAACGCCACATACAATACCCAGCAACGACGTATTAAGTCTGTATCAAGGACATGATGGAACCATATACGTAGGCACAAATATCGGCCTATGCCGATACCGTGCAGAAACTGACAATTTTCTGCCTATCATCCAAGTGGGGGCAATGACAGCGGTAACGGACATTCTGGAAGATTCACATCAACACCTCTGGATAGCCACCTCAAACAGCGGGGTTTTCAAGATGATAAACCTCAATGCGGAAAGCACTGTGTGGAATCATTATAAAAAGACAAATCAGAATACCAACAGCATTATCAGCAATTCCATCACAAGTCTGTTCGAAGACAAAGACGACCGGATGTGGTTCGGCACCAATGAATCGGGCATATGCCGTTTTTCCGAAGCAACCGGACATTTCTCAACCCTTCTTCCCGGCAGCCGGACACCGCTGACCGGCAACATGGCATGTGCCATCAGGCAAGACCGCGACGGAGATTTATGGGTGTCGAGCAATAACGGTATTTACCAGATTCCCCAAGATAACCGAAAAGATATCAGGCAGTTCACGATGAACGATGGCCTGCAAAGCAATCAATTCCTGCCCAAGGCATCGCTGCTCTCTTCAGACAACAAACTCTATTTCGGCGGTATCAACGGATTCAATATCCTGACCCCCGAAGACATTAAGAACAATCCATATATTCCTCCCGTATACATCATGGAGATAGGCTTCCCCCACATGAGCGACAAGGAGGGACAAACCGACTTTGGCAATGCACTCTATATGCGGAAAGAAATACGGTTGCCGTACGAATACAACACTTTTTCCCTACGGTTCGTGGCCCTCAGCTATGAAGAGCCGCTTAAAAACCAGTACAAATACCGCCTGAAGGGTGCCGACAAAGAATGGATTGCCAATACCTCCAGCCACTCGGCGTCCTACACTCACCTGCCGCCCGGAGAATATGAATTCCAAGTGAAAGGAGCCAATAATGACGGCTTGTGGAACGACCGGACGGCTTCGCTGCGCATCATCATCACTCCCCCGTGGTGGCTGAGCATACCGGCCTACATAACTTATGCGCTGGCACTCTTTTTCATCATCGGATATATCACCTATCGCTGGAGGATGCACGTCAAACGCAAGTACCATCAAATGATGGAAGACTTCCGCATCACACAAGACAAGGAAATCTACAAACAGAAGATAAGTTTCTTCATCAATCTGGTACATGAAATACGTACCCCACTCAGTCTGATATGCCTGCCACTAGAGAAATTGCGCGACGGGAAGATAGAGGAACATGGCAAACATCTCACCCTGATTGAGAAAAACGTCAGCTATCTGCTCGAAATCACCAACCAGCTTCTTGATTTTCAAAAGATAGAGAACAAAAAAATGAAGCTCGACCTGAAAAGACATGATATAAATGCAATCATAAAAGACATCGCCGAACAATTTAAAGATGCGGCATCCATCAAAGGCCTTGAGCTCTCCGTCAGCCTACCTGCACCCGAAATGGAAGCCATAGTTGACAATGACATCATCCGTAAAATCATGGTCAACCTGATGAGCAATGCACTGAAGTATGCCGCATCAATGATTGAACTGAGCCTGAAGGAATCTGACGGGCACATTGTCATTTGTGTCAGCAACGACGGTCCCCGGATTCCCGAAGGACAAAAGGAAAAGATATTCCAAATCTTCTATCAAATACCGGATGATAAAAAACAAATGCCAGGAACCGGTATCGGACTTGCTTTCTCCAAATCACTGGCAGAATCCCACCAAGGCACTCTGTCCGTAGAGAACCTGCCGTCGAGCGGATGTTCGTTCATCCTCTCACTACCCCTGAAGAGAGCTACGGAAAAACTTCCGGAAACGGAAAGCCATCCGGAAAGCGAAGGGTTTGAACCGGACCTGCCCCAGACAAAGAACAAACGCCACACCGTGCTGATTGTAGAAGACAACATCGAATTGCAGAATGAAATACGGGAAGCACTGGAACAATGGTATAAGGTATATACTGCCGGCAACGGAAAGGAAGCGCTGGAAAAACTTGAAACGAATGATGCCACAGACGTTATCGTCAGCGACGTCATGATGCCCGAGATGGACGGTATAGAGATGTGCCGCCACATCAAGACGAACCTTACTTACTCACACATCCCCATCATCCTATTGACAGCCAAGACCAATCTGGAATCAAAGACAGAAGGCATGGAGAACGGTGCGGAGGTATATATGGAAAAGCCGTTCAGCATCAAGCAACTGCACAACCAGATAGAAAATCTGCTGAAATTGCGTTTGGCCTTCCACGAGCTGATGCTCCGTTCGGCAGGAACCACACACGAAACGCCTATATCGGAATATATTCAGTCCGAATTCGACATCACCTTCATGAAAGAGGTGGATACTGCCCTTACAAAACATCTGGACGAGGAAAGTTTCTCCGTAGACAATCTGGCCGATGCCATGAATATGAGCCGCACGAATTTCTACCGGAAATTAAAAATGCTGACCGGAATGGCTCCCAATATCTATATCAAGAACTTCAGGCTCAACCAGGCAGCCGAACTGCTTGCCCAGAACATGCGCATCAACGAAGTGATGTTGCGCGTAGGATTCATGGCCCCATCCTACTTTGCCAAATGCTTCAAAGCCAAATTCGGCAAACTGCCCAAAGAATATCAAAACACCATCAACAAGCAAGAATGAGGAATCTGCTTGTGAAAAAACAAATATACATTGATATGAAACCACTATCACAGAAGCTCCGGAAAACCGGCTTATCCCTCCTTTGGGGCACAACAGTGTGGCTGTTCTGGAGGATAGTCTATCCGGGCCACCTCCAATACCACGAGCAATACCAACTTTTTTTGTTCGACATGGAATATTGGAAAGAAAGAATCGCCATCCCCGGCGGAATGGCCGACTATATAAGCGAATTCCTGGTGCAGTTTTATTATCATACGTGGATGGGTGCCACTATGCTGGCACTCTTGTTCATAGGGCTGCAACTCCTGACATGGAAATTAGCAAAAAGACAAGGAACACCGGAAGTGTATTACCCGTTGAGTTTCCTACCGGCAATAGCCGTATGGCACTTTATGTGTGACGAAAACGCCATGTTGTCGTTTGTGGTGGCCCTGCTGATGACATTGGTTGCCAACTATTTCTACACCTTCCTGCACACCAAATGGAAACGTGCGATGTACGTGCTGGTATGTTTCCCTGTCCTTCTTTGGATGGCGGGAGCAACACATCTCATCTTTATGGGCTGGATTATCATCAGCGAACTGCACACCTGCTTCAAAAAAAGGAAATTCCTCCAAGGAATCGGAATCGTGGTAGGGATGTTCGCATTGAAAGCCACCTGCACGCTATTGATAAGCATGCAAGTGCAGAACCCCATCTACCAGCTAAGCGGATTTCTCGGCTACTACCGTTTCCCTGCGGTGATTCCCCGGATGGAAATGACAATCATCCTTCTGTTCACCGTGCTCCCCTATCTGCTGGCCCGGCTCCCCCGGACGCACAAGCATGTATCTCTATATATGGCCTTACAGAGCATGGCATTAGTAGCAATAAGTTATCCCTATATTCTTTCAAGCTGCAATTTTGATAAGGAAGAGGCAATGGAGTACAATCAATTGGCAAGAAACCGGCAGTGGAACCAAATCATAGGAAAAGCGGAAAACAAGTCCCCGGTTTCCCCGCTCAGCGTAACTTGCCTGAATCTGGCTCTGAGCAAGACCGGACAACTGGGCAACCGAATGTTCGAGTTCTACCAGAATGGGACGGAAGGCCTGATAGCCAAGTTCCAGCGAAACTTCGTCACTCCGCTTCCTACGGGCGAAGTATTATACCATCTGGGGATGATTAACGACGCACAGCGTTTTGCCTTCGAAGCCATGGAAGCCATTCCCAACTTCCGCAAAAGCGGGCGCTGCCTCAAACGGCTGGCCGAAACAAACCTGATTAACGGACAGTATGAAGTGGCGGCCAAATACCTGCGTATTTTAAGCAAGACACTGTTTTATAAAGACTGGGCAAAAAACACGATGACCTATCTATACAATGAAGAGAAAATCGACGCACACCCGGAATGGGGACGGTTGAGACAAATGCGGTATACAGAGAACTTCCTGTCCGGAAGCCACGAAACGGATATCCTGCTGGCACGCTTGTATGAACAAAACCCGCAGAACCGGACGGCTCTTGAATACCTGCTGGCATATACACTGCAAAAACGCGACCTGAAAGGCTTCATGAATTACTATCCTTCAGACGCAAATATCAATCATGAACCCATTCCGCGCAGTTACCAGGAAGCGCTGGCATATATATGGGGACAGACTCACAAGGATTTCCGGGACATACCTTGGAAACTGTCTCCGCAAGTAATGCAGGATTGCAAAGATTTCATGCGGATTTACACATCACAACCGAATGGGCGGCAAATACTGCAAACTCTGTATACCGGCACATTCTGGCATTATCTGTTATTTCAAAAATAGGATAAAGAATGAAGAAGCATTTGATTTGCATACTATCGGTATGGTTGCTGACAACCTGCAGCCATCCGGTAAACAATCCGGAGAAGACGGAAGAATGGCCGGAAATCTATCCCGACTACATAGGAGTGACAATACCCGCCACCATTGCTCCGATGAATTTCGACTACATCGGCGGAAAACACGACCGCATAGACGTAATCGTAACGGGAAGCAAATTCGGAGAAATACACGTAAATGCCCGGACAGCCTCCTTTCCGGAGGACGAATGGCACAAACTCCTGGAATCCAACAAGGGAGACAGTCTGTTGTTTACAGTATCTGTCAAGAACGAAAACAAATGGAAGCAGTACCGCCCTTTCTCCATGTATGTCAGTGACGCTCCCATAGACTATGGAGTGGTATACCGCAAAGTCATTCCGGGATATGAAGTATATAGCAAAATGGGTATTTACGAACGGAACCTTTCATCCTTTGAAGAACGCGTTTTGCTGGAAAATGCGATGGTACCGGGCATGTGCCTGAACTGCCATGCCTTCAACCGGACAAATCCCGGTCACCTAAGTCTGCATATACGCGGACAGCACGGTGCAACCCTCATGCAGATAGAGGGAAACCGCGAACTTCTGGATACCAAGACAGATTCCACACTCTCCGCTTGTGTCTATCCCTATTGGCATCCGGAAGGAAAATACATAGCCTATTCGGTAAACCGGACCACACAGTCCTTCCACACAGCCAAGGTTGAACGCATCGAAGTGATGGACATGGCCTCGGACATATTAGTATACCAACCGGAAACGCACGAACTGCTGCTTTCTCCCCTACTGCAGAAAAAAGAAGTTTTTGAAACCTTCCCCGCATTCTCGGCAGATGGAAAGAAACTGTATTTCTGCTCGGCAGCGGGTAAACCGATGCCCGAGAAATACGATGAGATACGCTATAGCCTTTGCTGCATAGACTTCAATCCGGACAACGGCACGTTCGGTGAACGGGTAGACACGCTGATAAATGCAGAAGACCTGAAAAAGAGCGTTTCCTTTCCACGTCCTTCATACGACGGGAAATACATCATGTTCACATTATCCGACTATGGGAACTTCTCCATCTGGCACAAGGAAGCAGACCTATGGCTGCTGAACCTGCAGGACGGTACCATGCACGCCATTGAAGAAGCAAACAGCACCAATACGGAAAGCTACCACAGCTGGAGCAGCAACTCACGCTGGTTCATATTCAGCAGCCGACGTGACGACGGGCTATATACCCGCCTCTATCTGGCATACATAGAACCGGACGGCCGCGTATGCAAACCTTTCATGTTGCCTCAGGAGAAACCGCTGGAATATTACGACCGGCTGATTTACTCTTACAATGTACCAGAGTTTACAAACAAACCGATACAGCCGGAACCCCGTAAGATAGAAAATGAAATCGTATCAAATAAGCGTGTAAAGGTAAAAATACGTAAATAGCGGTATTACCATTATTGACTGGAATGCAAAACAAGGGCCTCCAGTTGTCAAGCCTCACGTACTTCAACTACTTTCGTTGCTACCGCATATTCATCTGGGAAAATTTTGCTTCCCATTTCATTAGCCCATGCTTTAGTGAACTCTGCACCTGCGTAGACAATAATAGCAGAATAATAAATCCATGTAATAAAAACAACCATGAATGCCGCTGCACCATAGATAGTTCCTACATTCGCAATTCCGATGTAAAAGGATATTCCCCATTGCCCTACCAACAATAATAGCGTTGTCACTACAGCTCCAATAAAAACATCCTTACTTTTTATTTTTGCATCAGGCAGAACCTTAAAAATCAATACAAAAATAATAACTGTAACACCTATGTTTAATATTTGTCCCACAACTTTCACAATAAACCCTGCCACTTCCGGATAGCTGGCCATAAACTTATTGCTCAAGTCTCCAATAATATTGGTTATACTAAATGTTATCAGAAGCACGAAAGCAAATACCAAAATTATCGAGAATGAAAGTAACCGATTCTGAATATATTTCAGCCAACTCTTCTTTGGCACGGCCTTTATTCCCCAAATCGAATTTAAGGAACTTTGTATTTCTGCAAAAATGGTAGTAGCACCAAATATAGAAATTCCCAGGCTAACAATAGCTGCAGATGCGGAAGAGTCCGTTCTTTCTGCATTTTCTATAATTAAGCGAAGTGCCCCAATTACCTCCGCTCCCACTATCGGTTCCCACTGAATATACAACTGATTAGCCAAATCCATATGCAAAGCTACCCCAATAGTAACTAAAAGAGAAAGAAAGGGGATAATTGAAAATAGTGTCGCATAAGCTAACGATCCGCTTAATCTAGTGACACTATCATCAATAAACCCTTGTCCGGTATCCTTTACAATCTTGATTAATAAGGATAGGCTTAACTTTTTCTTTCCTATGAATTGTTCCGTCATCTCATGCTTTTTTTACCCAAACAGCAAGATTACGCGCATCCACAGAGAACTCTCCATTTCCTTCTTTATCCAAAGTTACTTCATCCGGAATACTTCC
>UMCH01084042.1_pt1 | contig 109227 bp, 100 predicted proteins | sample 1964201 | NCBI WGS metagenome assembly UMCH01 (sample SAMEA4835965, study PRJEB28245) | human gut metagenome | biome: gut microbiome; material: fecal sample | place: Denmark | collected 2008 | reverse complement strand
CACAAAACCGACTACCACAACTACCAAGGCTACTACGACAACCACAAAGGCAACCACTACGACAACCAAAGCCACCACCTCTTCAGAGAGCAGCAAGACCGCAGTTCTGACAGATGTTTCTTTCGGAAAGTCCTATTCTCTGGAAAAGTACGATTATAAGAGCATCACTAAGATTCAGGTGACTTTTGGCGACAATGTGGGCTATGGATTCAACGGCGCACTGGTACTTGGAAACTGGGCAGAGCAGAAGTCCTATCACTCCAACGACATGAAGTCCGACAACACCATTACCTTTGATGTGAAAGATCCGCAGGATTGCCTCACCCTGTACCGTTACTGGGGCGAAGTTGATCTGAAGTCTGTCACATTGTATTTCGACTAACGTTTTCCACCATGTGAATTTTCCCATGCGAATCCCCCTGCTTCGGCAGGGGGATTCTTGCGTTCAAAAATAATTTACATGTTTTTTTGCGAGAAAGCTTGACAATGCCAGAATGCTGTGCTATACTAAAATACGTTGCTATGCAACATCGTATTCTAAAGACAGTTGGTGGCATATGCCGTAAATCCAACCGAGGAATGTGCAATGATTTTTCTGTGATACACAGCGCACGATTCCTAGCGGATCGTGTTTTTTTATTGCGATTTCCAGAGAGGCCTCCCCCTGTGGCGGTTTCCCCAATACGATGAACTTTTTATCGGAGGTGAAATCTTATGGCAAGTGAAAAGATTTTGGAAGGCAAGAAGGCAAAGGTAGCTGTTCTGACCGAACAGCTCCAGAAGAGCGTTTCTTTCGTTCTGGTAGATTATCAGGGCATCTCTGTAGAAGATGACACCAAGCTGCGCCGTGAAATGCGGGAAGCTGGCGTTACCTACATGGTAGAAAAGAATTCTCTGCTGCGTTTTGCATTCAAGAACATGGGCATCGATGCATTTGACGACGTGCTGCACGGCGCAACTGCAGTTGCTCTGTCCAACGACGATCAGACTGCTCCGGCTCGTATTCTGGGCAAGTTTGCTGAAGACAAGGACGACTTCTTCAACCTGAAGGCAGGTTACGTAGAGGGCGTTGCTTATGACGCAGCAGGCGTAGAAAAGCTGTCGAAGATCCCGTCCAAGGAGGTGCTGCTGGCACAGCTGGTCGGCTCTCTCCAGGGTCCGATCCAGAAGCTGGCTGCAACCCTGCAGGCAGTGGTGGACAGCAAGTCGGAAGATTCCGCTGCATAATCCTAGCAGGGCTATGGTTCCCTGCTGCAACTGAAATTGAATTATAAAGGAGTTAATTATCATGGCATCTGAAAAGATTTTGAAGTTCGTTGAAGATATCAAGGAACTGTCCGTTCTGGAACTGGCTGAACTGGTTGACGCAATCCAGGAAGAATTTGGTGTAACCGCTGCTGTTGCAGCTGCTCCGGCTGCTGGTGCAGGCGCAGGCGCTGCTGAGGCTGAAAAGACTGAGTTCGACGTTGTTCTGGCATCCTTCGGTGACGCTAAGATGGCTGTTATCAAGGCTGCTAAGGAAGCTCTGGGTCTGGGTCTGAAGGAAGCTAAGACTCTGGTTGAGTCTGCTCCGGCTACCCTGAAGGAAGCTTGCCCGAAGGCTGACGCTGAGGCTCTGAAGGCTAAGCTGGAAGAAGCTGGCGCTACCATCGAACTGAAGTAAGTTCTCTGACAAGTCCAATTGTCAAACAAGAGGGACATGTTCCGCTGGGAGTGTGTCCCTTTTCGTATACGTTCAAAAACGCCTGTTCCGGATCTGGAACAGGCGTTTTTGTATCAGATTGCAAAGTGCAGCGCAATCATAAGAATCACACCGGGGATTCCCAAGATCGCCGACTGCAACAGATGCAGCGCATTCAGCGCCGGCGTAAACCCGAAGAGATGCCCGCCGTAGTGCACCAGAAACAGCGCAGCAAGTCCGCCAATCGTTCCCGCCAGCATTGAGCGAATGGGGTGCTTTCTCCGAAAATAATACAGGATCATGACCAGAGCAAGCCCCGCCCAGACCGACCAGAATATCACATCATTCATCTTGTCATCTCCTCCTCGCCTACGTCAGCAGGTACGCCAGCGCCATCAGCAGCTTTTTGTCGCAGCTCTCATTTCCGCCGTCTTTGTAAATCATCGCCATCATCGCCAAAATCAACATGTGGTCGCTGTCCAGATGTGAGAGCAGCTCAGCCGGCCCGTGATTTACCAGCTCCGCCAATCCGGAAAACGGTGTTCCTGCCGGCGGTTTTACTGGCGGTTCCGGAGCGGCAGAGGATGGCAGCATATCCCCCATGGGTTCCTGTCGCATCCCGCCGGGAAGAATCGGCGCACGCTGCTGCATTTCCCGTGCACGCCTCGAAGCTTCCCGCCGCATGTTGTCCTGTTCCTGCGGAGAATACCGTGCCATCTGTCCTCACCTCCTGCGCCTAGAGCAAATCCTGAAGCAGTCCGTTCTCCTTTACCGCACTGAAAACTGCATACAGTTTCAGCAGTTTGACCGCCTGATCCACCTTTTTCTGCCGGTCTGTTTTCAGATGTGGCCGAAGTGCCATAAGCAGCTGCGTATCCTCATCATTGCGGTGCATCGCTCCCATCAGCTCCTGCACCTTCAAAAGCATCCCCATGTCAAAACCGCCGGATGACGATTCCTCTGCGGATGATACTGCATCGGAGGCTGTGTCTGAGGACGATTGTTCCGTGCCGTCATCCTCCTGCTGCCGGAGCATCTGCGCCAGCTCCTGAAGCTGCTGCAAGCTCTCAGGGTCGGACAAAAGCTCGCCCATTTTCCCCAGCATATCGTCCACCGCCGCTCACCTCCTCCAACGTGTGCGCATCCGCTCTACCGCCTATTTTTTTCCGGATAGCTTCTGATACAGCGCCTGTGCCTGCGGCGAACTCACCAGCTTCTCCACCATCTCCGGATTCTTCAGCACCTTTTGCAGCATGGCGGAATCCTTGGGACTCATGTTTTTCAGCACCTTGTCATACTTACCGGACTCCAGTTCCTGACGCAGCTGCGCCGGCGGAACGCCCAGCTTTTTTCCAGCCGCTGCCAGCAGCTGATCCACCTGTTTCGGGTCTAATTTCTGTCGATCCATATGCTTCTGCTCCTTTCCAGCATCAAAAATCCCCTGCAAAAACGAGAGAATTTCTGTCAGCATCCAAACGCATTTCTGCGAAAAGATACGGCGCACCTTCGAAACGGCTGAAAAAATATTCCACGGAAGATATTGTATTACCGCTACGATTGTGCTATAATATAGGTTGATCCAATCATCGACCAAGGAGGTACTTATGCGTATTCTTGTGATATCTGATACCCACGGAGATCTCCGTGCACTCACCCGCATTGTAGAGGAAAATCAGAACGCCGATTATATCCTTCACCTCGGCGACTGCGAAGAGGAGTGCCGTGCGCTGCTGGCAGACAAGCCGGAACTGGCATCACGGTTTCTCCGTGTCAGGGGCAACAACGACTTCGGCAGCAGCACACCGCTTTTTGCAACACTGCGTGTGTCGCCTCAGCACAAGATCTTTTTCACGCACGGTCATAAATACGGCGTGTACTACGGCACAGAACAGCTGGTGCAGATGGCAAAAGAAAATCACTGCGACATCGCCCTCTTTGGACACACCCACTGTTCCATGTGCGCCTATACCGACGGTGTCTATGTGATGAATCCCGGCAGCGCCAGCTGCCCACGAGACGGACGTGACCCCTCCTACGGTTACGTGGACATCGTGGACGGCGGTGTCATGACCAATGTCGTCTTTTTCCGGCGATCCTTCCGCAGACACCTCTGGGAATAATCCGCCTACTACAGTATATGCAGCGGCAGACAGAAGTTTCCTGCCGCAGACACACCGAATAAGGAGCACACCATTCATGAAACACATTTCCCTTCGCCCCGATTCCTGGAACAGCGAGCGGCGGCGCTACCTGCTGACCTTTCTTCTGGGATTCGGCACGCTGCTGCTGGTATTCCTGCCCGTCATCATCGCAGACGGCGGCTATTTCATCTACTACGGCGATTTCAATTCGCAGCAGATTCCGTTCTACAATCTTGCCAACGACGCCGTGCGCAGCGGCAGCTTTGGCTGGAACTGGTACACCGATCTGGGCGCCAACTTCATCGGCTCCTATGCCTTCTACCTGTTCGGCAGCCCGTTCTTCTGGATCACCACCATTCTGCCACGAAGCTGGGTGACATTTTCCATCCCCATTCTGCTCTGCATCAAGCATGGTGTCGCTGCACTGACCGCTTACGCCTACATCCGCAGGTTTGTGCAGAATTCCAACGCCGCCATTGTGGGCGGTCTGCTGTACGCCTTTTCCGGCTTCCAGCTGTTCAACCTGTTTTTCAATCATTTTCAGGATGTCACGGCGTTTTTCCCCCTGCTGCTCATCGCCATGGAGGAGTGCGTCAACCGGAATCGGCGGGGCGTTTTTGCGCTGGCAGTTGCCCTGCTCGCCACCCTCAACTATTTCTTCTTCACGGGACAAGTGGTATTTCTGGTGCTCTATTTCATTGTGCGCTGCTTCTCCAGGGATTTCCATGCCTCCCTGCGAAAGTTCTTCGTCCTGCTCTTTGAAGCAATTCTCGGCGTTGCCATTGCGTGCGCCGTTCTGCTTCCGGCAGCCCTCGCCGTCTTTGCCAACGATCGGGTTTCCGAACACCTCTATGGCATGGACATGATGGCATACAGCGACCGCACCAGAATCTGGCGCATTCTCCTGAGTCTGTTCCTGATTCCGGACGTTCCGGCAAGACCGAACCTGTTCTCCTCCAATGCGGCAAAATGGGCTTCCATCGGCGGCTATCTCCCTATGTTTTCCATGGCTGGTGCCCTCTCTTTCCTGAAACAGCGGGACGGCCACTGGGCAAAGCGTCTGACCATCATTTGCGCCGTATGCGCCTGCGTTCCCATTCTCAACAGTGCATTCTATGCGCTGAACGGTTCCTATTATGCACGCTGGTTCTATATGCCCGTGCTGATCCTCGCCATGATGACCGCCTATGCGCTGGATCAAAAGGAAATCCAGTGGCGGTACGGCTTCCGTATCTGTGCCATTTTTATGGCAGCGTTTGCAGCGATCTCCCTGCTGCCCAAGAAAGACGAAGAGGGAAACGTCATCTGGTTCTCCTTTCCCAATTATCCGGAGCACTTCTATCTGGTACTGGCGGTCTGCGCAGCATTTCTGGTGCTGGCTGCCCTGCTCATTCGCCGCAGAAACGCCGGAAAGCCTTTCTGGAAACTCACCGTTCTCACCACCACTTGCGCCTGCCTGATCTGTACCATGGTTGTAGTATACTTCGGCGCATTCACACCCCAGCGTGCCAGACAGTATGCGGACGAGGCAATTGACCCGGAGAACGACATCTCCATCTCGGTTTCCGAGGACGACTTTTTCCGGACAGACATCTCCGAGAACTGCGACAACTACCCCATGCTCTGGAAGCTCCCCTGCATGCGTGCATTCCAGAGTGTTGTGCCGGTATCCATCATGGATTTCTATGAGAGCATCGGCGTCACACGGGACGTTGCCTCCCGTCCGGATCTCTCCTACTACGCCCTGCGTGGACTGTTCTCCGTCAAGTACTACTTTGATCAGGTGGACGTGAGCAACGCCATCACCGAAACACCGGAACTGGATCTGCCCGGCTTCGTTTACGAGGAAACGGAAAACGGATTCCGGCGCTTCCGGAATACCGCCTATATTCCCATGGGCTTTACGTTCGATCAGTATATCTCCGAGGATGTGTGGGATGCCACTTCCGAGAGCCAGCGCTGCCCGCTTCTGATTCGTGCGCTGGTGCTCTCCGATGAACAGGTGGAAAAATACGGGGACTGGATGAAACCGATCACCTCGCAGGATCTCCGCATGACAGAGGACGAGTACCTGACCGAATGCAGCGAACGTGCTGCCTCTGCCTGCGATACGTTCACCTATGATTCCTACGGATTTCAGGCATCCATTACCACGGAAAAGCCGAATCTGGTATTCTTCAGCGTGCCCTACGAGGACGGCTGGTCTGCCACGGTCAACGGCGAGGAAGTTCCTGTGGAAAAGGTGGACACGGGATTCATGGCGGTTCCTGTGGAAGCCGGCGAAAGCGACATCGTATTCACCTATGAAACACCCGGACTGCGTGCCGGTCTGTGGATTTCGCTGGGCGGTGTGATCTGCCTTGTGATCTATCTGCTGCTCTGCCGGAAATTTGTCCGGCGCACACCGGCAGAGGAACGCACACAGCTGGTATCTGCCGCAGACAATACCGCAAAAACAGAAGAACCGCAACCTATTGATACAACTGAAAGTGAAGAACAAGGAGTGTGAGTTTCATGCATTTACAGGAAGAAACCAAACGCAGTGAAAAGACCTATCAGGGAAAGGTGTTCTATGTCACCAGGGATCAGGCGGAACTGGAGGACGGCAAACTGGTTCAGCGGGACGTGGTGCACCACTCCGGCGGTGTCTGTGTTGTCCCGCTGACAGACAAGGGTACAGTGCTTATGGTTCAGCAGTTTCGCTATCCCATGCAGCAGGTGACGCTGGAAGTGCCCGCCGGAAAGATCGAGCCGGGAGAAGATCCGGCGGAGTGCGGCAGACGGGAGCTCTCGGAAGAGGCAGGACGCACCTGCGAGCGCTACACCTATTTGGGAAAGCTCTTCCCCACTCCCGCATATGATACAGAGGTCATCCATATGTATCTGGCGGAAAAACTCTCCCGTCCCACCGCACAGAATCTGGACGAGGGCGAGTTTCTGGATGTGACAGAGCTTCCGCTGGAGGAGGCGGTGCAGATGGTCATGGAAGATCAGATTCCGGATGCCAAGACGCAGATTGCCCTGCTCAAAACATACTTCCTGTTGCAGCAGCGGAAAAACTCGTAAGAGCGCAAAAAAAGACCGCCCAAAAGGCGGTCTGCCGAAAATATTTTCTGGATCTTGGAAAAGTTTTCAGAATGCTGATTCCTGCATGGCTTCCTCCTGCGCCTCGGCCTCCATCAGTGCCAGGTGACGGTGGTAGGTTTCCAGAATCTGCTCCTCCATCATCTTGCGGGCCTCTGAGGAAATCGGATGTACAATGTCCCGGAATACACCGTTCTCATCCTTCCGACTGGGCATGGCAACAAACAAGCGCTCGTCGCCCTGAACTACCTTGATGTCATGGACTGCCAGCATGTCGTCGATGGTGACAGAGACAACGGCACGCAGCCGTCCCTCTGTGATGATCCGTCTGATCTTGATATCTGTGATTTCCATAAGATGACCTCCTCGTTTGCAGCACATCTGATTTCCTTGCTGTCCACCTGAATGCTGCGTCCCGCCGATGCGGAACTTCATTTCTGCCGACTCTTTGATTTCGTAAGTATTTCGCCGAAAACTTTCGCTTCTTCAGCAGATTTGGCGTGAACTTACGTTATCATCTAGTATACACGATATAATTTAAATTTGTGATAAGGAAAAAGGTGATTTTTTTGAACAAAGACATCCTAAACGGTAAAAAGCATATTCATTTCATCGGAATTGGCGGCAGCGGCATGTATCCGCTGGCACAGATCCTCCACGCACGTGGATTTTACCTCACCGGCTCTGACAACAACGAAACCGAGACGCTTCAGGCGGTTCGGGACATGGGCATTCCGGTACAGCTGGGACAGCGTGCGGAAAACATCGAGGGCGCTGACCTGATCGTGCACACCGCAGCCATCATGGCGGACAATCCGGAACTCATCGCCGCCAAGGCAAGCGGCGTTCCGGTGCTGGAGCGCAGCGAGCTGCTGGGCATCGTGACCAGCTGGTACGACAACGCCATTTGTGTTGCCGGCACCCACGGCAAGACTACCACGACCTCTATGGTGACGCAGATTCTGTTCACCGCCGGCGTGGACCTCTCCGCATTCATTGGCGGAAAGCTGCCCTGCATCCACGGCAGCGGCAGAAGCGGTTCCAGCGACATCATGACCTGCGAGGCATGCGAATTCGTGGACACGTTCCTGAAGCTCTATCCGGACATCGCTGTTCTGCTGAACATCGACGCCGACCATCTGGACTACTTCGGCACGGTGGAGAACATCATCAAATCGTTCCACAAGTTTGCACAGCTCACCTCGAAAGCCGTCATCTACAACGGCAGCGATGCCAACACCTGCAAGGCAATGGAGGGCATCGATGGCAAGGAGCGCATCACGTTCGGCAAAACCGCCGACTGCGACTACTACCCCATGGATATCCGCCATGTCTCCGGTCTGGAAACCCACTTCCAGCTGATGCACCACGGCGCATCGCTGGGTGAGATTGTCCTGCACGTTGCCGGCGAACACAACGTCCTGAACGCTACCGCAGCCGCTGCTGCTGCCATGTATGTGGGCGTGTCTTTCGAAGACGTAGCAAAGGGACTTGCCGCTTTCCGTGGCGCCGGCAGACGCTTTGAGAAAAAGGGCGAGGTCAACGGCATCACGCTGGTGGACGACTATGCGCACCATCCCACAGAGCTAACCGCCACCCTGAAAGCGGCAATGGCAATGCCGTTCCGTCAGGTCTGGGCAGTGTTCCAGCCATTCACCTTCTCTCGGACGGCAATGCTGCTGGACGAATTTGCAGAGGCGCTCTCCATTCCGGATCACGCTGTGCTGACGGACATCATGGGCTCCCGGGAGAAGAACACCTACAACATCTTCACCCGCCAGCTGGGCGAAAAGATTCCGGATGCCGTTTGGTTCCCGCAAGATGAGCGCAATCCGGAGACTACCGACGAGCGGAAGTACGCCAACTTTGCACAGGTGACGGAATATATCTGCGACCATGCACAGCCCGGCGATCTGGTCATTACCCTGGGCTGCGGCGATATCAACAAAGTCAACAAGATGATTCTGGAGGAGCTGGAGCGGCGGCAGGCTGCGAAATAACCGTAAAAATTTGCAGATATTCTCTTTTCAAGGGCCGAAAAATATTGTATAATGTTGTGTGAGCATCTGTTTTGCCATTTCATGCAAAACCGGTTCTCAGAATCTGCTTCATAGAAAGGATCATGCCTCTATGTCAAATAAAGTAAAAGTGGTGATCTGCGGAAAGGACTTCACGCTCCAGACCTCAGAATCCGCAAACTATGTCTTTGGGCTGGCACGGACGCTGGAATCTCGTATCTCGGAGATCACCGATTCCAACAGCAGCGCCTCCCCCTTTACCGCTGCCATCATGGTTGGCCTGTCTGCGCTGGATGACCTGAACAAGGCAAACGCCAAGCTGGACGCTCTGCGGGATCAGTCGAAAGAATATGTAGACGAAGCCGGAAAGACTCGTCTGGAACGGGACGCTGCTATTCAGCAAGTTGAGGCGCTACGCTCCCGGGTTGCCGCACTGGAACAGGAGCTGCGGGAAGCTTCTCTGAAATCGCCCAAATGAGCATGCCGGAAATTTTAGCGCCGGCCGGCTCTCCGGAGGCACTCCTTGCGGCACTTCGCTGCGGTGCGGACGCTGTCTATGTGGGCGGAAAGCAGTTTTCTGCCCGCCAGAGTGCGGAAAATTTTGACGGTGCTGCACTGAAAGAAGCTGCGGACTTATGCCATCTCTACGGCGCAAAGCTCTATCTGACAGTCAACACGCTGGTGTTTGATCGGGAATTTGATGCACTGGACGCATGGATTCGGGAGGCAGCTAGCTGCGGCATTGACGCATTCCTGGTGCAGGATCTGGGCGTACTGGCGCTGATTCAGGAAATCGCACCGGATGTTCCCGTCCACGCCTCCACACAGATGACCATCCACACCAAAGCCGGCGTGGAATGGGCAAAACGGCAGGGCTTCTCCCGTGTCGTGGTGTCCCGTGAGATGTCACGAAAAGAACTTGCACCGCTATGTCAGTGCGGCATTGAAATCGAACATTTCGTTCACGGTGCCCTCTGCATGAGCGTATCCGGACAGTGCAGTCTTTCGGCGATGATCGGTTCCCGCAGTGCCAACCGGGGACGCTGTGCCCAGGCGTGCCGTCTGCCATTTTCGGCGACGGGAAAAGCAGGTGTCTGTGCCCTCTCCCTGAAAGACCTCTGCCTCGTCCCCTACATGCAGCAGCTGATGGCGGATGGCGTGGCATCCCTGAAAATCGAGGGACGCCGGAAACGTCCGGAGTATGTCGCCGCTGCTGTCACTGCACTGGTACAGGCACGAGATGGGGTGGAACCGGATCTGGAAACACTCCGTGCCGCCTTTTCCAGAAGCGGATTCACGGACGGCTACTACACCGGAAAGCGCCGGAACATGTTCGGGACACGGCAAAAGGAAGATGTCCTGCAAATGCAAAAGGTACTCCCCGCACTGGAAAAGCTCTACCAAAAGCCCACGGGACGTGTGCCTCTGACCATGCACGTCACTGTGCAGGAGGGATGTCCCGTTCGCCTGCGGCTCTCCGATCCCGATGGAAATCAGGCGGAAGTCACCGGCGATTGTCCGCAGCCAGCCCGCACACGTCCCACCGACAGTGCGCAGCTGCAGCGGCAGCTGGAGAAGCTGGGCGGTACGATCTACACGCTGAAAGCACTGACCGCAGATTGCGACGGCATTTCCATGCTGCCGGCTTCTGCGTGGAATGCCGTGCGCCGCAGCGGTGCCGAGGCGATGAACCGCCGGCGCATCCAGAAAAACACGCCGGTCTATGCGCTGCGTCCGGCATCGAAACCTGCACCGGCACAGGAAACTGCACCGGCACATCCGCTCTTTCGGGTACAGGTGGCTCACGCCGAAAAGGCAGCCAAGCTTCTCGCCTGCGAGGACGTGGAAGCGGTATTGCTGCCGCTGACGGCGCTGCCGGAGCACTGGGATTTGCCATCAAAGGAGTGTGTCTACCTCACACTCCCCCGCTACTGCCCCTCGGAGGACAAGCTGGCAGAGCAGCTGGAACAGGCGGTGCAGCACGGCTTCCGGCATCTCGTCTGTGAAAACGTAGCGCATCTCCTGCTGGGCGAAACGCTCGGCATGACTCTGCACGGCGGGCTGGGACTCAATGCGGCAAACTGCCGCTGCCTGACGTTCCTCCGTCAGCAAAAGCTGGCGGACACCATGCTCTCGCCGGAACTGACTGCCGCACAGATCCGGCACTGCCACGGGCTGCCCTTCGGGCTGTACGCCTACGGCAATCTTCCGGTGATGACCATGCGGAACTGTCCCATCCAAAACGAAGTCGGCTGCAAAAACTGCACCGGCACGCTCACCGACCGAACCGGCAGAAAATTTCCCGTGGGCTGTGACAAGTGCCACGGTGTTGTCACCATGTACAACGCCGTCCCCACATGGATGGCAGACAAGCCGGAGGCGCTGGAGCACGCTGCTTTCTGGCTGCTGGACTGCACATGTGCGGAAAATCCCTTTGCCATTCTGGAGGCATTCCGGCAATCGTCCGCTGCCCCATTTCCCGTCACTCGTGGACTCTATTTCCGTGGTGTCGAATAACACAGGAGGTATCCCCTTATGTATCTATCCATTCAAAAACTGCACCCCGATGCACAGCTGCCCGTTCGTGCAACAGCACAGAGCGCCGGCTATGACCTGCACGCCTATCTGGAACAGGATGTGGTTTTGCAGTCCGGCGAGATCCGCAAGATTCCCACAGGCATTGCAGCCGCACCCTCCCGCAAAGACGTGATGCTCTGCATCTTCCCACGCTCCGGACTGGCTTCCAAGTTCGGCATCTCGCTGGCAAATGCCGTTGGCGTTGTGGACAGCGATTACCGTGGGGAACTGCTGGTTCCGCTGATCAATCTGGGCAAGGAGGATTTCACCGTCCAAAACGGCATGCGCATTGCGCAGCTGGTGGTGGTTCCCGTGCTGTTTCCCACGTGTCAGGAAGTGGAATCGCTGGACGAAACCGAGCGGGGCAGCAACGGATTCGGCGCAAGCGGCATTTCCGAACCGCTGTCACATACAAAGTAAAGGAGCTGAACTGCAACTCTCATGAAAAAAGTTTTCGTCTATATTCTCGTGCTGGTCGTTGCGCTGCTGCTGGGGGGAATCCTCGGCAACGTGTGCGCCAACATTGAACCGCTGAGCTGGCTGGACTATATGCCGCCGCTGAACATCAAGGAACATCACTGGAATCTGTACGTTCTGGATCTCACCTTCGGGCTGCAATCCAAGTTCAATATTGCACAGGTGATCCTGGTCATCGTTGCGATCTTTACCGCCCCGAAAATCCAGAAGCTGATCTTCAAGGACAAGAAATAACGTCGTACCTGCGCACACAAATTGTATAATGTGCTGTAAAGATTTGCTCCTTTTTCATTTGATTTTTACAAAAACGGAGAATTTGAAAACTACAGAAATTTCCCGAAAAAATGATTGTCTTACCATCCGATTGGTGGTATAATAAAGAGAGCGTCATACAAATCCGGCTGTTTTTCAGAAAGCTGTCCATATTTTGAGCACACAGACTTTCGCAGCCTTTTTCGGCACCGCATTCCGGTACATCATGAATACATACCGGTATTTTTCGCAGCAAAAGGGAGCACACAACATGTTTACAAAAGATATTGGTATTGATCTTGGCACCGCAAATACTCTCGTGTATGTACGAGGAAAGGGAATTATCATCCGGGAACCGTCGGTCGTGGCGGTTAACACCCACACGGATCGTGCCAAATATGTGGGAAAAGAAGCAAAAGATGTCATCGGACGCACCCCTGGCTCCATCGTGGCAGTCCGTCCGCTGAAAGACGGCGTCATTGCAGATTTTGAGACAACCACCATTTTATTGCAGGAGTTCATCCGCAAGGCCATGCACGGCAAAATGTTCGCCCGTGCACGTGTCATCATCTGCATTCCGTCCGGCGTCACCGCCGTGGAACGGCGTGCCGTACAGGATGCCGCAGACCACGCCGGCGCACGTCCGGTGCTCATTGTGGAAGAGCCAATGGCAGCTGCCATCGGTGCCGGTCTGCCCACCACAGAGCCGGCCGGCTGCATGGTGGTGGATATCGGCGGCGGCACAAGCGAGGTCGCAGTGATCTCCCTGGGAGGCATTGTGGTTTCGAAGAGTGTGCGCTGCGCCGGCGATGCGTGCGATGCAGCCATCATCAACTACATTAAAAAGCGCTATAACCTGCTCATCGGCGAACGCACAGCGGAGAGCATCAAGATTCAGATCGGCACCGCCTACCCCATCGACCGCAACGAAACCATGCAGATCAAGGGACGCAACCTCATGAGCGGACTCCCCGAAAATGTCAACATTACCTCCGACGAGGTGCGGGAAGCGCTGGCGGAACCGCTGTCACGCATTGTGGATGCGGTGCGCTGGACGCTGGAACAGACGCCGCCAGAGCTGGCTGCCGACATCATTGACCACGGCATCACTCTCACCGGCGGCGGTGCGCTGCTGCGTGGACTGGATCAGCTGATTCACAAGGAAACCGGCATGCCGGTCTTCATTGCGGAGTATCCGCTGGACTGCGTGGTCGAGGGCACGGGAAAGATTCTGGAAAACATGGACAAATACCGGGATACGCTGATGGATGAATCCCGCTTTGCATAACACGAAAACAGGAGGCAAAACCACATGGGCAGCTTTTTCAAAAGCAAAAAATTCCGGATCATTCTCTGCGTTGTTGCGCTGCTCATCGGCGTGATGCTCTATGCCGTGACGCAGGACGGACACACGCTACCGACGACCGGATTCGTGGGAACGGTTCTCAAGCCGGTTCGTGCGGTGTCCAATCAGATTTCCCAAACGGTAGAGCGTACCCTCGATGTCTTTGCAAAATCCAAGTCCTATCAGACGGAAAACCAGGAACTGCAGCAGCGTGTGGCAGAGCTGGAAAACCAGCTGGTGGACTACCACAAGACGCAGGAGGAGCTGGAAGATCTCAAGGGCTTCATGGGTGTCAAGAAAGACCATGAAGACTATGTGCTCTCCGATCCCTGTGCTATTATTGGCTATGTGGAGAACGACCCGTTCCACGCCTTTTACATCGATCAGGGCAGCGAGGACGGCATTTCCGTTTACGATCCGGTGGTGACATCAGAGGGGCTTGTGGGAATTATTTCCGAGGTTTCCCAGCACTATTCCACCGTGGAAACCATCTGCTCCCCCAATCTCTCCATCGGTGCGGAATCCTCTGAAAAAAAGGAATCCGGCATTGTAGAGGGAGATGTCACACTGACCGCAGATTACCAGTGCCGCATGATCTATCTGGAAAAGGAGACCACGCTGAAAGAGGGCGACCTCATCGTCACTTCCAATTCCGTGGGAATCTTCCCGCAGGGCTATCTCATCGGTTCGGTGCAGTCCATTGAGCCGATGGACAGCGGGCTGAGCTATTGCGCCATTCTGAAGCCGTCCGTTGATCTGGCGAGTCTGACCAACGTTATTGTTATCACAGATTTTGCCGGAAAGGAGCAGAAGGATGCGGAGAACTAAGTTTACCCCATTCCGGGAAAACCGGCATCCCAAAAACATGCGCCTGCGCAATGTCTTTCGCTGGATTCTCTATGGACTGCTGATTCTGCTGGCATTTATCTTTTCTACCTCCGGCGATTACACCAAACCGCTGCTGATGATCCCCATCGCCCTGTGTATCTCCTCCGTTTCCAAGGAGGCAGTAGCAGGCGGCGTGGGAATCGTGTGCGGTTTTTGCATGGATGTCACCACTGGTTCGCTGCCGGGATATCACGCAATTCTGCTGTTTCTCCTGTGCATGCTGACTGCACTGCTCTACGACCGGCTTATGCAGCGGCGCTATTTCAACATGCTGCTGTTCACCGCTGTTGTGACATTTTTGGTGACTGGTGCGGACTTTGTCTTTCGGTATGCCATGTGGGGCTATGACCATATGGCAATGATCTATACGCACTACATGCTGCCCTGCCTGCTGTACACCTGCATCAGCACCATTGTTATCTACCCCGTTTTCCACTGCATCCACCGCTTCCTGCTTCCGCAGCAGCGGCGCACCATTGAGAAAACCATTCGCACCCTTGAGGAATCCGAGGAGTAATCCCCCAGAAAGGAAGTCACATGAAACACACTGCATCGAGTTATGTCAAGCTCTCTCTTGCCAGTCTTTTGGTGCTGGCATCCTGCTGCCTTTGCGCTTGGAGATTGATGAAAATTCAGGTGGTGGAAAGTGAACGGTATTCCATTCAGCACGTAACCACGCAGAAATACGCCCAGACCATTCAGGCGACACGCGGTGAGATCGTGGATTCCGAGGGAACCCCCATCATTGAAAACAAGGTGGGCTATGATGTCATCATCGAGCCGGATACTTTTCCGGAGGACAACGCCAAGGGCAATCAGATTCTGCTCTCCATTGCCGACATTCTGCAAAAGCATCAGGTACAGTGGAGTTCTTCCCTGCCCATCTCGCAGACGAAGCCGTATACGTTCACAGGCGACGATGATGCCGTGGCTGAACTGAAAGAGAACCTCAAGCTCAATGTCTACGCCACAGCAGAAAACTGCATGGACAAGCTGGTCGCTGACTATGACATTTCCGACAGCTATTCGCAGGAAGAACAGCGCATTCTGGCTGGCATCCGCTACGAAATGCAGCTGCGCAGCTTCTCCCTGAGCAACCGGTTTCTGCTGGCGGAGGATGTGCCGCTGGAAACCGTCACAGAGCTGAAAGAACGCGGCATCACCCTCAGCGGCATGGACATCACCGAGGAAGCCGTCCGCTCTGTGGCACAGGGCAATGTGGTACCCCACGAGATCGGCACAGTCGGTCCGATTTACGCTACGGAATATGAGGAACTGAAATCCAAGGGCTACAATCTGGACGACGTGGTGGGAAAGAGCGGCATCGAACAGGCCATGGAGAGCGAACTGCGCGGCACAGACGGCATTAAAACCATCACCGTGGAAAACGGCAAGGTGGTTTCCTCGGATATCACCAAGCCGGTGCAGTCCGGTCACACCGTGCAGCTCACCGTCAACAGCAAGTTTCAGGGAAAGCTGCAGGAAATTCTGGACAGCTTCATCGGCAATTTTGACAGCCTGCGGGACGACCGCACCGAAAGTCTGGGCGAGGTTTCCTGCGGTGCGCTGGTAGTGCTGGATGCCAAGGACGGCGGTGTTCTCGGCATGGCAACAGCGCCCACCTACGATCTGGGCGAGTACAAGACCAATTACGAGGAAATCCTCAACGCCGAGAACTCCCCTCTGTTTGACCGTGCAGCCTACGGACTGTACCGCCCCGGTTCCACCTTTAAAACCATTACCGCCACTGCCGGCATGAACGAGGGCATCATCAACGGAAATTCCACCTATTACTGCGGCCAGACCTACGAATTTCACGACCACACCTACAGCTGTACAGGCTACCACGGCGACATCGCCCTCACCCGTGCGCTTCAGGTTTCCTGCAACATCTTCTTCTATAAGCTCTCGGAAAAGCTCACCATCGACGGCATCACCAAATACGCCCGTCTGTTTGGATTGGGACAGGCAACCGGCCTGGAAACCGGTGACGCTGCTGGTCATCTCTCCGATCAGGAAACTTTCGCAGAAATGGGAGAGGATTGGACAGTCGGTCAGGTGCTCCAGAGTGCCATCGGTCAGGGTGAATGGGCAGTTACGCCGCTGCAAATGGCAAATGTCGCCTGCACCATCGCCAACAACGGCGTGCGCTATCAGCCACATCTGGTGGACAGCATTTGGGACTACAACCACGAGAACTGCGTCGAGGAGATCGACCCTGTGGTTGCCGGCGAGATCAAACCCACCTCAGACGAAGTCTTTCAGTATGTGGAAAGCGGTATGATCGCCGCATCCACCAACAACTTCCCCACGCAATACTCTCTGCAAAATCTGGGATTTGACGTGGCGATCAAAACCGGTACCCCGCAGGTGGACGGCAGAGTACAGGACTCCTTCTTCATCGGCTATGCACCGGCAGAAAATCCGGAAATCGCTTTCGCCGGCGTTATCGAGGGCGGCGAGTACTCCAAGTACATGATCCGCTCCATCATTCAGGCGTATCAGCAGTGCGTCAAGGGCGAAAATGTCACCATCGACAACTTCGTTACAACAACTGCAACCACAACAGCAGCTTCTTCCGCATCCACCACAACAGTCACAACAGCGAGTCAGCACTCGTAAACGCACAACAAATTTGAAAGGAAGGCTGTTTTTTCGTCAAAATAGATAAACAGAACTATGGAAACCACCATACATTTCACAATTTTATCGCTCTTGCGGATAAAAACTTTGACAAATCCCAGTTTTGTGGTATAATAATATCAAAGACATTCGTATCAAAATCATAATAAAAATAACTTTATTACAAAAAATAATTTCATTTTTGTAGAAATTGATGAAAAATAGAAAGGATTGGTTTCCCAAATGACAATTGCACTGATTGCACATGATGCAAAGAAAGAACTTATGATTCAGTTCTGTATTGCTTACTGCGGCATTCTCTCCCGGCACACGCTGTGTGCCACCGGAACAACCGGAAAGCAGGTGGCAGAGGCAACGGGTCTGCGGATCCAGCGGTATCTCAGCGGTTCGCAGGGCGGCGACCAGCAGATTGCTGCCCGCATCTCCTGCAACGAGATCGACGTACTGCTGTTCTTCCGTGACCCCATCAATCGCAAGGCTTCGGAGCCCAATGAAATGAACCTGCTCCGCCTGTGCGATGTTCACAACGTTCCGGTCGCAACCAACATCGCCACCGCAGAAGCCTTGATCATGGCGCTGGAGCGCGGCGATCTGGATTGGCGTGAGATCGGCAATCCGTCCATCTAACCGCCTTTTCCAGCAATGCGGCATCTGCCAATTTCCGCACAATGACTCATAAGTTGACCCCTTTTCGGAGGGGCAATTTTTTGCATATGGCAAGCATAGGAGGTTTTTTAACAATATGGCTATCAAAATCACACGCCCACAGGGAACCGAGGACATCACCCCCAAGCAGATCTACAAGTGGCACACGGTAGAACGTATGGCACGAGAGACTGCGGAGAGCTTTGGTTTCCACGAAATGCGGATTCCGACATTTGAGAGTACCGATCTGTTCCTGCGCTCCGTGGGAGAAACCACCGACGTGGTACAGAAGGAAATGTACACCGTCAAGGCCAAGGAAACAGAATTCACGCTGCGTCCGGAGGGAACTTCCGGTTCCATCCGTTCCATGCTGCAAAACGGTCTGCTCAACGATGCGCTGCCGCAGAAAATCTTCTATATCCTCTCCTGCTTCCGCCACGAAAGACCGCAGGCAGGCAGACTGCGGGAATTTCACCAGTTTGGTGTGGAAATGGCTGGCAGCGCCGGCCCTGCATCGGATGCGGAGATCATCGCCCTTGCCAAGGCAATTCTAGATCGTGCCGGTCTGAAAAACATTGCCCTGAACATCAACTCCATCGGCTGTCCTACTTGCCGTGCAGAATACCACAAGGCGCTGCGGGCATATTTCCAGCCGCACAGAGACGAGCTGTGCGAAACCTGCCAGACCCGTCTGGAAAAGAACCCCATGCGTATTCTGGACTGCAAGAGCGAGATTTGCTCCGGCATTGCCAAGGATGCGCCCATCATTCTGGACTATCTCTGCGACGAGTGTCGCACGCACTTTGAAAAGCTGCAGGAATACCTGAAAGCGCAGAACATCGAATACACCATCAATCCGAAAATCGTTCGCGGTTTGGATTACTATACCAAGACGGTCTTTGAGTTTATCACCACAGACATCGGTGCACAGGGCACGGTCTGCGGCGGCGGACGCTATGACGGTCTGATCGAGCAGATGGGCGGCAAGCCCACACCGGCCATGGGCTTTGCCATGGGGCTGGAGCGTCTGATTTTGACCATGGAGAGCCAGGGCTGCGAGTTCCAGTCGCCGCACCAGTGCGACCTCTACATTGCGCCCATGGACGAGGCGGCCATTCCCACGGCAATGCAGATCGCAAGCTCGCTGCGTACCTCCGGCTATCAGGTGGAATACGACCTGATGCAGCGCAAACTGAAAGCACAGATGAAGTACGCCGACAAGATCGGGGCTACCTTTGTTCTGGTGCTGGGCGAAAATGAATTGCAGTCCCAGCAGGCAAACCTGAAAAACATGAAGACCAAAGAGCAGTTTCCCGTTTCTCTGGGCGAGAAATTTGAGGAAAAGTTTGACGATATCGCCATTCAATACATGTTTCACGATGTCGTAAATGATTTTGAAAAGGAGTGTGGAACGCATGGATCAAATGAATGAACTGCGCCGTACCTGCTACTGCACAGAGACCTGCGGAAAAATGGGAGAAACGGTGGTTGTCGGCGGATTTGCACAGAAAGTGCGGAATCTGGGAAACCTGATCTTCATCGACCTGCGTGATATCACCGGTATCGTACAGCTGGCATTCAACGACCAAACCGACCGGGCAATTTTCGAAAAGGCTGCCTCCTGCCACAGCGAGTATGTGCTGCTGGCAAAGGGCACGGTTGCAAAGCGTTCCAGCGTGAATCCGGATCTGAAAACCGGTGAGCTGGAAATACTGGTGGAGGATCTGCGTGTGCTCTCCAAGGCACAGACACCGCCGTTCGCCATCACTGACGAAACCAAGACCAACGAGGAGCTTCGCCTGAAGTACCGCTATCTGGATCTGCGCCGTGCACCGCTCCAGCACAACTTGCTCATGCGCCACAAGATCGCACTGGCAGCCAGAGAGTACTTCTATGCCAACCACTTCACCGAGATCGAAACACCTATGATGATGAAGTCCACGCCGGAGGGCGCACGGGACTACCTCATCCCCTCCCGTGTCCACAACGGCAAGTTTTACGCACTGCCCCAGTCCCCCCAGATCTACAAGCAGCTGCTGATGGTTGCCGGCATGGATCGGTACATCCAGATTGCCCGCTGCTTCCGTGACGAGGATTTGCGTGCAGACCGCCAGCCGGAATTCACCCAGATTGACCTGGAGATGTCTTTCGTTGACGTGGAGGACATCCTGCAAATGACAGAGGGCTTTGTGCAGTATCTGTTCCGCAAGGTGCTGGACATGGAGATTCCCACACCGCTGCCCCGCATGACCTACAAGGAAGCCATGGAGCGCTACGGTTCCGACAAACCGGACACCCGCTTCGGCATGGAGCTTCAGGATCTGTCGGACATCGTGAAGGACGTGGACTTCATGGTATTCCGCTCCGCTCTGGAAGCTGGCGGAAGTGTCCGTGCAATTGTTGCGAAAAACGCTGCATCTGTCCTGACCCGCAAGGAGATCGACAAGCTCACCGAAAAGGCAAAAGGCATTGGCGCAAAGGGTCTTGCCTTTGTCCGCTGGCACGATGAGAAGCCCAACTGCTCTTTCGCCAAGTTCCTGCCGGAGGGCAAGCTGGATGAAATTCTCAGCCATCTGGGCTGCGAAAAGGGCGACGTTGTCCTGATCGTGGCAGACAAGAACAAGGTGACACTGCCGGTTCTGGGCGCACTGCGTCTGGAGGTTGCCAAGAAGCTGGATCTGATTCCAGCCGGAAAGTTCAACTTCCTGTGGATCACACAGTTCCCGTTCTTCGAATGGAACGAGGACACCCAGCACTGGGATGCGATGCATCATCCGTTCACCATGCCCATGGACGAGTGCCTGCCCTATCTGGACAGCGATCCGGCACGGGTCACTGCAAAGGCATTCGACCTGGTGCTCAACGGCACAGAGCTGTCCTCCGGTTCCATCCGTATCACGGACTATGAGCTTCAGGAGAAGATGTTCCAGGCACTGGGGCTGACCGACGAGGAAATCGAGGCAAAGTTCGGCTTCCTGGTAGAGGCATACCACTACGGTGCACCGCCGCACGGCGGTCTTGGCATCGGTCTGGATCGTCTGACCATGGTAATGCTCCAGGCAGAGAGTCTGCGTGACGTTGTGGCATTCCCGAAGGTACAAAACGCAAGCGAACTCATGAGCGCCTGCCCGTCTGCAGTTGATGCAGAGAGTCTGGATGTTCTGGGCATTCAAGTCACCCACAGCGAGGACGACGAATAATTCTTTTGACCATTATAAAAAAGAGCCAGCTCACAGGGAAATCCTCCCCACGGGCTGGCTCTTTTGGATTATTTCGGAACAATGCGCAAAATATAGGTTTTGGGATCCTCCCAGTAGGAGAAGGATTGAATGTCCGAGAACACCTCGAAAATCATGTCCTCCTCTGCAAGGTCCGTGGCCGCCGCTAGCAGCTGTTCCTCCGAACCAAACTGGATGGTCAGTGGCAACATTCCCGCCTCTCTCTGGCTTTGCAGCAGACTGCTGGCAGAGGCGTAGTCGTAGTAGTCCAGATACCAGCCGTTTCTGCGATAGTAACAGGCATCTGTTGCAGTACAGGGCGGGACGATGGACGGCGTTTCGATTTCATGGGTGCGGAACAGTTCATCCTGCGTCATGCAGAAGTAGAAGTAATCCGTGTACTCCATTCCATCATTCACAGCGCTATCCCCCCACGTGGGGTCGCAATAGTATGGCTGTCCATCGATCCAGATCAGATTCCATGCGTGCCCGACAGAACGGGATGTGCCGGTGACATAGGTGCAACGGATTCCGCTGGCATTCGCCAAATACTGAAACGTCTTGGCGTAGCCGGCGCAGACCGCCTTGCCATCAATCAGTCCGCCCAGCACGGAGCGCTTGCGGTTGGATTCTGCGGACTCCTCGTCCGCCACATCCTCATAGTCAATGCGTTCAATCACCGTCTGATAGAGGTATAGGGCACGTTCATACTCCTGGGGAATCTGCTTTGCCTGTGCAATGATGGGCGCTGCTGCAGCCTGCATCTGCGCCAGTTCCGACACAATGTCACGCTCCGAGATCCAGTATTCAAAACGGTAGGAAGTGCCCACTTGGGAAAATTGGTATGCCGACAGCCAGAACATCTCCGGATTGTCCGCATAGATGCTATCTAACAGCGCTATGGCAGCATCACCGTCTGTGCCATCCCAAAATGACCAGCTCCAGTCAAATTTCTCCAGATGCTGCTCCATCTCCGGCAGCATTTTCTGATAGCTGCTCTGCTCTGATTCGGACAGCAGCTGATAATAGTAGTTGTCCGCATTTTCCGCCGGTGTGAACGGCACTGATGCTTCCGTACTTCCCGCAATATCCGAGATAGTCAGAACAGAGCTCTCCGTCGATACGGAACTCTCCTCATCGTCCCAGAACAAAATCGCTGCCATCAACAGCAGCAAAATTAAAAAGAGTCCGCCTGCAAAGACCAGTGCGCAGCCCAGACAGCATCCTTTTTTTTGTGTGCCTCCCGTTTGATTCGCCATACCTTCTCCCCTCAGAACCCGCCCTGTCTTTTGAAAAAAGGCGGTTCAAAACAAGATCCCGTTTCGAACCGCCTTTCTCAGAGCCTGCCATGACAGGTTCAATATTTTTGTTTAAAAAATCTTCTTTTTCGCCGTTTCTACGATCAGATCTGCGCAAAGCTCCGTTCCCAGCGATCCGCTGTTCAGGCACATGTCGTAGTTCGACTTGTCATACCAGTTTCCGCCGGTGTTGATGCTGTAGAACGTTTCACGGCGCTTGTCGATCTTGCGAAGCATTGCCTCCACACGCCGTGCCTCCACATGATAGGACGTGATGGCACGCTCCGAGCGGGTCTTGAGATCGGCATAGATAAACACGTTGAACAGGTTCTGCATCTCCCGCAGAATGTAGCTTGCGCAGCGTCCTACGATAACGCAGTCGCTCTTCTCCGCCAGTTCCCGAATGATGTTGGTTTCGATGATGTATACCTTATCGGAAAGCGGCAGGTTCTCTTCAATGGTGTGCGTCGGACTGGATGTCAGCATCAGCGTGTACAAAAAGCTCTTGGGCGCTGCTTCCTCTGCGGTTTCCAGATATTCCGGAGATACGTTGCAGCGCTCCGAAGCCATTTGCAGAATCTCCCGATTGTAGAACGGGATTCCCAGCTTCTGTGCTACCATTTCCCCGACCTCACGGCCACCGCTTGCATATTCTCTTTCAATTGTAATGATTCGATTACTCATTCCAATGCCTCCATTCCTGATGAATTTTTGTCTTTTTCATTATAGCATATTTTTCGCAATTTTGCACGCAGGGAACGAGATTTTTTATGGTTTTATCGAAATTCTATGTTTTTCACAGATACTGTTTTTAATTTTTGTGCAATTTTACCTCATCACTGTGCAGCATCCTGAATTGCCTGAATGATCTCCGGATAGTCCCAGGTGTTGTTGGAACGGTTCAGCAAGCCGAATTCCCCGCTGCTCTGACCGTTATCCCAGACAAAGCACTTGATGCCGTGTTTCTTGGCACTGCTGATATAATATGCAAACCACGCTGCACGTGCCTGCGTATTCTTCTTATCCACTGCGCCGAATTCGTCGATGATGACCGGAATGCCCTTGCTGATAAACATATCATCCAGATACTGGAAGTTCTTATCCAATTCCGCCTTATCCGCATCGCTGCCCCAGTCTGCACGGTCGTTTTCCGTACCGCAGAAATCCCACGGTGCATAGCTATGGATAGAAACGATCACATGAGAGTCATTGGGCACCTTGACAGCGCTCACAGCTGCCTCCGTAATGGACTGCGCATGAGAGGACACGATCAGCGTCCGCTCGGCGTGTGTTCCGCCGGCAGCACGTACTGTGTCCACAAACGCCTGAAACAGCTGGTTGATAACTTCCCGTTCCTCCGGCGTTCCGCCAGACCATTCTGTGGCAGAACCGATTACACGGGGTTCGTTCATGCCCTCAAAGATCAGGCGGTGGTCATAATCCTGGAATGTGGTGCAGATCTGTTTCCAGATGCTGGTCAGTGTTGCCTTGTCGCTCTCCAGCTTGTCGTTAGTGGGAACGAGCCACAGAGCATCGTCATGGTGCACGTTCAGAACGACGTACAGCCCTGCATCATAGGCATAGTCCACGACCTCCTTGACACGTGCCATCCACGCAGCATCGATGGTGCCGTCTGCGGACATGTGTTCGCCCCAGGTGACTGGGATTCGCACCGCATTGAATCCGGCTTTCTGCACAGTTTCGATCATTGCCTTAGTGGCCTTGGGATTGCCCCAGCCGGTTTCAGTATCGCTGGAATTTGTGTTGTAGCTGTCCAGCGTGTTGCCCAGATTCCAGCCCACCTTGATGTTGTCCACGATCTGTGCACTGGTCATGGCGTTGACCTCATCCTTGGTGGGAACCTCACCGGTCTTGACAGCAACTTCCCCGCCGGAGGATTCGGATGCGTCCGATTTCGGCGTGGTTTTGGTGGTAGTTCCGGTGCTGTTACTATAGCGAACGCTAACCTTGTTCAGCGTGATGCTCGCCTGATCGCTCCACCAGTACCCCAGCGAAACCTTTCCGCCCTGGTCGATCTCCGCCTTGACCTCATCCGGCACGATCCAAGTTAGAGAGAGATTCGAGGCATCTGTAAATACGCACACATTGGGCGACTGGTACCAGCCCTTGTCCGTGGCGCAATCTGCGCCTTCCTTGACGGAAACGCCAAAAGCACCGGTGAATTTGCCCAGTGAACCGCCGCTGCTGACATCAAAGGTCACCGTCTGAAGGGTGTCGTCCTTGCCGATCAGATCGGACAGGGAGATGTCCGCCATTTTGGCAGCCTCATCGTTGTAATTCAGCGTTGCAGATGGACTGATCTCGTTAGTGCCGTCCACCGGAACCTCTTTGGTACGGGTATAGGTGCAGACGATGCTGGTCAGCTGTACCTGCTGCACACCGCTCCACCAGTGTCCGAAGAGCACCTCGCCTGCCGGATCGATGTCCGACTGAATTTCCGACGGCACATTCCATGTAAATTCCGCATAGGAGCTGTTGAGGGACTGTTCAAAATCCGCTGCCTGATACCAGCCCTTGTCTGTTGCACTGGCACAGCTATCCTTGACAGAGATGCCGTAACCGCCCTTATAGTCCGCCAGATTGGACGAGCCGTCCGCTGCCTTCACGATGAACGTAAAGGACTGCACCACATCGCCGTCCTCAATGAAATTGCTGAGCTTTGCCTTATAATTGTTGGCATCATCACTGCCACGATCCAAGGTCGCATTGACCTCAATCTCCGTTCCCAGCGTTGTGGAAACCGTTTCCGTGGGGCTTACGTGCACCGTGGTAGTGGTCGCCTCTGTAGTCTCCTCGGCTTCCTCTGTCTGCGCCTCAGAGGACTCCTCCGCTGCCGAACTTTCCGCAGTGGAGGTGCTGCTCTCCTCCTGCTTGCCGCAGCCGGTGAACACCGTTCCCGCCATGACACCAGCCAGAAGCAGCGCCGTCCATTTTTTCCAATGCTTCATGTTTCATACCCTCTCTTTCTTTTGCCGTTCTGAGAGCTCGTGTTCATAGGCGTCTATCTACGTCTTTTCGGCAAATTTTGTTGCATACTGCGTTAAAAATTCTTGCCATACGAAAGTATGCCTGCAAATTTTTGCCTTGTCTGCAAAAAAATTTGCTCGAAAATCCGCATATATTTCCTATGAACACAAGCTCTGAAAATTCTCAACAGATAGACAAGAGCGGCAGATGTAAAATGCTTCCGCACTCCACAGCATCCGCCGCTCTTGGTGATAAACTCACAGATTCTGCAATTAGTCTACGCTGACGATCTCACCCATCAGGCTGCGGGGTGCAGCAATGGCGTTGGACTCATCGGTATCAATGTGCATTGCAGTTGCATAGTTGGGAGATACACGACAGACAACGTCGCCCAAAATTGCCTTTCTGCCTTCGGTTTCTACACGAACCCAGACAATATCCTTGTCCTTTACGCCGCACTTCTCAGCGTCTTCCGGTGTAAAGTGGATGTGACGCTTGGCAACGATCACGCCCTCGCTGATCTCCAGCTCGCCTGCCGGACCAACGATCTTGCATGCGCCGGAACCAGCGACATCGCCGGACTCACGAATCGGTGCAGCAATTCCGATAGAACGTGCATCCGTTGCGGACAGCTCTACCTGATTTGCGCTGCGGAACGGACCAAGGATGGAAACGTTCGGCAGTTCCTTCTTCGGGCCAACGATAGTAACACGCTCTTCGCTTGCAAACTGACCCGGCTGAGAAAGCATCTTCTTAACGGTCAGTTCCTTTCCTTCGCCGAACAGAACGGCAAATGCTTCTGCTGTCAGATGTACGTGTCTTGCAGATGTTTCTACGATAAACTGAAAAGACATTGCAAAAACCTCCAGATTTAGATTTGAGAGCAGTTCCGGAAATGCCGTCAAACCAGCCTGCCGGTGCCCTCTTCCTAGGTCTATTGTACTACTTTTTCCGCCATTCGTCAAGGGCAGAAACCGGATTTTCACAGATTTTACAAAATCACGAAAATCTGAAACAGGGACCTGGATTTTCATTGCAGTCCAAACGCCAGCAGCATGCCGATCTGGAACGCCAGCGCAATCAGCAGGCAGGGTGCCGTCCATGCCACACGATTTCGCATCGCCTGCTTCTGGGTGTTGTACGGCAGAGGCTTCCGGCACTCAAAACAGAACCAGAACAGGATGCCAATGAAAGCGACACCCAGATATATCAGATTGAGTCCGAAATTCACATAATTTTCCCAAAGCGAGGGCACAAGTTCTCCGATCAGTTCAATTGCCATGGAGGTGCTGTTGATTGCAATGTGCACCAGAATGGACGGGAGCAGGGAGTTATGCCGTGTGTCGATCTTTCCCATGAAGATTCCCACCAGAAAGCCCAGCAGGAACTGCGCCGGATTGCCGTGCGCCAGACCAAAGGCAAGCGCACTGATCAGGATGCCGAACCGAATACTGACACGGGAGAGCGTCTTCATCAGGAAGCCTCGGTAGAGCAGCTCCTCCGTCAGCGGTGCCAGAATACAGGTGTACAGAATGGCCATCAGCACAGACTTTCCGCTGGAGAAATAGGAGAAATCCGCATCCACGCCGGACAGACCGCCCTGCTCCAGAAACCAGGACAGTGCCGTATACAAATAGGCTGCGACGCACTGCAACCCGATTCCGATGGGGATGTACTTCAGAGCGCTTTTCCACGTGAAATCCTGCGTCTGGAACAGACTGCGCAGCGGAATTCGCATGCTCTTACAGCCGATGCACGCTGTGGCGGTGTTGATGGTGAAAAAAATCAGCCCGTTGATTGCGATGAGAATGGAGGAGTTGGAGAGATAGTCCGAGGCGGTATTCCATTCCATGTGGTAGCGCATCTGGAGCACCCACGTGACCAGAAACATCAGTCCAAAGGCGAGGAGCTGGGAAATCAGATCGCTGAGCAGGATACCCAATCCCGCAATGTTCAGGCACTTCCGAATGGCACGCCGTTCCTCCCGCTCCGGTGCAAAGGGCACCTGAAAGCCCGGCAGCAGGATCTGCGGTAAAACACGCCGATAATCCATTCGGTACTCCCGATTTTCCATGGGATTTTCGAAGGGATTTTTGGGATCCAGCATCTCGTTCTGCTGCGGTGCTGACTGGCGCATGGTTTCTTCTGATAACAATATTTTCTGCCTCCTATTCTATGCGGTCGCTTGTGTCCGGATATCTTTCATTATAACACATTTTTCGTGCGGCGTAAACCGATTTTTACATTTTTTACAGAAAACGCTGCTTTTTCTCCATCTCCGTTTGATTTTCCGTTTCTTGACAAATTTTCTTTTTTATGGTATGATGATAATTAAATCAAACATCAAAGTTGAAATTCGTTCTGATATAAAGCAGTTTGCATCGCAGATACTAATTGTTTCGATCAAAACATATTCCGGACCAAAAGGAGGAACTCCATGCGCTCAGAGAAAACAAAACCGCAATTCGAATGGAAAAAGTTCTGCCTGCTGTTTCTGGCAGGCATCATCAACGCCTTTGGCGTCACGCTCTTTCTGGCACCCGTCAACCTATACGACAGCGGCATTTCCGGCACTTCCATGCTGCTTGGGCAGCTGACACCGGACTGGATGAGTCTGTCGCTGTTTCTGCTGGTACTTAACGTCCCCCTGTTCCTCTACGGACTCAAACGGCAGGGCGCAGCGTTTACCGTTTACTCCATTTTTGCTGTCGCAGTCTACTCCGTTGCTGCATGGCTGATTACCGATGTGCTGCCCATCGATGTCAGCATCGCCTCTCCTCTTGCCGGCTCTGACTTGCTGCTTTGTGCGCTGTTCGGCGGTCTGATTTCCGGCACCGGAAGCGGTCTTGCCATCCGCTTTGGCGGTGCCATGGACGGCATCGAAGTCATGGCGGTAATCTTCGCCAAACGGCTTGGCATCTCTGTGGGAACGTTTGTCATGATCTACAACGTCCTGCTGTACATCGTCTGCGGCATTGTCATGAACAGCTGGATTCTCCCGCTGTACTCCATTGTCACCTATGCAGCCGCCCTGAAAACCGTAGATTTCATTGTAGAGGGCTTCGACCGCTCTAAGGCGGCGATGATTATTACCGCCGTTCCGGAGGAGGTCTGTGCAGAGCTTTCCGCCGTCTTTGGCTGCGGCATGACCACCATGGCAGGACAGGGCTACTACTCCGGCACAGACAAAACCGTAGTCTATGTTGTCATCAACCGCTATCAGGTCAGCAAGCTGCGGGAAATCGTCCACCGAAAAGATGCTGCCGCCTATATCACCATCACGGAAGTTGCCGACGTGTTCTCCGCCAACCAAAATGCCTGAGCGTTCGTTTGCGGGTTCTCTGTTTTTTCCGTGTTTTCCTATGGACAAATCGCATCAGATGTGCTATACTAGAGGTAACAAATCATCAAAATGAAGGAGTTGTCTTATGCAGCACGAAAAATCATGTGGTGCCATTGTCTATCGAAAATCCCATGGCAATACCGAAATTCTGCTCATCAAGCATATTAACAGCGGACACTGGTCGTTTCCCAAGGGACATATGGAAACCGGCGAAACCGAAGTCGAAACCGCCGTTCGGGAGATCAAAGAAGAGACTTCGATCGATGTGATGATCGACCCCACATTTCGGGAAACCGTCTCCTATTTTCCCAAGCGGGACACCCAGAAAACTGTGGTCTACTTTATCGCACGTGCCAAAAATTTTGACTATTTTCCGCAGGAGGAGGAGATCTCCGAGATTCGCTGGGTAGACATCGGCTATGCCTCCAGCATCCTCACCTACGAGAACGACAAGAACATTGTCAGCAAGGCAAAGACAGCGATCAAAGAGTTCTAAAAAACCGTTCTGAAAACGTTTCTGTGTCGTTTTCAGAACGGTTTTTCCATTACAGGATGTTTTTCCAAGAGGGCATCTCAAAGTCGTGCAGATGCACCAGACGCATACGCAGCTCCGTCATCTCCGACCGCAGCTCATCGCAGTCTGACACACGCATAGGGTTCAGATGGGAAACGGAGACATCGATCTCGGACACACGTTCCCGCCACACCATGATGTTCAGCAGAACCTCCGTTTTCTCCCACTGGCGCTCAAATTCTGCAAACGGCTCTTCCGCTGCTTCCAGCGGGCCATTATCAATGGCGTCCTCCAGCACATCCAGCTGTGCCAGCAGGCGTGTGGTCTGCTGGTGCACATACCATACTGTTCCGCCGCTAATCAGCACCAGCACCAGCAGAATTGCAATGCCAAGCCGCACCCGATTCATTCCGCACACCCCCGTTTTCTGGGAATCACGGTACAGGCGCCGGAGGAATCCCCCAGCATCAGGAACACTTCCTCCGCCGTCAGCCGATGCTCCGCCAAGCGCTGTTCCAGCCATGCGTCGTTCTTTTCAATCATGACCAGCGATTTCTCCATCACCTTGCCATCCTGAATGACCACTGCCGGCGGATTCTGCGGCGGACGTTTGAGCTGCACATCGCCCTGCGTCAGCGGCTGGTACTCCGGCTTCGGATAAACCGAGATGGTTCCCGTTGTTTCCATAATGGCGAACTGCACCTGCGCCGGATCAAAAATCTGGTTGCTCCGCAGCGCTGTCATCAGGTCGTCCACAGAGAGCCGCAAGTCCTGAAGTGTTGCCTGTTCGATCTGTCCGTTCCGAATGATGATTTTCGGGCGGCCGGAGATCATGCGCCGCATCCGCAGCGAGCGCAGCGTGATCCAGGACATGATCACCTCATAGCACACCAGCGTCAAAATCGGCAGGATTCCGATGAACAGCGGAATGTCCGGATCCTCCAGCGGCAGCGTTGCAATGTTGGAAATCAAGATCGTGATGACCAGTTCCGAGGGCTGAAGCTCTCCCAGCTGGCGCTTTCCCATAAGGCGCACGCCAAAAATCACCACAATGTACAAAATGAAAGATCGAATCAAAACCACGCCCATAAAAACGCACTCCTTTCATACCGAAAGTATGTCCGGAGTGCACTGCTTTTATACGGAGCCGTGCGCTATTTTTTTGCACCATCCTCCCGCTTTTTGAAAATGACCAGTTTGCTGAAGATGTAGTTCAGGATCAGGATCACAATCTGCGCTGCGATTTTTACCAGCAGCGAACGCCATGTGATGATCTCGCCGTGAACTGTGGCAAAAAAGTGGTTGCCCAGCTCCATAATGGCAAGCTCCAGAAAATAGGTGACCAGTCGTGCTCCGTAAAACATGTAAAATTCCCGCCAAAAGGCAGCACGGGTATGCGTTTCACTCTTGAACACGTATTTCTTATTGGTGAAAAACGCAAAGGTCACAGCAAAAATCCAAGAAATTGTGGTAGAAAGTCCGGTGTTCAGCCAGTTCGCCATGTGCACCGCATTGAACAGCGCCGTAGGCAGCATCTGGAAGATCAGAGACACCAGCGTTGTCAGTCCGCCCACCAGAATATACATCCACACCGATTCGTGGGCGTACCAAAGCTTTTGCAGCGGTTTCGGCAGATGGCCGATGATCCATGCAATCATTTTTTCCATGGGAAATCCCCCTTTTTCAACAAATTTATCCGTTTCTCTTGATTCTTTTTTCTTTTTATGGTATGATAAGTAAGAAGTTGTCACGCATTGTGCCAACGCTTATTTTTTCAAGTTCAATCAGGAGGAACTATTTTGATTCACGTCGTACTCATTTTGATCCTAGTCGCTTTTTCTGCGCTGTTCTCCAGCACGGAAACGGCATTTGCCTGCGTCAACAAGATTCGCCTCAAGCACATGGCAGACTCCGGCGATAAACGTGCCGGAAAGGCGCTGGATATCGCCAACCGCTACGAAGATGCCCTCACGGCGATTCTGGTGGGAAACAATGTTGTCAACATCGGTGCCTCTTCTCTGGCAACAATTCTTTTCACCAAGTACTTCGGCTCTGCCGGCGCTGCCATCTCCACGGTTGTCATGACCGTTCTGGTGCTGACGTTCGGCGAGGTGCTCCCCAAGTCCTACGCCAAATCCCATGCGGACAAGCTGGCGCTGGTGCTGGGTTCCGCTCTCTCCACATTCACCACAATTATGAAGCCTTTTGTCCTGCTGTTCGGGCTGCTCTCCCGTGCCATCAAGCCCAAGGAGGAAGCCCCCAGCGTCACCGAAGATGAACTGAAATACATCATTGACGAGATTGAGGAGGAGGGCGTTTTGGAAGAACAGGAGAGCGATCTGGTCATCTCCGCCCTGCAATTCGACGAGACATCCGTCAGCGAGATTCTGATTCCCCGTGTCAAGATCGTGGGCATTTCCTCGGAGGCAACGGTGGAAGAGGCAAAGGAACTGTTCCTGAACAGCCACTTCTCCCGTTTTCCCATGTATGAAAAAAGTCTGGACAACATCATTGGTATGATTACCAACCGCAGCTTTTTCCAGCTGATGTGCGGACAGTACCGCACGCTTCACGAGATTCTACAGGATGTTATCTATGTTCCGGAGACGAAACGCATCAGCGACATTCTGCGGGAGATGCAGCACGCCAAGACACATCTTGCCATTGTGGTCGATCAATACGGCGGGACCAAGGGGATGGTGACACTGGAGGACATTCTGGAACAGCTTGTGGGCGATATCTATGACGAGAGCGACGAGGTTATCCACGAATTCATGAAGACAGCCCCGCACACCTACACCGTCGTTGGTTCTTTCAGCATCAGCGATGTTTGCAGTGCGGTAGACGAAGAGGATGCGCCGGCGCAGATTCCGGAGACCGATTCCACCACCATTGGCGGATGGGTCATGGAACTGCTGGGACACATTCCTGAAAAGGGGGAAACTGCCGTTTGCGGCACATTCCACTTCAAGGTGCTGGAGGCGGACAACCAGACTGTGAAACTCATCCGTCTGGAAATCGTCCCCGAAAAAGAAGCGGACGGCGACGCCAAAGAAAACTGATCTTCCCCCATTCCAACCAAAAAAGCCCCCGGATTCCTGCAATTCGGGGGCTTTCCGGCTGTATCAGAACCATGGGCTATTTTTTCTTATACTTGAACAGAATCAGCGCAACCAGAAGCGTTGCAATCAGCGAAATTAGCGTCGGCGCCCAGGTGTGTTCCGCAAAGGGCAAATCCAGCGTATTCATGCCGTAAAAACTGAACACCATGGTCGGAATCGCCAGAATAATCGTGATGCGAGTCAAATTCCACATGACAATGTTCAGATTGTTGGAAATGACAGAGCCAAACGCATCCACGACGCCGGACAAAATGCTGGAGTAAATGCTCGCCATCTCCTGCGCCTGCTTTAACTCGATCAGCACATCCTCCAGCAGATCCTGATCCTCCTCGTACAGCTTCACCACTCGTCCGCGCAGAATCTTGTTCATGGTGACATCGTTGGACTTGAGGGAGGTAGAGAAGTAAATCAGGGATTTCTCCAACTCCAGCATCTGAATCAGCTCGTGGTTTTTCATCGCACCGTGCAGTTTCCGCTGCATCACGCTGGAAGTTTTATCGATCTGTTTCAGGTAGATCAGGAACGATGATGTGATGTTCATCATCAGCCGCAGCACAAACTGCGTCCGGAATTGCGTCTGAATGTTCCGCACACGCCCATTTACCACATCATCGATCACCTTATTCTCCCGCAGGGAAATGGTGAACACATGGTGTTCTGTGATGATAATCCCCAGCGGCATGGTGTAGAAAATCAGTGTGTCGTCTTTCTGCACCTCAGAAACCGCCGTATCCACAATAATCAGCGTCTGCTTCTCCTCCTGTTCCACACGGGAGGACTCCTCTTCATCCAAAGATGACTTCAAAAAGTCGCTGTCCAAGCCGTATTCCTCGATCAGCATCTTCCGTTCCTGCGCTGTGGGATCTACAACGGATACCCAGCAGCCATTGATAATGGAATCGATTTCAATCAAGCGGTTGGCGACAGTTTTGTAATAAGAGACCAAAATCAGGTACCACCTTTCAGCAAGGCAGTACGGAGGGTTACGTCACGGGCTGTCCTTGCATTTTTCAACATTGCGCCATTTGCAAAAGCTCTGCTCCGGCAAAGGGTATGGGTCAGCGTTCATGCCGTACCTCCTTTTTTCGATTCAAAATCAGCAGCAAAACGAATGCTGCTCTTTTTATTATAACAGAAAAAACCGCCTTTGACAAGGCGGTTTTTGTAAATTTCTCGAAAAAGTGCGCAGCTTCGAAACTTGCTCACGCTTTTTTGGCTTCAATGTCGTCCCGAATGCGTGCCTTCATGCCATGGAAAATAACCTCCTTGGCATGTTCTGCCTCCTCCTTGGTGGCAGCAGGAATCCCCTTCAGCGGGTAGTCGATCCCTAGATTCTGGTACTTCACCTCACCCATGGTGTGATAAGGCAGCACATCCAGAGCCTTGAGGTTATCCAGTCCGCCGATAAAATAGCCCAGACGATACAGGTATTCGTCGTTGAGCGTAATCGTCGGTACGACAACGTGGCGAATCCAGACGGGCACGTTCTTTTCTTTCAAGTACTCCGCAAACTCCAGAATGTGCTTGTTGCTCTGTCCGGTCAGCTTCTGGTGCTCGGCATCGTCAATGTGCTTGATGTCCAGCATCACCAAATCGGTTGCCGCCATAAGGCGGTCAAATTCGGCACGCCGTTCCTGACGAAAGGTGATACCGCAGGAGTCCAGGCAGGTGTGAATTCCCTTTTTCTTTGCCGCCTCAAACAGCTCTGTCAAAAACGGCATCTGCAACAGGGGTTCACCGCCGGTTGCAGTGATTCCGCCGTCGTGCAGAAATTCCTTGATGCCGTCGTATTCTTTCAACAACGATTCCACGCTGCGCAGGTTCTGATCTCCGCCGCCCACCGTCCATGTGTCCGGATTATGGCAGTACAAACAGCGCATGGGGCATCCCTGAAAGAAAACCACAAAGCGAATGCCGGGGCCGTCTACCGTGCCAAAGCTCTCGGTTGAGTGAATATGTCCTTCCATTTTTCTTCCTTTCCGGCAGATACAACAGTGGACGCACAGAAATTCTGCACGTCCACTGCTAGTATTCTTGCCTTTTGCGTCACCGCTACGGGCACAACACGTGTGCCACTGCGGACCGCAAAGAGTACACGTTACTTCGTATGAAACAATTCAGCACTGCCGTACTGCAATAGGATTCCCACTGCACTCCGGCAAAATCCGCTTTTTCTTAGAGAGAAGCGTGGAAAGTTCTGGTGATAACATCATCCTGCTGTTCCTTGGTCAGCTTGATGAAGTTTACAGCGTATCCGCTGACACGGATGGTCAGCTGCGGATACTTTTCCGGATGCTGCTGAGCGTCCAGCAGAGTTTCACGATTCAGTACGTTTACGTTCAGGTGGTGACCGCCTTTTTCAGCATAGCCGTCCAGCAGGCCAACCAGATTTTCAATTTGCTTTTCATTTGCCATGATAAATTCCTCCTCGCAGAATTTACAGATACGGGTTGCCGGGGACTGGTGAAAACTCACTCGTCCTCTATAAACTCAGTAGGCTGACAGCATGCCATGTTTCCCTTGGAGCAGTCCATACTGCGATAGGTTTTCACACTCATGCCTCCGCCCATCAGATCGTCCTCCGAAATGGTCAGATGACCGCTGCCGTCTTCCATCAGCTTTTCGATCATATCCACCAGTTCGTCCGACTTATCCTGTTCTTTGACCTCATGTTCTGCCATGACATCCGCCTCCTTTCTTTTTCAAAAAAGAGCCTTACTTGCTTTCCATTTCCTTGCGGATGGATTCAATATCGATATCGCCAGCGAATACCTTGGAATCCTTACCCAGAGCATCCGGGATGATGGTAAAGGTATTGGAGATACCATCCTGTGCGTTCTTCCACGGCAGCTTAGCAACAGAAGCCATAGAAGCAGCTGCACCGTGGGTGTCACGGCCGTGCATCGGGTTTGCGCCCGGAGCCAGCGGCTGGCCCTTCTTACGGCCATCCGGAGTGTTACCAGTCTTCTTACCGTATACAACGTTGGAAGTGATGGTCAGGATAGAAGTGGTCGGAACGCCGCCTCTGTAGCAGTAGTTGCTGCGGATCATGTCCATAAACTTGTCCAGGATCTCAACAGCAATGCTGTCGACACGGTCGTCGTTGTTGCCGTACTTCGGGAAGTCGCCTTCTACTTCAAAGTCGGTTACTACGCCGAATTCATCACGGATGCACTTAACCTTTGCATACTTGATTGCAGACAGGGAGTCAGCAACAACAGACATACCAGCGATACCAGTTGCGAAGTAACGCTTTACATCTCTGTCGTGCAGTGCCATCTGGATTGCCTCGTAGCAATACTTGTCGTGCATGTAGTGGATGCAGTTCAGGGTATCTACATACAGCTTAGCCAGCCAAGCCATCATGTCGGTGTACTTTGCCATAACATCATCGTAGTCCAGATAATCGCCTTCTACCGGACGATACTTCGGACCAACCTGATTGTGCTTACCGGTCTTTGCATCCAGTCTTTCGTCAACACCGCCGTTGATTGCGTACAGCAGGCACTTTGCCAGGTTTGCACGTGCGCCGAAGAACTGCATTTCCTTACCAACACGCATGGAGGATACGCAGCAAGCGATTGCATAGTCATCGCCGTGTGTCACACGCATCAGATCATCGTTCTCATACTGGAAGGAAGAGGTGTTGATGGAGAGCTTTGCACAGTAGTGCTTGAATGCCTTCGGCAGTCTCTTAGACCACAGAACGGTCAGGTTCGGCTCCGGAGCAGTACCCAGGTTTTCCAGAGTATGCAGATAACGGAAGCTGTTCTTAGTAACCAGTGTTCTGCCATCGATACCCATACCGCCGATGGACTCGGTAACCCACTGCGGGTCGCCGGAGAACAGTGCGTTGTATTCCGGAGTTCTTGCGAACTTTACCATACGCAGCTTCATGATGAAGTGATCGATATATTCCTGTGCCTGTTCCTCAGTCAGAGTGCCGTTGTCCAGATCACGCTGAATGTAGATATCCAGGAAAGTAGAGGTACGTCCCAGGCTCATTGCAGCGCCGTTCTGATCCTTTACTGCACCCAGATATGCGAAATAAGTCCACTGGATTGCTTCCTTTGCGTTGGCAGCCGGTACGGAAATATCATAACCATAACGAGCAGCCATTGCCTTCAGAGCCTTCAGAGCCTTGATCTGCTCTGCCAGTTCCTCACGCAGACGAATCTTTTCTTCTGTCATTGTACCGGAAGTAACAGCCTTCTGATAGTTCTTGTCTTCGATCAGGCGGTCGATACCGTACAGAGCAACACGGCGATAGTCACCGATGATACGACCACGACCGTAAGCATCCGGCAGACCGGTGATGATTGCGTTATGACGAGCAGCACGCATTTCCGGTGTGTAAACATCGAATACGCCCTCGTTGTGTGTCTTTCTGTAGTGTGTGAAGATGTAGCTGATCTCCGGATCAACTTCATAGCCATAGGCCTTGCAAGCCTCTTCTGCCATACGGATACCGCCGAACGGCTGGAGAGAACGCTTCAACGGCTTATCGGTCTGCAAACCAACGATGGTTTCCAGATCCTTGTCGATATAGCCGGCTTCGTGAGAGTTTACCGTCGAAACAATCTTGGTGTCCATATCCAGAACACCGCCGTTTTCCCGTTCCTTCTGGAACAGATCCATTACCTCGCCCCACAGCTTTGTGGTAGCCTCGGTCGGACCAGCCAGGAAGCTCTCATCACCTTCATACGGTGTGTAGTTCTTCTGAATGAAGTCACGGACGTCGATTGTCTTGCTCCAAGCACCATCAACGAAACCTTCCCATGCCTTTGTCATAGACTCTGCCATCTTTAAATCTCCCCTTTGCTGGAAAACCAGCAGAATTTTGATAGATTTTTGCAAATCACAGACAGAAAATGCGGTGAAACCGCCGGAAATCCGGCGTAGTTTTCCACTGCACTTCGTCTGCGCTTTGTTTCTCTTAAATAATAACACATCTCAACTACTAAGTCAATAGCTTTCAAGAAATTTCTCCAAGATTTTTTTTAGAGAACCTTATTTTTCAATTTTTCTCCTGCATTATCCCATTTCGATTTTGAAAAAAAGAAATGAAAACCTCCCTTTTTGTTTTTTTTGCAAAATAATTGTCACTTCCAGCGATTGACTTTCACTGGCGCACATGCTATACTATGGGAAAAGGAAACAGCGCTGAAAGGAATGGAATTTTATGCTGCATTTGAAAAAACGGGTTGCGCTGGTCGGGTGTTCCGACGGAAGAGATTGGCATGACAAACCGGCCATCGACGCACTGTGTGCTGAACTGGAAAAAATGGGGCTGGAGGCAGTGATCTCGCCGGCGCTCTACTGCGCTGCAGGCGGTGTCACACAGCTGCCGCAGGAACGTGCCGCTGCACTGATGCAGGCGTTCCGGGATGACAGCATCAGCGCCATTCTTGACGTTTCCGGCGGAGATTCTGCCAATGCTGTCCTGCCGTTTCTGGATTTCCCGGCAATTCGTGCGCATGCAAAGCCGTTTTTCGGCTACAGCGACCTCTCCGTACTACTGAACCCCCTGCGGCAATGCGCCGACGTGCCCGTCTGGTATTTCCAGCCACGCTTTCTGTGCAGTTCAGCAATTGCCAGAGCAAGCTTTTCGGCAGCGATATTCGGCGAACCGCCGCAGGTTCCGGAATTTCCCATTAGCTTCCTGCACGGAGATTCCCTGACCGGCACGCTGATTGGCGGAAACATCCGCTGCACACTAAAACTCATGGGCACACCTTGGCAGCCGGATTTCGCCGGCGAGGTGCTGTTTCTGGAGAGCTGCTCCGGCGGTCTGAAGCGAATCGAAACCATGCTGCACCAGTATCAGCAGGCCGGTGCATTCCGGCAGTGCAGCGGTGTCCTGCTTGGAAACTTCTCCGAGTTAGAACAGAAGCATTTTATGCCGCTGCTCTACGGACTTGTCTGCACAATCGTAAACGATCCTTCGCTGCCCATCGCCTGCACTACCGCCATCGGACACCAGGAGGACTCCCTGTGTCTGCCGTATCACCTGCCCGTTGCCCTATCCCGCAAGGACTGAGGGTTTCCCTGACATCTGAAAAAAGCTGCCGGAAAGCACAGCTGCCAGTCTCGCCGAAACCGCAAAAAATCAGAAGTTCTTTTTTATCACATCTTCTATCTGTTTTCTGCGATATATTGAACTTTATGCAGAGAAAACGCAAAAAGCGGCATGGCAGAACGCCACGCCGCTTTCAATTGCGAGATTCAGACAAATTGCTTGTCCTATCGAGAATGTGCTTTCCTTATGCCAGTTCAGCGAAGAACTTGATGGTGCGAACCATCTGGCTGGTGTAGCTGTTCTCGTTGTCGTACCAAGAAACAACCTGTACTTCGTACAGATCATCAGCGATCTTGGAAACCATGGTCTGAGTTGCATCGAACAGAGAACCATACTTCATGCCGATAACATCAGAAGATACGATCGGCTCTTCGTTGTAGCCATAGGACTCAGTAGCAGCAGCCTTCATAGCAGCATTGATGCCGTCAACAGTTACGTCTGCACCCTTAACAACAGCAGTCAGGATGGTGGTGGAACCAGTCGGAACCGGTACACGCTGTGCAGAACCGATCAGCTTGCCGTTCAGTTCCGGAATAACCAGACCGATTGCCTTTGCAGCACCGGTGGAGTTCGGAACGATGTTAGCAGCGCCAGCTCTTGCTCTTCTCAGGTCACCCTTTCTGTGCGGGCCGTCCAGGATCATCTGGTCGCCAGTGTAAGCGTGGATGGTGCTCATGATACCGCTCTGGATCGGAGCGTAGTCATTCAGAGCCTTTGCCATCGGAGCCAGGCAGTTGGTGGTGCAAGATGCAGCAGAGATGATCTTGTCATCAGCGGTCAGGGTGTTGTGGTTTACGTTGTAAACGATAGTCGGCAGATCGCTACCAGCCGGAGCAGAAATAACAACCTTCTTTGCACCAGCATCGATGTGAGCCTGTGCCTTTGCCTTGGAAGTGTAGAAACCAGTGCACTCCAGAACAACGTCAACACCGATCTCGCCCCACGGCAGCTCAGCAGCGTTTGCCTTTGCATAGATCTTCAGGGTCTTGCCGTCTACTGTGATAGTACCAGCTTCATCATCAGCGGAAACAGTATGCTTGTTCTCGCCGATCTTGCCTGCGTAACCGCCCTGTGCAGTATCATACTTCAGCAGGTGAGCCAGCATGGAAGGCTTGGTCAGGTCGTTGATAGCAACAACCTCATAACCCTCTGCGCCGAACATCTGACGGAATGCGAGACGACCAATACGGCCAAAACCATTAATAGCAACTTTAACTGACATTGGAATTACCTCCTAAATTTTTATATTTCTATTGTACACCATTTCCGGAAGAAATTCAAGCACTTTCTGAAAAAAAGCGGGGTGGTTTTAAGCAAGTTCTATATTTTTCTATGATTCCGGCGAAAACAGACCGCTCTATTTGTGCATTTTCCACAAATCCAAAAAATCAAACAAAAACATCGTTTTTTTTATTTTCATTTTTCTAAATATGTAGTATAATAAAAGCATAGAATAGAAACAGATAGACAGGAGGGAAAAGATATGCAGCAGACGCAACTCAAGTGGATTGCACAATGGTATCAGCAGGCATCGGACTATGTCATGGCATTTTCCGGCCAGTGGGAACTGCTCTGGCAGAACCGCCCATGCCCGATGCTTCAGAACATCACCGACTTCGGCTCTTTCTTTCCTTTTTCTCCAAATGATAAAACTTCTTCCAGAACTTCAACAATCTGTCACATCGGGGAACTCTACCGAGTCCACTGCGACAGAAATCTCACAGACGGCACTTCCCTTTTTCTGGTTCGAATTGATGCGCTGCCCTATACGGATCTATCCATGGAGAATCAGGAGTGGTGCAACGATATGGAAAATCGTCTTGCGGCAATGCGCAGTCAGATTTTTGGAATCTCCAATGCGGTTGCCGCACTTTACTGCGCCATTGAAGAACAAAGCGATGCCTGTCCCCGCACACTCTTGGAGGAACAGATGCAGCAGCTGAATATTATTAAAGGGAATTGCTGCCGTCTTATCCGCCCCACAGTTCTCCTCGCAGAGCAGATGCGGTATTGCCAAAAAAAGGATATTTCCGGATCACCTTTTTTTCTTGACCGTGAAATGTCGAATTTTGTCGAATCGTGTCGAAAAATACTCGGCCGAACGCTGCGGATCCAAGGAGAAAGCGAATCGCAGCTGGCGATTTCCGTCAATCCGCAGCGACTTTTGCTCTGTCTGCTCTGTCTGATTTTGCAGATCAAGCGGCAATACAGCGACACAACTTTAATTCGCATCGCTGCAAAAAAAGCAGACGGCTATGCAGAACTCACATTCTCCGCAGAATCCAGCGGAATCGACGAAACACGCTCCCGCCACAGTCCCGCAGTACTGCTCTACCACACGCACCTGCTCTCCCAGGAGGAGGTCATCATCCGCCACTTCTGCCGCTGCTATCAGGCGACGCTGCTCTCGGCGGAGCGAGAGCAGAAGAAGATGGCGGTTCTGCGCATTCCGCTCTGCGACGAAACCGCACCACTGTTCTTACAAAGCGGTGTCCGGCGGTTTCGAAGCGATGAGGATTCGCTCTATGAAATCATGCTGGCAGATATTTCAGAATACCGCTTTTATTAGAGTGTATTCCCATCCGAATAAAAGACACGTCTTCTCGGAATTTCCAGTGCTTCGGCAATCGGAAATTCCGATTTGCTTTTTTTCGGGAAATGTGGTAGAATAAGTCGATATGACATCGGTGCAGCTTCTGCGCCGGGAAAGGACGTTCTTACATTGAAATCACCATTCGTCAAAGGCATCTACGACGGCATCCCCATTGCGCTGGGCTATCTGCCGGTTTCCTTCGGATTCGGAATTCTGGCAATCCGCTCCGGACTCTCCGTCCTGGCAGCCATCAGCATTTCCGTCACCAATCTTACCTCCGCCGGACAGGTCGCAGGCGTTGCAGTCATCGCCGCCGGCGGCAGCTATCTGGAAATGGCACTGACCCAGCTGGTCATCAACATCCGCTACGCCCTCATGGGCATCTCCCTCTCGCAGAAACTAGACAGCTCGTTCCGCACACCTCAGCGGCTTCTGACCGCCTACGGCATCACCGATGAAATCTTCGCCGTTGCCTCAGCGCAGCCGGGTTTGATCTCCGCCGCCTACCTCGCTGGTCTGATCGTCATCGCCTTTTTCGGCTGGACGCTGGGCACAGTGCTCGGCGCAGCGGCAGGACAGATTCTGCCGGAACTGATCACCAACGCCATGGGAATTGTGCTCTATGCCATGTTCCTGGCAATCGTACTCCCCGCTGCGAAAAAGAGCAAGGGGATTCTGCTGGCGGCGCTGCTCGCCGCCGGATGCAGCGTTTTGTTCCGCTATGGATTCCCCGCAGTATCCAGCGGATTTGCCGTTATCATCTGCGCTGTCGCCGCCGCAGCAGCGGGAGCGCTGCTGTTTCCCGTTCCGGAAGAACAGGAGGCGAGTGCCACGTGAGTATCGTCATCTATATTGCAGTGATGGCGGTGGTCACCTATCTCATCCGCATGCTGCCCCTCACCATCTTCCGGAAAAAGATTCGCTCTCCGTTTCTGCGCAGCTTCCTCTATTATATTCCCTATACCGTACTCAGCGCCATGACGATTCCAGCCATCTTCTACTCCACCGGAAGTCTGCTCTCCGCCGTCATCGGCACGGCAATTGCAGTGATTCTGGCGTATCGAAATCTCCCCCTGATCGTGGTTGCACTCGCTGCCTCTGCCTCGGCGCTGGTCACCGACTTTTTGTGCAGCATCATTTGACAAATCGACAAATTTATGGTATACTAAAGTTAAGCGCCTGTTCCGCAGTTTCTGTCGTTCACAGAATCCGAAACAGGCGCTTTTTTTAAGAACCTGTCTTCACAAGCGTATACACGTGTCTTTTCGGCAAATTTTGCTGCATCCTGCGTAAAAAATACTTGCCGGGCGACAGCCCGCCTGCGCATTTTTGCCTTGTCTGCAACAAAATTATGCTCGAAAATCCACATATATTTCTTGTGAAGCCAGGTTCTAAAATTGCGGAATTTTCCGCCAGACATTTTGAAATGAGGAATACGTATGAAAAACAAGAAAGCAAGAGCCGGCATCATCGCCGGTGTTGTCGTTGTGGCACTGCTGGCACTGGGCATCAGCGCTACGACTGTTGTCCCTGCCGGACACTCCGGTGTTGTGGTGACCATGGGTCGTGTGCAGAAAACGGCACTGGACGAGGGACTGCACTTCAAGCTGCCCTTTGTCCAGCAGATCATTCTGATGAACAACAAGATTCAGAAGACCGAGGTGGCATCCAACAGCGTTTCCAAGGATTTACAGACGGTTTCCAGCTCTGTTGCCATCAACTTCCATATCACCAAGGACGCCGCCTCCGACATCTACCAGAACATCGGCGAACAGTATGCGGACACGGTGCTGCAGCCTGCCATTCAGGAATCTGTCAAGGCAGTGACGGCGCAGTATACCGCAGAGGAAATGATTACCAAGCGCTCCGCCGTGGGCGATGAGATCGGGCAGGCACTCTCGGACAAGGTGTCGGAATACGGCATTCTGATCGACAAGTTCAACATCATCAACTTCGACTTTTCCGAGGAGTTCAACGCAGCTATTGAGCAGAAGCAGGTGGCAGAGCAGAACAAGCTGCGGGCAGAAACTGAAAAGGAACAGCAGATCATTGAGGCAGAGGCTGCCGCCAAGCAAAAGGTCATCGCCGCAGAGGCTGAGGCAGAAGCGACTCTAAAAAAGGCAGAGGCGGAAGCTGCGGCAAACGAGAAGATCAATGCCTCCCTGAGCGATGGCGTACTCCGCTATCAGCAGATCGAAAAGTGGGACGGCAAGTATCCCAATGTGGTATCCTCCGACTCCGGCATTCTCGTCACAATTCCGGATCAGAGCAACACCGCCACAACAGAAAGCGGAAACGGAAACTAATTCGATTTTGACGGGATTTCGCACAATTCCGGCTTGACATTTCCGCACTTTTTTGATAAAATAAAACAAAATCGAAGCTGCGTTGGCAGCGTGGAAAGGAATCAACAACTATGGCTTATGTAATTGGCGTGGACTGCGGTACCAGCGGTACCAAAACCGTATTATTCCGGGAGGACGGCACTGTCATGGCAAGTGCCACTGTGGAATATCCCATGTATCAGCCGAAAAACGGCTATGCAGAACAAGATCCGGCAGACTGGAAAAATGCCATGATCCAGACCATTCAGGCAGTGGTCGCAAAGAGCGGTACTGCGAAAGAGGAAATCAAAGGCATCGGCATCTCCGGACAGATGCACGGTCTGGTCATGCTGGACAAGGACAATCAGGTGCTGCGGAACTCCATCATCTGGTGCGACCAGCGGACAGCTGCGGAAGTGGACGAGATGAACCGCACGGCCGGTCAGGAGAAACTCATGGAAATCACCGCAAATCCGGCACTGACCGGATGGACAGCTGCAAAGATTCTGTGGGTCCGGAACAACGAGCCGGAGGTCTACGAGAAGTGCCGTCACATTCTGCTGCCGAAGGACTATCTGCGCTTGATTCTCACCGGCGAGTATGCCACCGAGGTTTCTGATGCCTCCGGCATGCAGCTGCTGGATGTGGCGCACCGCTGCTGGTCTGATGAGCTGCTGCACCTGCTGCAAATCGATAAGAGCCTGCTGGGCAAGGTGTACGAATCCTGCGAAGTCACCGGAACGCTGACCCGTGACATGGCGGAAACACTGGGACTGTGCGAGGGAACGGTTGTTGTCGGCGGTGCCGGCGATAATGCAGCTGCTGCCGTGGGAACCGGTGTCGTCAGGGACGGCAAGGCATTCACCACCATCGGCACCTCCGGCGTGGTCTTTGCACACACTTCTGCCATGGCAATGGACAGCAAGGGCAGAGTCCACACCTGCTGTGCAGCTGTCCCCAACAGCTGGCACGTCATGGGCGTGACACAAGGTGCCGGTCTTTCGCTGAAGTGGTTCCGGGACAATTTCTGTGCTGCGGAAAAGCAGACCGCTGCACTGATGGATGCGGACACCTACTACCTCATGGACAAGGAAGCTGCACAGGTGCCGGTCGGCGCAAACCGCCTGCTGTATCTGCCGTACCTCATGGGAGAGCGCACACCGCACCTCGATCCCAACGCCCGTGGCGTATTCTTCGGACTGTCCGCAATGCACACCAAGCGGGACATGCTCCGTGCTGTGCTGGAGGGCGTGACCTACTCTCTGCGGGACTGCGTCGAAGTGTTCCGTGAGATGGGCATCTCCGTAGACGACATGATGGCTTGCGGCGGCGGCGGAACTTCTCCCCTGTGGCGAAGCATGCTGGCAGACCTGTACAATTGTCCGGTCAAGACTGTTGCCTCCAAGGAAGGTCCGTCGCTGGGCGTGGCAATTCTGGCTTCGGTTGGCGCAGGCATCTACAGCAGCGTGCCGGAGGCATGCGATGCCATTGTCAAGACCGACAAGACACAGAATCCGCAGGCGGAAAATGTGCCGTTGTACGAATCCTACTACCAGCTGTACCGGAACATCTATCCGGCGCTGAAAGAACAGTTTGCCACACTGGCCGGCTTGCAGTAACACCAATCATCCCCCCCAAAAAACAAAGCGGCAGCGCTCCCGGCAGCGTTGCCGCTTTTGGAAAGGAGTCTGTGAATTTGATTGCTATCTGTATCCATTCCGCCCTCCTGCTGCTTCTGTTTCTCCTCATCTTTCTGTTATTTTTGCGGAAGCCCCTGCAAAGCCAGCGGCGTTTTGAGAAAGTCTTGCTGAGCATTCTCATCGTGTTGTTCTCACTTCTCGGTGCCAGACATACGCCAAATCTGGAGAATCTCGTGCTTCGGTACGCTTCGCCGGAGTCGGCGTTTCAATATCTGGGACGTGGCGATTACATCGGAAGCATTTCCGGCGAAAATGAGGTCGTGGCGATTTCCTCTGGAAACAGCAATTCGATGCTGCGCCTGTCCGTATCCGGTGATCGTTACCGTGCAGATGCGCTCCCCGTACAGACCTCATCTGCCACTTTCGAGAATTACGAAAGGGGTTCTATCGTCAGTGTCACTCTGATACCATCTCAAAAAGCGGGTGCCTATTACGTAGTGATCCGCCTGTTCTCAAAAACACCGGTCGCAGTTTCCGATGCCTATGGCAGCGACTTTAGCGTTTTTCCCTCTGTCAAGTCGCCATCCATTCAATATTATACCGCATATCTTCCCTCCTTGCAGGAGCCGTATCTATTTACCGTAGGCGAATCGCCCTATCTCATCAGCCCCCGCAAGAGCAGCTTCGAGAAATTCCGGGAGTTCTTCACGCATCATCATATCAAATCCCAACAATTATAGGAGGTACTGCATATGGAAAAACTAATCTCCGTTGCCACCATGCGTGACAGCGATGCCGCCGAAATTGCCAGCGGCACAGAGAGTAAAACGCTGATGTATCGTGCCGGGCTGGGGCTGTTCCGCAGCTGCGACTGGCACGGCAACATTGACATCGTCGCCGGAAGCGGCAACAACGCCGGCGATGGCTACGTACTGGCGCTGCTGCTACACCGGCACAGCATCCCCTGCCGTATCGTCTGCACCAGCGAAAAATTTTCACCGGACGGCGCATACTTTTTCCAGCACTGTCAGGCAGAGGGGATTCCTATCGTCACAGAAGCTGATTTCCAGCAGTCAGATATCATTGTGGACTGCCTGCTGGGCACCGGATTCCACGGGGAGCTGCGTCCCGCCATGCGGAATCTTGTGGAGCAGATCAACGCATCTCCGGCATATGTGCTCAGCGTGGACATCAACAGCGGTATGAACGGCGACAGCGGAGAGGGAGTTTGCGTCCGCTCCGACTGCACCGTTTCCATCGGCACGCTCAAATACGGGCACATTCTGGGACTGCTCGCCGGAAAGATCGGTTTGCTCCGCAACTACGATATCGGCATTCCCTGCCGTGGCGCATTCTTACCGCTGTTCTCTGAGGATACCGCTGTATGCGATTTTTCACCGCCAGATTCTTTTGCTGATCTAATGGATGCAGCCGGCGTTCCGGCTGGCAGTCCGGCACACCGGCTCCAGCTGGCAGCAGAAATGAAAAAAGCCTGCATCCGTTTTGGAAAAATCACGGACACAGGTTCTTATCAGACGCTATAGCGACTTAGAGCTTGTGTTCATAGGAAATATATGCGGATTTTCGAGCAAATTTTTTTGCAGACAAGGCAAAAATTTGCAGGCATACTTTCGTATGGCAAGAATTTTTAACGCAGTATGCAACAAAATTTGCCGAAAAGACGTAGATAGACGCCTATGAACACGAGCTCTTACACTTCCAGCAGTTCCTCCAGCAGCTTCGCAGCAGTTTCCACAAACCGCACGCAGGGACGCACTTTATAGTACGCTTCTGTGCGAGGCTGAGGATCCTGCTTGAGTTTTCCCGGCAGACTTTTCAGCAGTTCCCGACAGACCAGCGTCCCGTGCTCCTGCTGAAACTGCTCTGCCAGTGTGCGGATTCTGGCGTAATGCGCTTTCTTTCCGTCGTAATCTGCCGGATTGTCATAGCCTTTCAGCATGCCGGCAACGAGAAACATTCCGGTAACTGCACCGCAGGTTTCCCGCAGTCCGCCCATCCCCCCGCCAAACGAGGAGGAGAGGCGAACCGCATCCTCCAGCGACAGACCCATTTCCTCATGAAATGCGCCCACGACAGACTGCGCACAATTATAGCCCTGACAAAACAGCGCATGTGTTTTTTCCACATGATTCATAACTTTCCACATTCCTTTCCGGTGCTGCTGCACCGTATCACTTCCCATGAAAAAACGTTGGCACATTTCTGTGCCAACGTTTTTAGTATATCACGAAGCAAGTAAATTGTCAATTTTTCGCAGCGGAATCTGTTTCAGAAGCAACCGGTGCATCCTTCTGCGCCAGTGCCTCATATGCCTGCGCATAGAAATACTCCTGCGAATTGACCAGCGGTTCGCTTGCCGGTTCTCTGGTATAGGTGCCGTCCGGCTGCTGTACCCGTGCCTTGACATTGTCCGTCATCATCACATCGAACATATCCAGAATGCGCTGCTTGATGCCATTGTCATAAATCGGCGCTGCAACCTCTACCCGACGGCGGGTGTTGCGGGTCATCCAGTCCGCAGAAGCAATGTACACCTTACAGTCTTTGTGTGCGCCGAAAATATAGATTCTGGTGTGTTCCAGAAAGCGTCCCACAATACTGCGAATCGAAACGTTCTCCGTCTCTCCGGGAACACCTGCGATCAGGCAGCTGATACCGCGAATGATCATCTCGATCTTTACGCCGGCTTTGGATGCCTCGATCAGTTTTTCGATCAGATATTTGTCCGTCAGCGAGTTGATCTTGATGCCAATATACGCAGGCTGTCCCATCTTTGCCAGCGCCGTCTGCTCGTCGATCATCTCCGCCAGCTTGTTTTGCAGACACTTCGGCGCAACCAGCAGGTGCTCCATGTGCTCCACTGTCTGTCCCAAACAGAGGGCGTTGAACACACGGCTTGCCTCCAGACCGATGTTATGGTTGGCAGTCATCAGCGAATAGTCTGTGTAGATGGCAGACGTCTTTTCGTTATAGTTGCCCGTTCCCACCTGTGTGATATAGGAGATCTCACTGCCGATCTTCTTGGTAATCAGGCAGAGCTTGCTGTGCACCTTCAGATCGTCCAGACCATAGATGATCCGGCATCCGGCATCCTCCAGACGGCGAGACCACTCGATGTTATTTTCCTCGTCAAAGCGTGCCCGCAGTTCCACCAGCACAACGACATCCTTGCCGTTTTCTGCGGCATCGATGAGCGCCTCCACGATCTTGCTGTTGGACGCCACACGATACAGAGTCATCTTAATGGAAACGACATCCGGATCATGGCCAGCCTCATTCAGCAGTGTCAGGAACGGACGGATGCTCTCATAGGGGAATGTCAGGAAGCGGTCCTGCTCCTCCACCTGCTCCATCACACGCTTAGACGGATCCCGCCAAGCCGGTTCCTGCGGTACCCGGCGGTTATAGAACAGGCATTTGTTATGGCGCAGCATATCCCGTACCACAGACAGTACAGAGAGGTTCAGCGGTGCCTCGGAATAGAACACCTGCTCCTCGGAAAGGTTGAGGTAACCGCAGAGCGTCTGAATCACCTTGGTGTCCATCAGACGGGAGAATTCCATCTTGATCGGGCAGAGCTTCCGCCGTTCCCGAATCAGCTGCTCCATTGCCTCACGGTAGTCCTCTTCCTCCTCTGTGCGCTCGTCCGGCTCAATGTCAGCGTTCCGGATGATGCGAATGAGGGACTTGCTCTTGATGGTATGGCGGGAGAAGATATCCGGCGCAAAGTGGAGAATCAATTCCTCGGACAGAATGAAGCGGTTCTTTCCCGTGGGCAGAGAGACGATCTTCGGAAATACGCCGCTGCTGCACGGCACGATTCCCAGCTTTTCCGTGCCCTTTTTCTCCAAGACAACCACGGCATAGATATATTTGTTTTGCAGGAACGGAAACGGCTGCTTCTTTCCGATGATCTGCGGCGAGAGCAGCGGTTCAATTTCCGACTTGAAATATGCCTCCAACCATGCAGCCTCTTCGGTGGTAATGGTGTGGAAATCTACAATATCCACGCCCTGCATGCTCAGTTCTGCCCGCAAGTCTTCGTAGGTGTCGTCCTTGTCCCGCAGCAGCTCCCGCACACGTGCGTAAATTGCGGTCAGCTGCTCCTTACAGGTCATATTGGTCTTGTTCTCCCGAAAGTTGGGATTTTCGCACATCTGGTCGTGAAGCGAACCGCAGCGCACCATGAAAAATTCGTCCAGATTGCTCTGGAAAATAGACAGAAACGAAAGCCGCTCGCAAAGCGGATTCTTCTCATCCTTTGCCTCCTCCAGAACACGCTGGTTGAATTTCAGCCAAGATAGTTCACGATTGTCGTAGCATTTTGTTGCCATAGGAAAGTACCTCCAAATTTTTTTGTTGTCTCTTAATGCGCTATCTATGTTCCACTGTTTGCGAATCTTGAAAATCAATCGATTATATTCCTATTCTATTATAAAAGAAATACGAAAATTTAGACAGCGCAATGTTGTAAAAGATATGTTATTTTTCTGTAAACTCAAAAATCTTGAATATTTCACTAGAATTTAACATCCCGTTTGAAACTATCGGCTTGTATAACCCGCCGAAAATGCAGTATAATAAGAAAAAATACCGTATTGCCATAGGAGTTTTGCCACATGAAATATGCAGTCATCGATCTGGGATCGAATACCATTCGTCTGGTGGTCTACGAGGAAACGAACGCCGAGTTTCATGCCCTGTTTACACAAAAGTTCACTGCCGGGCTCGCCGCCTATCTTCAGGACGGCATGATGACGCCGGAGGGAATCCGGCTGATCTGTACCACCTTACAGCGCTGCAAGATGCTGCTGAAAGAGTTTACCCCTTGCACCACGCTGGCGTTTTCCACTGCACCGCTGCGGAACATCCGCAACACGCAGGAGGCAATCGACCAGATTTATGCGGAAACCGGATATTCTGTGGATGTTCTCACCGGTCTGGAGGAGGCGTATCTGGACTATTACGGCGTGCAGCGGGAGCTTCCCGTGGAGAGCGGACTGCTGTTCGACATCGGCGGAGGAAGCACAGAAATTCTCACCTTTGCCCACGATGGAACCGGCGTCATTGAAAGCGTCCCCATCGGATCGCTGAATCTCTCCAAGAAGCACATCGCCAAGCTCTTCCCCGACAAAAAGGAGCGGGATGCCATTCGGCTACAGGTGCAGAAATCGCTGAAAAGGCACAAGCTGAACCATCTTCCGCCCTACGAAACCCTCTGCGGCATCGGCGGAACTGCACGAACGGTATTACAGCTGCTCCAAGCCATGAAGGTGATCTTGCCGGCACAGCGCACCTTCACTGCGGAGCAGTTTCGGAAACTGAAAAAATTTCTGTGGAAAAAAGACAGCGCTGCGATGGAGCTTCTCACGCAGTACTGTCCCGACCGGCTGCACACCATCTTTTCCGGCATTTTGATTCTGGAAATCCTGATCCTCCAGAGCCGGTGCACGACAGTCTATGTCTGCAAATACGGCGTGCGGGAGGGCTATCTCCGGCGCTATCTGATGCAGCAGAAAAAGAGTGCCCCCACCGTGAATCCGGACTGCGCTTAAATCGTAAAAACCAAAGACACGTATGACGCTGCGCCATACGTGTCTTTTTCATTGAATCGATTGCCTAAAAACTTCCATTATTCCGGCAGAGCATTGATGAGGTGCACCAGAAAACGCAGCAGACTCATGGAATCATCGCCGCCGATACCACTGCCTGCACAGCAGTCCGCATTCTTTTTCTGCTGGTCATTCAGCTCGACCACGCCAGCCACTGCCTTGTTCAGCAGAACGGCATCCGACAGATCTACCTCGCTGTCCAGGTTGACATCGCCGTAGAGCACAGTTGCATCCACAGTTCCTGTGGCGCTTGCCTCGGTGACGTTCGTGGTGCTGGTGACTGGTGCAGTTTCCGTGGTATTCTCTGCGGTTGTGGTCACTACCGGTTCTGTGGTCTCCGCCGGCTTCTTGCCGTCCGGTTCTTCACCCCAGACCAGTTCGCCGTTGGCATAGGCCGGAATCTTCTTGGTGATAGCTGCGGCATCGTTGTCATCCTCAAAGCTGATGAGATCGCCGTAGCTATAGTCGTTGGAGGAATCCCACGTGGTGTCGTAGGTTTCCGGATTCATCTTGTTCAGCAGACCGAACTGATAAACACGGCTGCCGTAGAAGTTGCAGTTTTTCCACGCAATTTCCACATAATACGTGCCGTTGTCGTCGTACTTGATCGGCTCGGAGATGGTGGCGGAAGTCTTGTTGTTGGTCATGGCGCTTTCCGCATCGTAGTCCACACGAGTTTCCACCATAGAGATATCCTCTCCGATTGCCGTCAGCTCATCGATGTTGAAATAGTACCGGACACGGAGATCATCGCAGAACTGCGGCGGATTGATGGTGCGGTTGTGTACCACGATCTTGACCTGCAATCCGGCATCGTTCTCCTGCGCCTTTCCGGCAGTGACATAGAAGCCCGTGGGCGTATCCTCTGCCACTTCATATCCTGCCTTGGCGTTGGCAGACATATCAAAGTCCGGAATGACTGCATTCTTGTCGGCGAGTTCCTTGCCCTCTGCCCCATAGAACTGGTAGAGTCCGGCGAGGTCGCCGCAGAAACCGGCGTTATAGTCATCCGTGACTTCATTGTAAATGTAGTCGCTGGTGACATCGTTGTGATAATCCTTCAGATCCGGTCCGCCGACCAATGCACCCCAGAGGGTGTGCGTCTGCGGATCAGGTTCATCCATGCTCTGAGTTGACGAACAGGAAGCGGCTCTGTGGTGGGGATGGGTGGCATAGCTGTTTTCATAGCCCACTTCGAAGGAATAGCCCATGGGGTTATCGCCCAGAATGTATTCCATCTGATCCTTCGCCCACTCCGCAAATGTCAGATCGCCTGTTTCCTTGGCGTAGACCATGGCGCAAAGTCCGGCTGCCGTATTGTATCGTGCGCTGCCGTAGTCAGAAACCACCGCAAAGCCGGCGGGAGATTTCGCAATCCATGCGCCGTCGGCTTCCGGCAGATCTTTAATCTCGCTGGCGGTGATCTTGGAGTTCCACAGCTGGTCGTCCATGCCGAAATACTTGTGCTTGGTCACAGGAACGTTAAAGTCTGCGTTGGCAGCATCTGCCTCATTCATACCCGACCAGAATTCCAGATTCCAGCGGAAGATGTACCAGTCACGGGAGATGTTGGTCACCGGTGCCAGCTTCGCAAAGACACCGCCCCAGACGGTATCCCAGCAGTGCACCCAGATGTTCTGCCAGCAGTTTCCGGTATCAGAAATGATACGCTTCAGATAGCCGGTGTAGGGATGTGCGCCCATTTCGCCGGTGACAGACTCATCCACGCTGATGATGTCGTCGATATAGTCGTAGTTCTCGGTGCAGTAATAGAGCCAGACGGCTGCCCAAGCCAGTTCATCATAGTCATAGCTGGAGGTATAGAAACCGCCGTCGTAGCCAAGGCTGTCCACCACCAGCGTGGTATCTCCGGTTTCGTGGTGCGTCTTGACGGAAAATTCATAGAGCGCCAGCGCATAATCCAGACACTTCTGCGCATACTCCGGATCGGTGTCTTTAAAGTTCAGATAGTTGACCGCCAGCGATGCTGCTGCACCTGCGGTCTGGTCGGATGCCGGCGTTTCTGTGGTGGCGAAGTATGCCGGACGCTTGACAGCACAGGAAGAGGTTGCCACATAGGTGTCATCCACCTGCAATTCCGGCGCACACCAATAGTTGTGGTCGTTGTTTCCCTCACCCACCTGATAGCAATATGCCACTACGTTGCCGTCATCGTCCAGGAAAGTGGCTTTCAGGAAATAGTCGTTGATCCAGCGCAGCTCGTCCTCCACGTGCTTTTGCAGTCCCATCTGCACATAGGAGTCCCGAAATTCGTAATAACCCCAGCCTACAGTGGAGGCAGAATAGCTGCCCGGCAGACCGAATTTGACGTGGTCTCCGGCATCGTGCCAGCCGCCGGTCAGATCGACGCAGCCATCGCCGTCCGGATCCAGATACTGCCGATTGGCATCGATAAATTCCTGACTCATATTCGTGCCGACGTAGAGTCCCTCGGCAGCGCTGGCACCGCCATCGCCTTTTCCGCTGTCCTCGTTGGCTTTTCCGCCGCCCAGACTTTGCATGGGCACCAGCGGGATCATGCCATCTTTCACGTGGCAGTTTCCCCGCCAAGAATAATAGCCGTCATCTGCCACCTCGTCGCCGCATTTATTGGCATCGTAAAAGCAGAGCGCTAGCTGAAGCGCCTCGGCAAAGTTGTCGTAATTGTTCGGATTCTCCTTGTCGACCACTGCCGCATCCGCCGGCAGTCCCGCAGCAGTGACAAGCATCACACCGCTGAGCAGTCCGGCAAACAACCGCCGGAATCGTTTTGAAATCATCTGAATTCATCCTCCCTCATGGTTCGGAGCCACTGCACTGCTCTGTACAGCTGACTCCTACGATTCTTCTTTCTTATCGTATACCCGGTCAAAAATCAGCTGGTACCCGTTGCATCCATCTTTAATGACACGATTGACACGGCTGATGGTCGCAGTACTCGCCCCCGTTTCCTCCACAATATCATGAAATACATGTCCTTCATGCAGCAATTTCGCCACCTGTAGCCGCTGCGAAATTGCGTTCAATTCCTGATACGTGCACAGATCCTTAAAAAAAGCATGACACTCCTCTGGCGTTTTCAGTGCCAGGATCGCCTCAAATAACGCTGCCATATCTGCATCCTGCCGTTCTCTTTTCATGCCGTTTCCCGCATCCTTTCCTGTACAGCCGGAACCGCTCCAGCCTTTTTTGATTTTGAACCTGTTTTCTCCGAAATACATGCTGTCACACGGTATTGTGTCCTTCAAAGAAACACTTTCAAATAATATCATTGTATCATATTCTGTTCAAATTGTAAATAGTACTTTGCAGTTTTTCGGATATTTCAGCAAAATGTCCAGAAACGCCACTTTTTTTTGGGCAGGCAGACAAAAAAGGAACTGCCCCTGCAGCAGGTGGTACCCGATACCGCAAAGGCAGTTTCCCAATTTAGGAAAGTATTTTAGGAATTTGCAAAAAGGTTCAGGAGGATGGAATCAGTCCTGAAGTGCATCGTAGCCTGTTTCACCGGTACGAATCTTCACAACATCTTCTACATCGTAGACGAAGATCTTGCCATCGCCGATCTTGCCGGTATACAGCACCTTCTTCACTGCGTCTACGATTTTCTGCGGCGGGATCTTTGCCACAACGGCTTCGACCTTGACCTTCTTGAGGAGCTTGGTTCCCTCGGTCTTAACGCCACGATAATAGGACTCGTTGCCCTTCTGCGAGCCATAGCCCATGACATGAGTTACGGTGACACCGTTCACGCCCATAGAGGACAGGGTTGCCTGCAATGCATCCAGTCTGTCCGGATTGCACATCACAACCAGCTTGGTCATCTTTGCCTTTGCACCGTTTGCCGGCTTCATGATCAGCTCCGACTCCGGAATGGTGACACCAGTAGCAGCTGCGTCCGCAGCATCCGATGCCATTGAAACCGTAGACGGCATAAAGTCTGCATAAGCGGAGGGCAGGTTGTGCTCGGTTGCGTCCAGACCAAGAACTTCTTCCTCGGCAGAAACACGCAGACCGATGGTCTTCTTGATGATAAAGAATGTGAGTGCGATGGTGACAGAAGTCCATGCCAGAATGCAGACAACACCCAGCGCCTGTACGCCCAGAACGGTGAAGCCGCCGCCATAGAACAGACCGTCATAAACATCGTTTGCCGGAACGGAAGTGGTTGCAAACAGACCAACTGCCAGTGTGCCCCACAGACCATTCATAAAGTGTACAGCTACTGCGCCCACCGGATCGTCTACGTGCAGCACGTGATCCAGGAACCATACGCCGAAGCATACCAGCAGACCGGAAATAATACCGATGATGGCAGAACCAAAGGCATCGACCACATCGCATCCGGCGGTGATGGCAACCAGACCGGCCAGAGAAGCATTCAGACACATGGACACATCCGGCTTGCCATACTTGATCCAAGTGAAGATCATGCAGGAAACGGTTGCCAGTGCCGGTGCGATGGTGGTGGTCAGGAAGATGGTGCCCAGCTGCGGAACAGAAGTTGCAGCAGCGCCGTTGAATCCGTACCAGCCGAACCACAGGATGAAGACACCCAGTGCGCCGATGGTCAGGGAGTGACCCGGAATTGCGTTTACCTTTACCTTGCCGTCCTTGGTCTTGGTGAATTTACCAATACGGGGACCAAGGATTGCTGCGCCGATCAGTGCGGAAACACCGCCGACCATGTGGATGACACCGGAACCTGCGAAATCGTGGAACGGTGTGGAAAGCTGCGACAGCCAGCCGCCGCCCCATACCCAGTGGGTTTCTACCGGATAGATCACAGCGGAAATCACTGCGGAATAGATACAGTAGGAAATGAACTTGGTACGCTCTGCCATGGCACCGGAAACAATTGTCGCTGCCGTCGCACAGAATACCAGATTGAAGACGAAGCTCGACCAGTCAAAGTTTGCATAGTCCGAGAAGATGTCAAATCCCGGCTTGCCGATGATACCGGCAAGGTCTTCGCCGCACAGGATTCCAAAGCCAATTAAGATGAACACCACTGTACCAAGACAGAAGTCCATCAGATTTTTCATAATGATGTTACCGGCGTTCTTTGCTCTGGTAAATCCAGCCTCCACCATTGCAAAACCGCACTGCATAAAGAATACCAGTGCCGCACCGACCAGATACCAAATGCCATATACATTGCCGTTAATCAAATCCAGAACGGAATTTTGATCCATAAGAATGCACCTCTCCATGTTGTTATTTTTTCTGGCGGCAGCGGTACCAGTTCTGTCGCCGAGAAATAAAAAAACAGCAAGGGCATTGAGCTTGTGAACTCAGCGCCTTTGCTGTTCTTGTCACTTAGTATACCAGCTTTTTTGGCAATTGTCAAGAAAAAAATCGCCGAAACTCAGTACTTCTTGAAAAAACAATTATTTTTGCAGGATTCTTTATTTCAAAAAACCAAATCCGCTTTTTCTTTTCTTTTTCAATCAAATTCAATCAAAAAAGCGGTACGTCCGCCTCACTTGCTTTCTTTTCCGCCGAAAGAATCCGTCAGAATCTGTGCCGTCTTCTTCAGGTAATCCACATCCGCCTGTGCCAATGCGCCGGCATCGCATGCCTTTGCCACATTGGGATCCAGCGGAACACGCTCCAGAACCGGCACGTTGGTACTGTCTACAGCATCATCCGAGCCAAACAGCGGGATTTCTCTGCCGCAGTCCGGACACTTCAGAAACCGCATATTCTCTACCATGCCCAGAACCGGAATGTCCATCTTCTGTGCCATCTGCACTGCCTTCTGCACGATCATGGAAACCAGCGACTGCGGGGTGGAAACGATGATGATACCATCCAGCGGCAGGCTCTGGAACACGGTCAGCGGAACATCGCCCGTCCCCGGAGGCATGTCCACGAACATGAAGTCCACGTCGCCCCACTTAACATCCTCCCAGAACTGCTTGACTACGCCGGAGATCACAGGGCCACGCCAAAAGACCGGATCAGTCTCATTTTCCAGCAGCAGGTTCAGGGACATGACCTTGGTTCCCTCTGCGGTCACGAACGGCAGCAGGTTGTCGTCCTCGGTCTGCGCATGCTGGTGAATGCCGAAGATCTTCGGGATGGACGGGCCGGTGATATCGGCGTCCAGCACAGCTGCACGGTAGCCCAGACGCTGAGTCTGGATGGCGAGCAGGCTGGTAACCAGCGACTTTCCGACGCCGCCCTTTCCGCCGACCACGCCGATGACACTGCGAACACCCTTTGTATTGTTGATGACACGTTCATTCTGTTCCTTCTCCTGACATCCGCTGCTGGTGGAACAGGAACTGCACTGATGATTACAATCAGACATGATGAAAAAACTCCTTCCAGTTGCAGAGCGCCATGCCAGACGGCGCTCTGTTCGTTCTCCCAGACGACACAGTGCTTTTCCTGTATGCCGGGTATCCCTATTATACCACAAATTCCCCGAAAGTGCAAGTCACTCAGAAAAATGTGAGCGCCCTGTTTCGCCGGAATATCCCGCATGTCCCACCGCATACACTATTCCGAGGTGATTCGATGTTTTTACAATTACTCCAACAGGTTTTCTTTTTCTTTCTACATGTGGCGGAGTCCGGTTCTTTCCGTAAGCCGCTGACCAAACAGGAGGAATCGGACTGCTTCAATGCCATGGCGCAGGGCGACCGCCATGCACGGGAACGTCTGATTCTGCACAACATGCGCCTTGTGGTGCACATCACCAAAAAGTATGGGGTGCTTCCGGCAGAACAGGAGGAACTGATCTCCATTGGTACCATCGGGCTCGTCAAGGCGGTGGATTCCTTTGACAACAGCAAGGGGGCGAGGTTTGCCACCTACGCCAGCCGCTGCATTGAAAACGAGATTCTCATGAACTTCCGTGCCCAGAAAAAGCACGCCGACCAGCTCTATATGGGCGAGCCTATCGACACCGACAGCGAGGGCAATCAGCTCACACTCATGGACATTATGGACGACGGCAGCGACCTGCCGGAGATGGTGGACACACTGATCCAGTCCCAGCAGCTATACCAGTATCTGCAAAACTGCCTGACGCCACGGGAAGCCGAGATTCTGGTGCAGCGATACGGGCTGTACGGCAAAGCACCCATGACACAGCGGGAGATCTCCAAGAAAATGGGCATTTCCCGCTCCTACGTCTCCCGCATTGAAAAGCACGCCATTGAAAAGCTCCGTCTAGCATACCAAAGAGAATGAAGACAGCAAAGCCCCGCTGCAAATGCACAGGATTGCAGCGGGGGCTTATCATTTCAAATTATAACTTACTTCTGTTTCATTTCCGCAGAAACCGCCTCGAATTCATCCACGATTTCCTGTTCCGGCGCCTTGGTCAGCAGCGATACCACAACAATGGCAATCAGCGCACACACGAATGCCGGCAGCAGCTCGTAGATGGCGAACACACCGCCCAGCTTGCTGACAGCAAACTTCCAGACGAAAACCATAATGCCGCCGGTGAGCATGCCGGCAAGTGCACCGTATTTATTAGAGCGCTTCCAGAACAGTGCAGTCAAAACCACAGGGCCAAAAGTTGCACCGAATCCAGCCCACGCAAAGGATACCACACGGAAGACAGAGCTGTTGCTGTCCCATGCCAGAATGATACCCAGCACAGCGATAACCAACAGCACGGCGCGTGCTACCATCATGGACTGCTTTTCTGACAGCTTCACATGGAAAACGCCCTTCATCAGGTTCTCCGACACACTGGACGAAGCTGCCAGCAGCTGAGAGTCCGAGGTGGACATGGTGCACGCCAGAATTCCGGCAAAGATCAGACCGGCAATCAGCGCAGCGCCAACGCTGTGCTTGCTGAGCACTGTTGCCATTTCCAGAACAATGGTCTCCGAACGGGAGGAAGTGGCAAGCTCTTCAATGGTGCCGTTGGCAGTCAGCGCATTGCCGATGATGCCGATAAACACAGCAACACCCATGGCGATCACCACCCAGGTTGAGGCGATACGGCGGGAGATCTTAATCTTGTTCTTATCGTCAATCGCCATGAAACGCAGCAGGATGTGAGGCATACCGAAGTAGCCAAGTCCCCACGCCAGCGTTGAAACAATGCTCAGTCCCCCAAAGGAAACCAGTCCCCCGTCCGCAGTTCTCGTGCTGGTGAAGCTGAGATAGTTTTCAATGCCGCGTGCATTTTCCATAACATTCTCCAGACCGCCGGCAGTGTACACGCCGTAGATCACCAGAACCACCAGCGCAGAGGTCATGACGATGCTCTGAATCAGGTCGGTAAAGCTTGCCGCCAGAAATCCGCCCAGACAGGTGTAGGCGATGATGATGACAGCGCTGATGATCATTGCCATGTGGTAATCCCACCCGAAGAGCTGATTGAACAGCTTGCCGCAGGCGGAAAAGCCAGAGGCGGTGTAGGGCACAAAGAAGACCAGAATGACCAGCGCAGCGATGCCCATGAGCACGTGCCTGTTATCCCGATAGCGGTTGGAGAAAAAATCCGGAATGGTAATGGCGTTTCCACAGCGCTGGGAGTACACACGCAGACGCTTGGCAACGATCAGCCAGTTCAGATAAGTACCAATGGCAAGACCGATGACGGTCCAGCCGACCTCGGCGCATCCGCTCAGATACGCCAATCCCGGAAGTCCCATAAGCAGATAACTGCTCATGTCCGACGCCTCTGCACTCATGGCAGAGACGATCGGTCCCAGACGCCGTCCGCCCAGATAGAAATCCCCGACACTGCTGTTTTTCTTGGAGTAGACCGCTCCGATTATGACCATTGCCGCCATATAGACGAGAATGGCAATGAGAATACATACGACTGATTTTGTCACAGACCACAGCTCCTTTTTTCTTTTGACCGTGCACAATTTCGAGCACTCCCGATTGAAATTGACACAATTACTTTTATTATACCATGTTATTCACAAAAAGCGCAAGCGAAATTGCATATTTTTATGTGAATATTTTGTAAAAGAACCGAATTTCTCCTTTAAAATTGTATGTTTTCTTTTGGATTCCGTATTTTTTTTGCAATAGTACTTGCCACCCATCAAAAAAAATGATATAATAGAAATGAGATTACATGATATTTCAGCTGTATTCTTTCGAATTGTCCTCTTTGATTTTGTGCAGAATTACAGAAAGGAAAGGAAGAGCCTGTTTGCTGCGTCTGGTTTTGGCAAGCGGGCGTGGACGCAAAACCATGAATTCAAAATCCATCTGGGGAAAAAGACTTCTTTCTCTGGTGAGTGCCGCCTATTGTGCGATGGTCTGCTGGTTTTCTTATCTCGCACTGTTCTATGAAGTTTCTATCCCAAACAAAACCGCTTTCTGCGGCGTTTTCTCCGCAGTTTCCCTTGCAGCGCTGATTGCGATGCTCTACAGCCGCTTTCAGATCCTGACACGTCTTTCCAGCATTGTCATGCTGCCTGCGGCGCTGCCATTCATTTTGATCTGCTTCGGAAAATGGGAGGTCATCCTGCCCATTGCCGTGACGGCGCTGGTCATCTTCTTTTTGTCCGGTGCCGGAGAGACCACCAAAACCATTTTCGGTGTCATCTATCTCCTGCTCTATGTGCTGGGCTCGCTGGGGTACTTTATGGTGATGTCCTTCTTTGCCTCGCCCGCCAACCAGAGCATTCTGGAATCCGGCACTTCTCCCTCGCAGGTATACCGCTATGAGGTCATTCAGACAGAGGACAGCTCCGGCGGCAACCTTGCCATTCACGTAGAGCCGAACGAGCTGGACATTGACCTGCCGCTGATCTCTTTTGTTGCCGTAGGCTATGACCGCACAGTATATCTGGAACGGCCGCTTCAGGAGAATGTGCAGGCAGTGACATGGACAACTGTATCCCGTGCAGAAATCACGCAGCAGCTGCTCGCCATCTCCGATGATCTGGAACTGGATCTGAACGATACCCAGAAAGCCGTGCTCGGTGTTTCTGCAGACGATACCGTCTATTTGCGGGATCTGTCGGATGCGCAGCTGGAACAGCTGGGCGTACCGGAGGACAACGACGTTCTGACCTATGGCGATGAGGTTTGCTTCCGCTCCTATATTGCAGTGCTGGAAGAGTACTTTGCACCGGAAAAGCGTCAGTTCTCGCTGTTTTAACCCCGCAGAAGAGCCTGTTTCATTCTCAGGTTCTCAATATATTTTTTATTCTATTTTTATAGGAGGCTATCCCAATGAGCGAATTTTTTAAGAGTATCCCCAAAATTGCATATGAGGGCAAACATTCCAAGAATCCGCTGGCATTTAAGTTCTACAATCCGGAAGAAGTCATCGCTGGCAAGACCATGCGGGAACAGCTGAAGTTTGCGCTGTCCTGGTGGCACACCATGGGCGGCGACGGCACCGACATGTTCGGCTGCGGCACGACCGATAAGACCTGGGGCTGCGCAGACACTTCTGAGCGTGCCAAGGCAAAGGTTTACGCTGCTTTCGAGATTATGGAAAAGCTGAGCATCGACTACTACTGCTTCCACGACAGAGACCTCTCTCCGGAGTACGGCAGTCTGGGCGAAACCAACGAGAAGCTGAAAGAGATCGTAGACCTGTGCAAAAAAATGCAGGACAAGACTGGCAAGAAGCTGCTGTGGGGCACCGCAAAGTGCTTTGATCACCCCCGCTTCATGCACGGCGCAGGCACCTCTCCCAGTGCAGATGTTTTCGCATTTGCAGCAGCACAGATCAAGAATGCCATTGACGCTACTGTCAAGCTGGGCGGTCAGGGCTACGTTTTCTGGGGCGGCCGTGAAGGCTATGAGACACTGCTGAACACCAACATGGGTCTGGAGCTGGACAACATGGCTCGTCTGATGCATCTGGCTGTGGACTATGCAAGAAGCATCGGCTACACTGGCGACTTCTACGTTGAACCGAAGCCGAAGGAACCCACCAAGCACCAGTACGACTTTGACTCGGCAACCGTCATCGGTTTCCTGAACAAGTACGGTCTGGACAAGGATTTCAAGCTGAACATCGAGGCAAACCATGCCACACTGGCACAGCACACCTTCCAGCACGAGCTGCGTGTGGCAAGAACCAACGGCATGTTCGGTTCCATCGATGCCAACCAGGGCGATCCGCTGCTGGGCTGGGATACTGACCAGTTCCCGACCAATGTCTATGACACCACCCTGTGCATGTACGAGGTTCTGAAGGCAGGAGGCTTCACCAACGGCGGTCTGAACTTCGACGCCAAGGCAAGACGCGGCTCCTTCGAGCTGGAGGACATCTTCCACAGCTACATCGCTGGTATGGATGCATTCGCACTGGGTCTGCGCATTGCAGACAAGCTGATCCAGGACGGCAGAATCGACAAGTTCGTAGAAGACCGCTATGCAAGCTGGAACACCGGCATTGGTGCAGAAATCATCGCTGGCAAGGCTTCTATGGAAGATCTGGAAAAGTACGCTGTTGAAAAGGGCGAAGTAACTGCTTCCCTGTCCAGCGGCCGTCAGGAAATGCTGGAAGATATCATGAACGATATCATGTTCAGCCTGTAAGTTTCACACAAGAGCACCCGTTTCGTAAATGAAACCGGTGAACAAACGACAAGAGCGCAGAACCTCAGCATTTTGCTGCGGTTTATGCGCTCTTTTTGGAGGAATCGAACATGACCATTGAAACCGGAAGACCAGCGGATTGCAGCGGCAGACCGGAAAAGGAGTGCGCCGTATACGACCTTCTGGAACGGCTGGACATTCCCTTTACACGGGCAGACCATCCGGCTGCATTTACCATGGAGGAATGCGAGGCTGTTTCACAGGCGCTGCACACGCCGATTTGCAAGAACCTGTTTCTTTGCAACCGGCAGAAAACCGCTTTCTATCTGCTGCTTCTGCCAGCATCCAAGCCCTTTCGCACCAAAGAGATCACAGCACAGCTGGGATGCGCCCGCCTCTCTTTCGCCGGCGAGGAGCAGCTGGCATCGCTGCTGCATCTGACTCCCGGCTCTGCCACCATCTTTGGCTTGCAGTATGACACGGAAAATCGGGTGCAGCTAGTGGTGGATCGTGACCTGCTGGACGAAGCATACTTCGGCTGTCATCCCTGCATCAACACTTCTACCATCCGGCTGAAAACCAGCGATGTCTTTGATCGGCTGACCCATGCGCTGCACCACGATTACACCCTCGTCACCCTGAAAGGAGAATGAAGCTATGGCAAAGGAAAAAATCCTCAAAACCAACGCCATCCGGATGCTGGAAAAGGCAAAAGTTCCCTACACCCACCGTGTCTGGGAGGCTGCCACCGGACAGCACACCGGCGTGGAGCTCGCCGCAGCGCTGGGACAGAATCCGGAACAGGTGTTCAAGACACTGGTCACTGTGGCGAAATCCGGAGAGCACTATGTCTTTCTTGTTCCCGTGGCGGAGGAGCTGGATTTGAAAAAAGCGGCAGCTGCCGTTGGAGAGAAAGCGATTTCCATGTGCAAGTCCAAGGAATTGCTGCCGCTGACGGGGTACATTCACGGCGGCTGCTCTCCCATCGGCATGAAAAAGCTGTTCCGCACCACCATTCACGAAACGGCGCAGAATTTTCCCACCATTTTGTGCAGTGCCGGAAAAATCGGACACCAGCTGGAACTGTCTTTGGATAGTCTGCGCCAAGTCGTTCCGTTTCAGCTGGCGGACATCATTGTGGAAAAATAACGCACCATAAAGGAAAGGACTGAGGATGAAGTATTGCATAACTGCTGCCGAACGGTGCGGTACCTGTTACCACGAATTTCAGCGGGGAAAGTTCGGAAAATTCTTTTGGAACAAGACACAGTTCTGGGAGGAGGACTCTCTTCTGCTCCACGATGATCTAATGCGTTCCTCCGGATTCGGTGCGTTTCTCGGCGCACAGCTTCCGAATTATGCGCCATTCGGCATCACCTATGTCACGCAAATTCAGTGGCAAAACTTGTTCCTGGCAGCGCAGCAGCAGGGCGGTGCTGTCGCTGAGATTGCCGGTGAAATCGACAGCTGGGCGCAGGAAACATTCCAGTCCCACACCATGTTCACCATTCTCGGCATGTGACCCATGTGTGCCGCTCCCGCAGCAACCAGAACACCAGCACATACAGCGGCAGGGCGATGCCCAAAAACAGCACCATGCCCACGGCACGCTCCCGCAGCGCAGGACAGAACAGTTCCGGCAGTGCGGCAACTGCAAATGAAAACACAACGGCAAACAGCGGCTTCCCCAGGAGTTTTCCCGGATGGAACGGCATGTTTGCCGTTTTTGCTGCCATGCGCAGGCGATTGCAGTTCCCGAACACGTTGCTGGTATAGTAGGATGCCACGATGCCATAAAATCCAAACAGCGGAATAAAAATCAGCACCACGCAAATGCGGATGACATATTCTGCCAGATAGTTGAGCGAGGAGAAGTTCTGCTTTCCCATGCCCTTGAGCAGCGCCTCCAAAACGATTTCCAGATAGATAAACGGCACGACCGGCGCCAGAATCCGAATCATTTTTCCGGAGAGCGTGCCGCCGTCCATCCAGTATCCCACCCTGCCGCCGAATTTCAGCAGGATTGCGGCAATGAGAATGGCGAAGATCAGCGTCAGCTGAATCACACGCTCGGTCAGATGGCAAACACGGCGCTGATTGCCTGCGGCGTTGGCACGGGCGATCTCCGGAATCAGAATCCCCGACAGTGCGCACAGCATGGTGGATGGAAAGAACAGCACCGGAATCACAACGCCCTCAAAAGTCCCGAACTGCTCCAGTGCACGGCTGGCACTGGAGCCGGACTGCCGGAGGGTGATGGGGATCAGGGTGTCGTTCGCCGTGCTGAGCGCTGCGGTCAGGCATCCGCCCAGTGCCACCGGAAATGCCAGCCTGCCATAACGCCAAAAGGAAAGGCTGCATGTTCCGCCGGATTCTCTGCGCCGGACATACAGCACTGTCAGAAAAATCGCCGTGCAAAATGTTCCGGCTGCCATACTGTAAATCAAATCCCGACAGACCTGCACGGAACTTGCAGCTCCGTGGCGCAGAAGAAATGCCAGAATCCCCACACGCAGCAAAAATTCCAGCACATCGCAGAGCGCCGGCACTGCCACACGGCACACGGCGTTGAAATACCCACGCAGGCACGCACAGTACCCCCACAGCGGCAGCAGCAGTGCCATCATCCGTACCGCATCTGCCAGTGCCGCATCCCGCAAAAACTGCCGGCTGAGTTCCGGCGCAAACCAGTACACCGCCGTGGAAACCGGCACAGCGAGCATCAGGCAAAAACAAAGTCCGTGGCGCAGCACCCGTGCCGGACAGCCGCCGGTGCGCCCCAGTTCCTCCGACACAAACCGGCTGGCGCAGAGCATGGCATTTCCACCGGCAGCCATAGCAGCCAGCTGAAAAAATGAACCGGCGAGCGCCAGAATGCCCACTGTTTCCGCCCCGACACGGCGTGTCATCCACGACTGAAACCACAGTGACAGACACTCCAGAACAAACTGTACCGCAGTCATCTTTATCGTATCTCGTATCACACTGCGTTTTCGCATGGCAGTGCCTCCTCCCGCATAACCGCATCTCTTAGAGCCTGTTTCAGCTTATGCAGTTCTGCCGGAAAATATGGCACAAAAAAATCAGCGGAACCATGTTCCGCTGACATTCAGCTTTTCAGGTTGTTCAAGATTCCTCCGGATGTTCCGCCTGCCATGCAGCGATGGCATGCAAAAAATCCTTGCCGTACTTCTGGCTTTTGACGATACCCACGCCGGACACCTGCCGCAGTTCTCCCATGGTACGGGGCTTTTTGCGGCACATATCCCGCAGCGAGGCATCTGTAAAAATGATGTATGCAGGAACACCCTCCGCTCTGGCGAATTCCGTTCGCAGCTCCCGCAGCTTCTGAAACAGTCCCTGTTCCTCCGACGATACGGAATCGTCGCTGCTTCCCATGGAGATGCGCTTCTTCTGCACAATGGGCACACGGTGCGACACCTGTTTTTCGCCCCGAATCACCGCAGCCGAACCGCTGGTCAGGACAAGCTCCGAAAAATCCTGAAACGGCCGCAGCGCCAGACACTCCATCTCCACCAGTTCGTCGATCAGCTGTGCCACCTGCCGCCGTGTCATTTTTTCGATGATGCCGTAGGTGGAGAGCTTGTCCAGCCGCATCCGCAAAATGGATTCTTTTTTGCTGCCGATGAGGATATCGGCGGTCATGGTGCGGCTCAGGTGATAGCCCGCTTTTTGCCCACGATATACGCAGGAGATGATTTTTTTCGCCTCCAGCGTGACGTCCTCCTCCCGATAGTTGGTCAGACAGCAGGAACAGTTCCCACAGGTCTCCGGCGCTTTTTCGCCGAAATATTGCAGCATCCGCCGCCGCAGACAGCTGGTGGAGGTGGCGTAAAATGTCATCTGCCGGAGCCGTTCCTCCCCCTTTTGCAGGAGGGATTCCCGCAGCGATGCCTCCTCAATCTCGGCATTTTCCTTTCCCCGTTCCAGCAAAAACTGATTGGTGCGGACATCCCGTCCGCTGTACAGCAGGATGCACTGCGCCGGTTCTCCATCTCGTCCGGCACGCCCAGCCTCCTGATAGTAACTCTCCAGATCCATGGGCATCTGGTAGTGAATGACAAAAGACACGTTGGACTTGTCGATTCCCATGCCAAAGGCGTTGGTCGCCACCATAATCGTCTGGCGGTCATAGAGAAAATCCTCCTGATTGGCGGAGCGCTCTTTTTCAACAAGTCCGGCGTGGTATCGTGTGGCAGGATATCCTTTCTCACGCAAAGCATTGCAGACGTCCTCCACGGCTTTTCGGGTGGAACAATAGATGATTCCGCTTTTTCCGGCATTTTCTGTGAGAATCTGAATGACCTCGTCCATTTTCTTCTGTGGCTGGCGCACACCGAAAAACAGATTCTTCCGGTCAAACCCTGTCTTTACCGACACCGGATTTTGCAGGTGCAGCAGTGCGGCAATATCCGTCTCGACCTGCTGAGTCGCCGTGGCAGTGAACGCACAGCAGACCGGACGAACCGGCAGCTGCTCCACAAACGGCACGATGTCCAGATAGCTCTGCCGGAAATCCTGTCCCCACTGAGAAACACAGTGTGCCTCATCCACCGCCACCATGGAAACCGGAACCTCTGCTGTCAGCGCAAGAAAATGCTCCGTCATCAGGCGCTCCGGTGCAGCATACAGAATCCGGTACTGTCCGTTCCGCACTCCGATCATCGTATCGGCAAACTGTGCGGGCGAGATGGTACTGTTGAGGTACGCCGCCGGAATCCCCACCTGATGCAGCGCCTCCACCTGATCTTTCATCAGAGAGATCAGCGGAGAAATGACGATTGTCAGCCCCGGCAGGAGCATGGCGGAAATCTGATAGCACACGGATTTTCCGGCACCAGTGGGCATGATCGCCAGCACATCCCGCCCCTGCAAAATGGCATCGATTGCCTGCTTCTGTCCGCTGCGGAACTCCCGATGTCCAAAATACTGCTGCAGCAGCGCCTCCGGTGTTCTCACAATTCCTGCGCTCCTTCCTCCGGCAGCGGATGCCACCGTTCCAGCTCCTCCTGTGCCGACCGCAGCAGAAGTTCGCTGGGATTCTCGCCGCCCATGATTCGGGCGATCTCACGAATACGCCCCTCCTCGGTCAGCGGCATGACATGTGTTTCCGTTCTGCCGCAGTCCGTCTGCTTTTCGATCATCAGATGATGATCCGCCATCACTGCGATCTGCGAGAGGTGCGTCACGCAGAGCACCTGCCGCAGCTGTCCCACCTCACGGAGTTTCATTCCGATCTTCTGAGCCGCTTTTCCGCTGACACCGGTGTCGATCTCATCGAAAATCAGCGTGGGGATGCTGTCCCGATCGGCGATGACGCACTTCAGCGCCAGCATGATGCGGGACAGCTCACCGCCGGAGGCAATGCGTGCCAGCGGGCGTGGCTCTTCCCCACGGTTGGCGGAAATCAGAAATTCCAGGTTGTCCATACCGTGAATGGTCAGCTTTCCCATAGTGTGCTTTCCGGTCAGCACCACATTGGGCATATTCAGGAATGCCAGCTGTTCTGTCACCTGTGCAGCAAAACGCTCCAGCAGCTGCGCACGGTACTCTGAGAGCTCCTTTGCCTGCGTGGACACCTGCTCCAGCAGCTGCTTCTTTTCCTCCCGCAGCGCCTCAATTTCCGCTGCATCGCTCTGCATCTGCTGAAGCTCTTCCTCCGCCTGCTGATACTGCTGCATCAGTTCATCCCCCGTGCACTGATACTGCTTGCCCAGCGCACGGATTTCCTGTAACCGTTTCGTGACCTGCGCATACCGTGCCGGATCCATATCCAGCTGTTCCCGCAGATTCCGGCACTCCGCAGCGATGTCCTCCACCTCAATGCGCACGGTGTTCAGACGCTCATACAGTGCGGAGAAATCGCTGCGCAGCTCGGCAATGGCGGACAGTTCCTCCGCAGCCTCCTCGGTGCGGTCCACCGCAGTTCCGCCGGACTCCTCACCGCTGAGCAGTTCCTCCGCATTCTGAAGCGCACTGGAAATCCCGCCCACATGCTGGAGCAGTTCCAGTTCCTCCTCCAATGCGGATTCCTCTCCGGCTTCCAGCCCCAAGTCCTCCACATCCTGCACCAGCTGTCGCAGATACTGCCGGCGGTGCGCCTTCTCCTGTTCCAGCTTTCCCAGGTGGTTCAGGCGCTTCGCCGTCTGCTGCAATGCACGAAAGCTCTCCTGATACCGGTGCAGCCGTGTGTCATCTCCGCCAAAAGCGTCCAGAATTTGCAGATGGCATTCCGGCGAGAGCAGCACCTGATTGTCATGCTGTCCGTGGATGTTGATCAGCGTGCTGCCGATCTCCCGCAGCACGGAAACCGTAGTGGTATGTCCATTGACCCGTGCTGCACTTCCGCCGTCCGCTGCGATCTCCCGTGTCAGCAGCAACTCGTCGTCCTCGTGGGAGATGGAAAGCGCATCCAGCTTGGCGCAGACCGCCGGAGAGAGCTTGGTAAACAGCGCCGTAATGACCGCTTTTTTGCAGCCGGTCCGCACGATATCTCTGGTCACACGCTGCCCCAGTACGGCATGAATGCCATGGATCAGGATGGATTTTCCGGCACCGGTCTCCCCGGTGAACACGTTCAGATGGGGCGAAAACGGAATACGGGCGTGGGCGATGACTGCCAGATTTTCGATTTCCAATTCTGCTAACATCAAAAGCCTCCCTTTCCTGCCGATGATCCAAAGAACAGCGCAAACTCCCGTGCCAGCGTTTCCGTCCGGAGCAGAACGAACACCGTATCATCTCCGGCAATCGTTCCAACAACACCCTCACGCTTCACGGAATCCAGCGCCACTGCCACCGCCTGCGCCATGCCAGAGCGGCAGTGAATCACCGCCATGTGTCCGGCATAATCGGTGCGGAGCACGGCGTCCTGAAAAATACCGCTGGTGCCCTCCTGGATCACCGGTGCTGTATAGCAGGCACGCTTTCCGCTGCGCCGCTGCTTGACCAGATGCAGCTCCCGAATGTCCCGTGAGAGCGTCGCCTGCGTCACCTCGAATCCCATGGCTGCGACTCTCTCCCGCAGCAGCTCCTGCGTCGGGATCTCTTCCCGTGCGATCAAAGACAAGATTGCGTCCTGCCGTTCCTTTTTCATGACAAACCTCCAGACATGCTATTTTCCATCTTTCAGGGACTGCATCAGTTTTCGGCTGAGGGAATCGAAAAAGGTGTTTCCGCTCAGATCCAAAATTCCCAACATCTCTGAAGCACCGGAAATTTCCAGTGTCTCCTCCTCCCGAAATTCCACCGGTTTTTCCCCATCTGCACAGAGATAGACATCGTGGTCTTCCCGTACCCGACACGACACCTGCAATTCATTATGAGGCGAAAACAGAATGGGACGGGCAGAGAGGGAGTGGGGACAGATGAGCGTCATCTCGATGCAGGGAAACTCCGGCTCGATGATCGGCCCGCCGGCAGAGAGGGCATAAGCAGTAGAGCCTGTCGGCGTGCTGAAAATCAGCCCGTCCGCCCGATAGTTGCCCAGCACCACGTTATTGCGGGAGACTGTGAACTCGATGACACGGGAAAAATTACGGGAAATGACGATGTCATTCAGCGCCAGAAATTCCCGCTTACAGGTACCGTCCGGCTGTAGCAGTCTGCCCTTGAGCAGCATTCTGCGGGAAACCCGATAGTCCCCCGTCTGAAGCCGTGCCACTTCGCCGATCTGATCCGGCTCCATGGATGCCAGAAAACCGAGCCGTCCGGTATTGATGCCGAGCAGCATCGCCTTTGTCCCCACCACATGGCGGGCGCAGTGTAAAATGGTGCCGTCTCCGCCAATGGCAATGGCAACATCAGCACTCTGCACCGCCTCCAAAAACGGCGCATAGCAGACAAATGGCAGGCCGCTTAGCAGCTTCCGGCAGCACGGGTCTGCCCAGACGGCAATGCCATTCCGGTACAGTGCGTTGCACACATCCTGTGCCACCGATGCAGCGCTTTTGTTCTGCAAATGGTGAAATAACACGACCTTCATTTCCGTCCCTCCTTTGCCAGCGCCGCCTGCACGACAGCAGCAAGGTCTGGAATCTCCGCCGGCGTTCCGCCTTTTTCCGCCACGGCGAGGTACTCAGCATTGCCGGTTCCGCCCCGAATGGGGGAGGGACACAGCAACTGCACTTCCAGTTCCAGCTGGTGCAGCAGCGCCAGCGTATTCACCAGCACATTCTGATGGACACGCGGCGAGGTGACCAGACCGTTTTTCCCGATGTTCTCCCGTCCCGCCTCAAACTGAGGCTTGATGAGAATCGCCGCTTTTCCGCCGTGCGCCAGAAATGCTGCCGCAGACGGCAGCACATGGGTCAGAGAGATAAAAGAAACATCAACGGAAAAAAAGTCGACTGGCTCCGGCAGCTGCGCCGGTGTGACGCTGCGGATATCCGTTCCCTCCCAGTTTACCACACGGGAATCCTGCCGCAGGGATTCCGCCAGCTGACCGTGCCCCACGTCCACCGCATAGACACGCCGTGCCCCGTGCTGGAGCATACAGTCTGTGAAACCGCCGGTGGATGCGCCAATGTCCATACAGACCAGACCATCCAGCTGCAATCCGGCTGCCTGCACTGCATGTTCCAGCTTCAGACCACCACGTCCCACGAAGGGCAGATCTTCCCCCTCCATGGTCACCTGGTCGCCCTCCGCCACTCCATACGCCGGCTTGGTACAGACGACACCGTTGACGAAAATCTGTCCGTTTCGGATGAGTCCCTGCGCACGCTGCCGGCTGGGTGCCATGCCATGCTTGGAGAGCCAGATATCAAGTCTCGCCATCGCCCTGTTCCTCCTGATAGATCTGCTGGATGTGCCGGAAAATAGCATCCGCAGAGAGCTGTATTTTTTCGATTTGCGATGCCATGGACGCATGCGCCAGATACTCCTTCGGAGCGACACGCCGATAGCTGCCGTGGAATCCGTGCTGCATCAGCGCATCCCCGAAGATCTGGGAAATACCGCCGTAATAGTACGCCTCCTCCAGGAATAGCACGTGCTGATAAGTAGATGCCAATTCTACCACAGCATCCGACAGCGGAAAAATCCGTGTCAGCTTGAGCAGATCGCAGGGCATTCCGGCTTCCTTGGCACGCCGGCTCGCCTGATACAGGTTGTCGTAGATTCTGCCGTAGGAAATACACAGCACGTCTGTCCGCTGCCCGGACACGTGGGTGTACTCGGTGTTCAGCGCAGACTTGTCAAAGACGCTGTTGTCCGCCCCGCGGGGATACCGCACACAGGCAAGTCCCTTGTCCCGATACAGCGCCCGCCGCAGACAGAGCCGCAGCTCGTCATAACATGCCGGTGCATAGATCGTTGTATTGGGCACTGTGGCGAGATAGGAAACGTCGTACAAGCCGTGGTGCGTTTCGCCATCCTCGCCCACAACACCGGCACGGTCAACGCCCAGCACCACGTGCAGTCCGCCGATCGCCACATCGTGCATCAACTGGTCATAGGCACGCTGGAGAAATGACGAGTACACGGCAAACACCGGCAGCTGTCCCGTAGAGGCAAGCGCTGCCGAAAATGTAACCGCATACTGCTCGGCAATCCCCACGTCAAAATAACGCTTCGGAAATTCCTTCGCAAAATAGTGCAGTCCTGTGCCGCTTTCCATGGCTGCCGTGATGGCGCAGATCCGGCTGTCCCTGACTGCCAGGTGGGTCAGCTCCTGCCCAAATACGCTGGAATAGGAGTCCTTGCCGGACACCTCCGGATTGCCGGTCTCAATGTCAAACTTTGAGATGCCGTGATACTCTCCCGGATTCTGTTCCGCCGGCGGATATCCCTTGCCCTTGACAGTGTTGAGGTGAATGAACACCGGCCGGTGATACTGCTTTGCCGCCAGAAGCACCTCTTCAATAGCACCCTGATCGTGACCGTCCACCGGTCCAAGGTAGACGAAGCCGAAGTCCTCGAACAGGGTGGCAGAGTGCAGCAGCGCCTCCCGCACCACACTCTTGGAGTTCTTGATGACTTTCGCCACCGACGGGCCGATGACTGCCGTCTGGTTCAAGCGGCGTTCCACCGCCTTTTTCGTGCGCACATAGCCCTCGCTGCCACGAATCGATGAGAGATACCGTGCCAGAGAGCCGACGTTTTTGGAAATCGACATGTCGTTGTCGTTGAGAATAACGATCAGATTGTTGCCGGATTTTCCGGCATTGTTCATTCCCTCATACGCCAGACCGCCGGTCATTGCGCCGTCTCCGATGACTGCAATGGCGAAGTGCTCCCGATCCCCCTGCAGACGCATGCCCTCGGCAATGCCGTTTGCCACGGAGATTGCCGTGCTGCTGTGCCCGCTGATAAAGACATCGTGCTCCGATTCCGAAGGCTTTGGAAATCCGGAAATTCCGTCCTCCTGCCGAAGCGTAGAGAACGCATTCAGCCGGCCTGTCAGAATCTTGTGCGTGTAACACTGGTGCCCAACATCCCATACAAATTTATCTTCCGGAGAAGTGAAAACACGGTGCATTGCCACCGTCAGCTCCACTGCTCCCAGATTCGAAGCCAAATGTCCGCCGGTCTTGGAAACTGTTTCGATCAGCAGATTCCGAATCTCCTGACACAGTTCCTGACACTGCGCCATATCCAGCTTCTTCAAATCCCCCGGCAAATCCAGCTGTTCCAGCAGAGATTTCTCCGGCAACGGGACTTTTTTCATATCCATTTTTTCCATTTCTGCAACAGTGCTTCGTTTTTTCTGCATCTGTGCCCGACCTTCTGCCAAAACGGCAAAAAGTCCCCCTCCTTATTGTTATTTTTCCCGATTCAACAGGGAATCCGTCAAATCCAGCAGGAACTCATGACCGACGAACTGCTGCAGCAGTTCCTCCGCCTCCTGTGTCAGACGGGCAGCTTCTTCCCGTGCCCGTTCCAGTCCCAGCAGTGTGACGAACGTCGTCTTTCCCTCTTCGGCATCGCTGCCGACCGGCTTTCCCAAAACATCGGTCGTACTGGTCACATCCAGAATATCGTCCACGATCTGGAACGCAAGTCCCAGCTTTGCGCCGTACTGATCTGCCAGCGCAACCACGGATTCCGGCGCACCCGCTGCCACACAGCCCAGACGGCAGGCCCCACGAATCAGTGCGCCCGTCTTGGCAGCGCACATTGCCTCCAGATCCGCCTGCGTCACATCATCCCGTGTCTCATATTCCATATCCATGACCTGACCGCCGATCATACCGGCGGCACTGGTCGCCTCTGCCAGAATCTGCATCAGCTGCACCTTGACAGCATCGTCCTGCACCGGATCCTCTGCAATTACACGAAATGCCTGTACCGAGAGGGCATCGCCTGCCAGAATCGCCGTTGCCTCATCAAACGCCTTGTGGCAAGAGGGTTTGCCGCGCCGGAAATCGTCGTTGTCCATGGCTGGCAGGTCATCATGAATCAGCGAGAATGTATGAATCATCTCAATGGCGCAGGCTGCTGCCATTGCCTGCTGCACGCTTCCGCCGCAGAGCCGGCAGAATTCCAGCACCAGCACCGGACGAATCCGCTTGCCGCCGGCATCCAGCGAGTACTGCATTGCTGCGATAACACGCTTCTGTCGTTCCACCTCCGGTGTCACTTGCAGCCGCTCGTCCAATCCGGTTTCTACGAGATGTACCAAACGTTCCAGTTCCTGTTTATTTTCCAGTTTCATCTTCCGAATCCTCCTGTTTTTGCAGCGGGACGGTCTGTTTGCTGATCTGCAGCTTCGCCTGTTCCAGTTCCTTCTGGCAGGCTGCCGCCAGTTCCATGCCCTGTGCATACAGCTGCACTGCTTCTTCCAAAGGCAGACTGCTCTGCTCCAGCTTCTGCGTCAACTCCCGCAATTGTTTCATCTGTTCTTCCAATGCCATGCCTGTATTCCTCCAATGGTGTCCGCTTACGCTTTCACCTCAGCTGTAATTTCACCTTCTGCCAGCTGCACCCGCAGGATATCTCCGGGCTGCACCTGTTCCGCACGCCGTACCAGTTCTTCTCCCTGATATACCAGCGCATAGCCACGCCCCAGAATTTTCAGCGGACTGAGCATTTCCAGTTTTTCCGCCTGCTGCCGCAGCTGGTTCTCGTACCGTTCCAGCACCGTTGCACCGCCACGCACCAGGCGCCGGTACAGATGTTCCAGCGCCTGCTGTTCCATGGATTGCCGGTGTGCCGGAGATTGCAGGCGCAGCCGGTCGCAAAGACGTTCCAGCTCCTGATGGCGGCTTTGCAGCTGTCCGCGGATGGCAGCGGTCATCCGACGCCGCTGTTCCTGAATTTGCTGCAAGAGCTGGCGCATATCGGGAACCGCCAGTTCCGCTGCTGCCGACGGTGTCGGGGCACGCAGATCTGCGGCAGCGTCTGCCAGCGTCCAGTCTGTTTCGTGTCCAACGGCAGAGACAATGGGAATGGTGCAATGATAGATCGCCATGACCACCTGCTCCGTGTTGAACGCCTGCAAATTCTCCGCCGAGCCGCCGCCGCGTCCGACGATCAGGACATCGCACCTGTCTGCCTGTGCCGCTGCGATAGCGCTGCAAATGGACTGTACCGCCGCATTGCCCTGCACCTGTGCCGGATACACCAGCAGATGTCCCACCGGATACCGGCGGCTGATGACGTTCCGCACGTCCTGCAATGCCGCACCGACATCGGATGTAATGACGCCGATTCGCTGGGGCATGACAGGAATGGGACGCTTGGCAGCTGCATCAAAAACGCCCTGATCTGTCAGCTTTTTCTTCAGCTGTTCCAGCGCAGCCGCCTGCACACCTGCGCCGTCCGGCTGCATGTCCGTGACGTTCAGCTGGAAGCTGCCCTCTTTCTCATAGAGCACCGCTGAGGCTGCAACAATGACACGCATGCCGTCTGCCGGCTGAAACCGCAGCCGCTGGGCACTGCCCCGAAACATCACAGCTTTGACGCATGCCTCCGCATCCTTCAGGGTAAAATACAGGTGTCCGGAACGATAGTATGCGGTGAAATTGGTGATTTCTCCACGCACCAGCACATTTTGCAGGGCACGTTCCTCTTTTAGACGATAGCCGACATAGCGGTTGAGTTGCGTTACGCTCAGAACTGCCACAGTGTTCCCCTCTTTTCCCGAATTGCCGCATAAACTGCCACGCCCACGGCATTGTCGCAGGCGCAGTCCGGCTCTGAAAAATAGACATCTCCGGCAGCCGCCAGCATGGGACGAATCATCCGGTTGGACATTACGCCGCCGGCATAGATGACCGGCAGTCTGCCGTATTTTTTCCGTGCTGACGCTGTCATGGCGGCAATGGTCTCGCCCACTGTCAGCAGGCAATACCGTGCGATATCTTCCGGCGGCTGTTCCTGCCTGCACATCTTGGCACACTGGTTCTCCAAACCGGAGAGACAGCAGTTTTCCTCACGAATGACCGGACGCACACGCATTTTCGCATGGCTTTTCAGCGCCAGCTGTTCCAGCGCTGCACCGCAGGGAAATTGCAGTCCCAGCTGCAAGCCCACCCGATCGATCGCTTGTCCTGCTTTCAGATCCAGCGAGGTTCCGCAGGGCGTAATGCGCAGAAAATCCGCCGCATCCGGTTCGCAATAGAGGGAGTCCGTCGTTCCGCCGCTGACGTGAAACGCCAGAAACGGCGCACGGCAGAGTTCCAGCTTTTTTGCCGAATACAGGGCTGCCAGAACATGTCCGATCTGGTGCGAAGTCACGTGCAGCGGCACGCCGGTCACCGCAGCGATTCCACGAGCCGTTCCAAGTCCTGTGAGGAAGCACGGCATATAGGAGCCTTCCAGATTTCTGGGACGGGCAGACACACCGATGGCGCAAAGTTCCTCCGCTGCCATCTGCGGTGCCAGCTGTTCCAGCATGTCCGGCAGCTGTCTGGTGTGGTGAAAGACGGCGTCACTCTGCCGCAGTCCAGCTTCCCCCGCTTTGACAGGGAGCAGCTGCTTTGCCTGCTGCACCGTTCCGTGTTCCAAATCCAGAAGCGCTGCGGAAGTGGTATAGTTGCTGGTGTCAAGCCCCAGGATCTGCATCATGGGAGCCTGCCTCCTTTGCTGCCTTTTCCGCACGGGAATATGCGCCAAGAACGCCGTTGATGAACGAGGTGTCCTCCGGCAGTGCATACGCACGGGACAGGGCGACTGCCTCGCTGATGACCACATTCACCGGCGTCTTGGGAATGTTCCGCAGCTCGTAGAGTGCCAGACGGAGAATCGTCCGGTTCACCAGCGGGATCCGGTTCAGCACACGATTCTTGCTGTAAGACGCAATGATCCGATCCAGCTCGTCCGCCTGCTTTCTGATGCCCTCCACATAGCGCTTGACCTGTGTCGGGATAGGCAGTTCCACCATTTCCTCCGTAGACTGGTAGAGTTCCTCCAGATCGCCGTTCCAGTCCGTCCGCACCAATGTCTCATATAGCAGAAGAAACGCATATTCTCTGATTTCATGTTTTGTCATACCATAACCTCCAAATCATTTTTTTGACGCTGCCCCCTGCATGCAAAACCGCATCGTTTGTCGTTTGACAGCAAAAGGGAAAGCCGCCGTCGCAGAAAAACAGCAGCTTTCCCAGATCCCACTTATTTTTTCTTTGGTATTTGTATGTATTTCCACACATTCGAAAGAAAACGGAATCAGAGCCGCCGGCATTTCTGCCGTGAAAACAAGTTCTTTCTTCTATTATACCAAAAAAAATCGTTTCGCACAACTATTTTACTTCAAAAATTCGAATATTTTCTGTGGCGACGGAAACCTCGCCCAAAATCACGTCCTTGATGGCAGCTGCCTGCGCTGCATCCAGCCCGTCGCTCTGCACCACGACCCGTGCGCCCTCGCCGTCCAGATAGACGATGCAGTCCTGATAGCCCATGGACTTGATCAGCGACTCAATGGTACTCTCGCTCTCGATGAGCTTGGAGGTCTCTACGGCTGCGATGGCGTCAGTCACCAGTTCGTCCTCCGTCTGATCGCCGCCCCCCAGAATGGATTGCAGCGTTGCCACAGTTTCATCCCGGCTTGCCGTCCGTTCCAGACGTGCCTGTGCGAAGTAGTCCGCTGCATTGTCCGCCGTGGCAGGATCGGGCAGCACAACGCTCTCCGCCTCGGCTGCGGTTTCTGTTGCTGCGGCAGCAACGCTCTCCTCTGGTGCATCTGTTTTTTTCTCGCCCTCCGCCTCGGCGTTGACAAATGCCGTGTCGCCGTAGGTCACGCCCTCGGACGGCGTTTTCTCCGCCGTGGTGAGATCGTGGTCGGACAGCGCATAGTTAACGTAGACGGCGATGGCAAGCATCAGCGTCAGGCAGGACAAAATGATCTGCTTTTTTCCAAGAATCAAAGAAGGCTTTTTCATAAACACAAATCCTTTCTGAGCAATTCGAGCACTCACGAAATGTTTCCGGCAGACGGCACCACGCAGATGCGGCTGGACGGCAGCGAGAGCACAGCCTGTACCGCCTTGCTGACACGCTCCTGCACCACGCTGCTGGAGGCACCGCTGCAAACCACGACAACACCGCTGATCTCCGGCGAGACAATCTGCTGCACCAGCGCACGTTCTCCGCTGCTGTCGGAGAGGATCACACACTTTTGCTGGGACTGCTGCCGTGATTCGGCAAGATCAGTTTCCGCATCCTGCACATAGCGTGTCTCCGCCGTTCCGGCAGCATTCACCAGCACACGGCATGTTCCCACGCCCTCCACCTGCTCCAGAATGCGGGAAAGCTCCTCCTCCATCCGGCGGCAGTACTGCTGTGTTTCTGCTGCGGCATCTTCTGTCGCAACACTGTTCTCCGCCGTTTTGGATTCCCTGTTCCGCTCCGGCAGCAGTCCGGACAGCAGGATCAGCCCCAGTCCGGCAGTGCCCAGCAGCACCAGAATACGGATTCCACGCTCGCTGTGCAGCTGTTCACGAATCTTCTTCCACATAGAGTTTCACCTCGTTTCCCAGAGATTCCGCAAGCAGCGCACGTGCTTTTTCCGGCTCTGTGCAGAATGCCGTGACACAATCTATCTCTATGCGCCCGTCCTCCGCAGTATGCATCTGCACCTGCACTTTGGCATCAGGGACACCGCCGGCAGAGAGCTGCTGCTGCAGCGTCATCTCCAAATTCTCCGCAGCACACGCTGCGGTCTCCTGTGCGACGGTTTCTGTCAGCTCCGCCGAAAACACCCCATCCCCGCTCCAATCCACGGAGAAGTCCCGACTCCCCTGTACCAGCGGTGTCAGAATCGCCAGCAGGAACACGGCGGAGAGCAGCAGCTTCATCTGGCGGTCGAATTTCGGACTGGGACGGATGGCATCCAAAGCCCCGGCCAGCAGACTGACCGCACACGCCGACAGCACAATGGCACGCATTCGCTCCATGTTACACACCGCCCTTTCCAATGGTCATGGCAACTGCCGTTGCCACAATAAACATCACGGCAAAGCAGACCAGCAGTGCAAACGCAATGGCAAGCGCCTGCTGTGTCCCACGCAGCAGGCGGAGCAGGCGCTGCGTTCCAAACAGTTCTGCTGCTGCTGCGCCAACCGCCACCACCATACGGTACAGCAGCAGCTGGAGCAGCGGCGGGAGAAACAGCAGGCACAGCGCCATGATTCCCAGAACACCGGTGGTGCTGCGCAGAATTTGCAGGCTGCCACGCACCGTTGCATAGGCATCGGAAACCGCACTTCCCACCACCGGCACAAAGTTGGAAAGCACATAGCGTGTCGTTTTAGCAGCAGCGGTATCCGTGCTGCCGCTGATGAGATTCTGCATGGACAGCACCCCCAGAAACACAGACATAAGCAGCCCCAGCGTCCACGTGGTCACCTTGCGGGACAGAGTCAGCAGTCCGCCCACAGAAACCGAGGGGCTGACAGCGTCCACGATCGCCAGCGAAAATCCCATGGTACACAAGGGCAAAAGGGTGTGGCAGATCAGCTGTAATACACCGTCAGACAGCGCAATCACCCCCGTCTGATAGCAGACCGCCGTGCCGGCAGTCCCGCCTGCCGCCAGAATTCCGGCGAACACCGGCACAAATGCCGTCATAAATGATGCGCCCTGTTCCAGCGCCGTCTGCACCGCTGCAATGCTCTGAAACAGCGGATCTGCCAGCAGCGAAACGGCTGCCAGTGCACACACATAGTCAAAGACACGCACCGTTGCTGCATGGGAGGTACTGCACTGCATCCCCTCCAGCAGCGCTGCAAACAGAATCACCGTCAGCAATCCGCCCAGCATCTGAAACGGCAGCTGAATCCGGTCGGCGCAAAAGTCCCGCAGCACGTCCCACACACCGGCAAGGGTGAAGTGCTCCCCCGCTTGCTCCGGCGAGGAGACAGACAGCCCCATCTGTTCCAGGACTGTACGCAAATCCCAGTCCAGCTGCTGCGTCACGGCAGCGCTTCCGCTCTCCTCCGCCAGTGTTGCAGCAACCTCTTCCGCAGACTGTTGTGCCGATGCTGAAAGCGTCACACCGTTTCCCAATCCGCCCAGCAATCCGCCAAGACATCCGGCAAAAAATATCCCACGCCGTTTCACGTCATCACCTCCGTCACCGTTTCCAGCAGCGTCTGCAACAGCGGAAGCGCCAGCAGCAGCAGGGAAAACCGTCCCCACAGCTCCGCCATATGCGCCAGCGCCGACTCTCCGCAGTCCTGACAGAGATCGCCGGCGATTCCCGTGAGGTAACAGATGCCCAGCGCCTTCCAGAGAATTTCCAGATAGGCCGACGGCAGCGCCGTTTTCTGAAACAGTTCGTTGAGCGTAGCAGCAATGGGTGTCAAATACGCTGCGGCAGCCAGTCCCACGACAGCACACGCCCCAAGCACGCAGAACAGCGCCTGTTCCCGACAATATTGTTTCAGCAGAGTCGCCAGAATCGCCGCCACCATGCAGACCGCAGCGGCAGATGCAGTTTCTCCGATCATAGGCCAAACACCGATTTGACACGGGCAAACAGATCACCGATCTGCTCCACCAGCAGCATCAGAACCACCACCAGCCCGGCAAGCGTCGTCATCATCGCCTGCTCCTCCCGTTCCGCCCGCTTTAGCACAAGATTCAGCACGGCGACAATGATACCAGTTCCGGCAATTTTAAAAATGAGATCAATATCCATGCTGGTCAACATCCTCCTTGATTAACACAACAGAATAGCCAGCAGCAATCCGCACAGAACACCCATACTCACATAGAGCCGCTGCAATCGCTGACAGCGCTCCGCAGCAGCTGCTGTATACGGTTCCAGCTGCATGCGGTACTGCTCCAGCGTTTCCGCCTGTCCCGCCAGATCGCTGGCGCCAAGCTCCTCCCCTAAGGGCAGGAGAATTCGGCGCATCAGCTCCGGCACCGCCTTGTCCTGTGTCAGCCCGGTCTGCCATGCCTGACAGACTGAGTCGCCCTGTGCCATGCGCTGCGCTGCTGTGGCCGGAAACCGAAACATTCCATAGGATGATTCCTGTGACAAACGTTCCAGCAGTTCCTGCATGGAGAGTGCCCGAAACTCCATCTGCACCGCCATCTCCCGCAGCATACGGGAGAGACACTCCGCAGCTGTGCGGGTGCGCTGAAGCCCCATGGCAGCATACCAGCCTGCACCGCCTCCGCACAGGACAAGGCACGCCAGCCCTGCCAGCCGTATCATGCGGCAAGCCGGCGAAGCTGCCGGATGTGTCCCTGCCTCTGCCCGTCCAACAGCGCCACATACTGGAACGCCCCTGCCCGAAGCAGCGCCTCCAAAGCTGCACGGTGCTGCACATCCTCCCAAGATACCGCATGGGCGGAAGCGACGACAGGGACACCGCAGCCATGGATGCGCAGAATCGCCTCTGCATCCGCCTCTGTCCCGATCTCGTCACAGACCAGCACGTCCGGTGTCATCACACGCAGCGCCGTCAGAAGCCCCTCTGCACGGGCGTAACCGTCCAGCACATCGGTGTGCAGTCCCACATCATAGCGTGGCACGCCCTGCTGCACCGCTGCGATCTCACTTCGCCCGTCAATGAGAGAGACACGGTGTTCTGCCCCGAGCAGCCGGCACATGTCCCGCAGCATGGTGGTCTTTCCGGAGCCGACTGCACCGGCGAGCAGGACGCTCTGAGGTCTGCTGCTGCAAGTCTGCCCGTACAGCTCTTCTGCACATCCCGTGACGCTGTGTGAAATGCGAAAGTTGAGTCCGGTGATGTGGTGCACCTGTGTGAGAACGCCGTCCCGATACACCGCAGAGCCGGCAATTCCCACACGATTCCCGCCGTCTACGGTAATAAAGCCCTGACTAATCTCCCTGGCATAGCAGTAGACCGAATAGGAACAGACCGCCTGAAACGTCTGTTCCAGCGTGCGCTGCGACATGCGCAGTGCTTTGGCAGGTTGCTGCGTTCGTGTTCCGTCCGGCGCAAGGAAACGCTCCTGTTGCTGTATCACCACTGCCACCGGCTTTTCCGCACGCAGGCGCACTTCCTGTATCTGCGTCTGCACCTCCGCCGGCATCTGCTGCACCGCAGAGCGCACCGGAACTGGCAGGTAGCGCAGCACCGCCTGCAAACCATTTTCCATCATCTGCAATTCCTCCTCTTTTCTCATCCGATTGATACATCCTATGCGTCATGGACAAGAGGTATGACAGGGGGCACAAAAAAACGCCCTGTGAAATCCATTCACAGAGCGCTGCTATCTCAGAAGCTTAGAAGCCGTCTTCACAAGCATATACACGTGTCTTTTCGGCAAATTTTGCTGCATACTGCGTGAAAAACACTTGCCGGGCGACAGCCCGCCTGCGTATTTTTGCCTTGTCTGCAACAAAATTATGCTCGAAAATCCACATATATTTCTTGTGAAGACAGCTTCTTATTCTCAAACATTTTTTGCCTGCACAACCAGCAGGTCACCTTTTTCCACGGAGATCTCCGCTTGTTCTCCGAGAATCTCGTTACTCACGCCAAGAGGATAGCTGGCACGGAGCGTTCCGTGTTCCAGCGGATAGGCAACGCCGGCTGATGTGATTCCCTCGCAAACCGGTGTCATGGCAAACAGGGACAGATACCACTTTCCCGTCTGGGGCTTGCGGTAGACCTGACGGCTGTTCCACATACCGCCACGCTGAAGCGTGACACGATGTCCGGCATCGATCAGAATACCGGCGGTGTCCGCATCTGCCAAAAGGCGAAGCATTTGCAGGTTGGCAATGGTGTGATCCAGCCGCCCGCCCAATGCGCCATAAAACACCAGTTCCCGACACCCCTGCGCCACGGCATACCGTGCAGCCAGCAGCAAGTCCGTATCGTCCTTTTCCGCCGGATAGGTGACAACGTTTCCTCCTGCGGGGACGCTGCCGAGGGAGTCAAAGTCCCCCACCACAAAATCCGGCTGAATCCCCAGCTGCTGCGCTGCACGCAGTCCGGCATCGGCACAAACGCAGAGGGCATACGGCGGAAGCTCTGCCGGCAAATCTGCCATTGACACCGGCGCACCGCCAAAGATCACGGCTCGTTTCACGACTCCCATTCCTTTCTCTGCTTTGCCGTCTGATACAGGGTGCAGTACGATGTGTGACGGCTCTTGGCGATTTTCCCAGCCTGCACAGCCTCCAGAATGGCGCAGCCCTTTTCGCAGACGTGGGAACAGTCGGAGAACCGGCACTCTCCCAGATACGGCTGGAACTCCGGAAAGCAATCGGCGATCTGTTCTTTTTTCATTTGCACATACTGCTCCGCCTCAAATGTGGAGAACCCCGGCGTATCCGCCAGATAGCCGCCGGCACACGAATAGAGCTGCACCTGCCGTGTGGTGTGTCTGCCACGTCCCAGCTTCTCGCTGATCTCTCCCACCGGGAGCTGAAGAGAGGGTTCCATGGCATTGAGCAGCGTGGATTTTCCCACGCCGGAATTGCCGGTCATCATGCTGACCTTATCTTTCAGCAGGGCTGCCACTGCCTGCACCGTCTCCCCGTTTCGGTAGTCCACCGCATACACCGGAATGCCGGCGCTGGTGTAGAGCCGGCGCACCTGCTCTGCCGCATCCAGATCCACTTTTGTCAGGACCAGAACCGGCTGGATATTCTGGTAGATTGCCACCGCCAGAAACGAATCCAGCAGGAGCAGGTTCGGGTCAGGACGGCAGGAGGATGTGACAAACAGAATCTGATCCAGATTTGCCACTGGCGGCCGGAGGATGCTGTTTTTTCGGGGGAGGATCTCACAGATCACACCGTCCTCAGACAGCTGTACAAAATCCCCCACGTAGGGCAGAATGCCACGCTTTCGAAAAACGCCGCGTGCTTTACAGGTGCACATACCGCGGGAGGTCTCTACGGTGTAGAGACCTCCCACAGATGTAATGATTCTGCCCTGTGTTTCAGAAAGTGTTACCGCAGAATCTCTCATACCTTACCCCTCAGCAGCTGTAGTTGTCACCTGCGTTTCAGCAGGCTCCTGTGTGGTTGCCAGCGTGGTTTTCACCATGACCTCATCAAAAGCGCCCTCGATATTCTCGCTGGAAGCAGTGAATGTCTTGTTGGCAAAGTCGAACGTATAGGTGCCGACAACGGCAGTCTTACCGCTCTGTGCGCCGGTAACAGAAACCTTAACAGTTCGCTTGCCCTTACCGCTTACCTTGACAGAAACCGATGCATCAGTCAGGCTCTCCGCCACAAACTGGCGGGATGCAATTACGCCTTCCTCATCGGTAGTAAAACTCAGGGTGTACATACCGGACATGCCAGCCGGCAGGTTCACCAGACCATAGTTGACCTCGCCCTCCGGCTCCTCGCCGTTGCTGATGGTCAGCTTGATCGTTGAACCGGCTGCCACGATCTTGCCCGGCTCCGGATCCTGCTCAATGACCTGATCCTTCTCCTTATCCGACGCCTTTTCCTCAGTTTCAATCTTGAGGTTGCGGTGCTTGCACTCCTTTGTTGCCTCTTCCAGGGACATGCCCACCAGATTCGGAACATCTGCCTCTTCAACCGCAATACCCATGCTGACATAAACCGTCACGCTGGAACCGACCGGCACTTCGGTATCGATTTCCGGATCCGTCCGGATGACGTGGTTCGCCTCGATGTTTTCCTCCGAGGTACTCTCCACCTTTTTCAGCTCTGCCGTCAGGCCACGGGATTTCAAGGCTTCCTCCGCCTCATCTGCCGTGTAGTTGGTCAGATCGGGAACCTTGACTTTCTGAATGCCCAGACTCACAGCAACTGCCAGTTCGATCTTGCCGTCGCTGTTTTTCTTGACAAATTCGCCGCCCTTGACATTCTGCTTATAAATGATATTCTCCTCGTACTTGTCCGTGTACTCCTGCTCTGCGATCTCAAAATCCACGTTGGGGTAGTTGAGTACGGCATCGTCGTAGGTCAGACCAATGACGTTGGGGACTTCGTCGGTAGTGCCGTTCTGCGAGCCAGTCCCCTGACTGAGCAGCAGGAAAATGATAATGGCTGCGACGACTACCACCACGATGGTGACCGCCGTCAGAATCGGAACGACCAGCGACTTGCTCTGTTCCGGCTCCCGCTCCGCCACGCTGCTCTCCATGCCATAATCCGGTTCTCCGCCGGCTGGCTGCTGGGTGTTGCTGTAAGTGGGATTTCCACGGCGGCGAGGCTGCATGCCCGTCTGCTCCGGCACGCCGGAATACTGGCGCTGCTGCTGGGGTGCCTGCGGCGCATTATAATAGCCGAAGATGATCTGGTTATTCGCCTTAAATGCCTCAATATCCCGAATCATGTCCGTGGCAGACTGATACCGCTTGTTGGCATCCTTCTCCATGGCGTGCATGATGATCTCTTCCAAGCCGGAGGGGATGTTGGGGTTGATATTGCGGGGACGCTCCGGCACATTCTGCATGTGCATGACCGCAATGGAAACCGGATTGTTGGTATCGAAAGGCTTTTTGCCGGTCAGCATCTCGTAGAACATGACACCAACGGAATAGATGTCGCTCTTGGCGTCGGTGACATCGCCACGTGCCTGCTCCGGACTGATGTAGTGCACCGAGCCGATTGCCTGATCGGTGGCGGTGCGGCTCTCCTCCCGTGCAAACTTGGCAATGCCAAAGTCCATGACCTTGATGGTGCCGTCGGTCAGAAGCATAATGTTCTGGGGCTTGATGTCCCGATGCACAATGCCGCGATTGTGTGCGTGCTGGAGTGCCCGCAGAATCTGAATGACAAAATGCACAGCGTCCTTCCAGTTGAGCACGTGCTCGCTGTCAATGAAGTCCTTCAGCGTGATACCGTCAATGAACTCCATGACGATGTACTGCATCTTATCCGAAAAGCCCATGTCGTAGATCTTCACGATGTTGGGATGCGACATCATGGCAATTGCCTTGGACTCATTGCGGAACCGACGCTGGAATTCCTCGCTCTCCGAGTACTCGGTCTTGAGAATCTTGACTGCCACCATGCGATTATCCAGCACATCGGTGGCACGATATACATTCGCCATACCGCCCTCGCCCACGAGTTCTGTCAGTTCATAGCGGCCGTCCAATCTCTTTCCAATATAGCTATCTCTGTCCATCTCTTTTTACTCCTCCACTGATTCTGATGCAGCCGCCACCGCAACTGCAACGGAGATATTGTCCCGTCCGCCTTTTTGCAGCGCCATATCCACCAGCTGCTGCGTGATCTCCTCCGCCGGTTTCTCCGGATCCAGCACTTCCTGAATCTCAGCATCGCTGCAAAATCCGGACAGCCCGTCAGAGCACAGCAGCAGGATAAACGGCTGACTGTCAACACGGTCTATGCGGAAAAAATCCGGGCAGACAGTTCGCTCTACCCCGACGGCCTTCACCAGCATGTGCCGCTGCGGATGCGTTGCCATTTCATCCTCTGTAATTTCCCCCTGCTCCAGCAGCGCCTGCACACGTGTGTGATCGACGGTGATCTGCTGTAAGGTATCCTCTGCCCAATAATAAGCACGGCTGTCGCCTACATTGGCAATGGCGATATAAGTCTGGCTGATGAACGCTGCCACGCAGGTCGTCCCCATGCCAAAATTCTGATAGTCCATCCGTGCCGAAGTATATACCACGGAATTTGCGGCGGAAATCGAAGAGAGCAGCAGCGAACGCATACTGTAGTGATCCATATCCGGTTCATAGCCCTCCTCAAAGTTTTCGAAAAAGACTTCTGAAGCCAGACTGCTCGCCTTACTGCCGGAACGTTCTCCGCCCATGCCATCGCAAACCAGCAGCAGCAGATTTTCGCCAAACTGCCGGCTTCCCACACGGTCCTGATTTTCCTCCCGCACATAGCCAATGTGTGTCTGTGTTGCACTTGTCAATTACTACCACCTCCACAGGCATCGGCGATCTGCTGGCTGGCATCCCGCCGCAGCTGACCGCATGCCGCTTGGATATCGCTGCCCAGCGTCCGCCGAATGGTGGCATTGACACCGAGCCTGCGAAGTTCCTGTTCGAATTGTTCTACATTTTTCCGGAACGCACGAAAGCTTCGTTCCGCAATGGGATTGACGGGAATCAGATTCACGTGGCACTGCATGCCACGCAGGCAGTCTGCCAGCTTTTTGGCATCCGCCTTTGTCCCGTTAACGCCGTCGATGACCGCATACTCCATGGTCACACGGCGACCTGTTGTCTGAAAATAATACCGGCACGCCTCCAGCAGTTCCGGCAGCGGATACTTCCGGTTGACCGGCATGATCTCGCTGCGCCGTCTGGCATCCGGACTGTGCAGAGAAACGGAGAGCGTCACGCCAAGCCGCATGTCCGCCAGTTCCCGAATCCGCGGCACAAGTCCGCACGTGGAAACTGCCACATGCCGCAGACTCATACCGAAGCCATCGGGATGCGAGAGCAGCCGGAAAAAGGCGACCACATTCTCAAAGTTGTCCAGCGGCTCCCCGATTCCCATGAGCACAAGGCTGTCGATTCGGCAGCCGGCGTCCCGCTGTGTCTCGTAGATTTGCAGCAGCATCTCCGCCGGTGTCAGATTCCGCACGTATCCTGCAATGGTGGAGGCGCAGAACTGACAGCCCATCCGGCAGCCCACCTGTGTGGAGATGCACAGGCTTTTTCCGTGGTGATAGTCCATGAGAACCGTCTCCACGAAATTGCCGTCCGGCAGCCGATACAGATATTTTACCGTATCATCGATAGAAGATGCAAGCCTTCTTTCAATATTTAGTCTATTTATACAAAAATTTTGCTCCAGCTTCTCCCGCAATTGGAGAGATAGCGAAGTCATCTGGGAAAATTCTGTCACCTGCTTCTGATGGAGCCAGCCAAATATTTGTTTTGCACGAAATTTCGGCTCTCCCCATGCTTCCAGATACGCCCGCAGCGCCTCCGGCGAGAGGGACAAGATATCGATTTGTTCCATCTTCATCCTCCATCACAAGCAGCAGACAGAACGTCTGCTTTCCTCCATTCTGCATGCGCTCACTTGCGCTGCATTTTTGCCACAAAGAAACCGTCACTGCCGCAGATCTCCGGCAGCAGCGTCAGCATAGGTTCGGCAAATACGCCGCCCCACTCCGGCAGAACCGGACAAAGCCGGAAGTCCGGATGATGCGCCAGAAACTGCGCCACAACCTTCTGATTCTCCTCCGGCAAAATCGTACAGGTGGAATATTGCAGCACACCGCCCTGTTTTACATAGCGTGCGGCATTTTCCAGAATCGCCAGCTGAACCGGCGGCAGCTGTGCCAGTTCTTCCGGCTGTTTTTCCTTGACCTCCGGCTTCCGGCGCAGAACGCCCAGTCCGGAACACGGCACATCGCACAGCACACGGTCTGCGCCGGCAAGCTCCGGCTGGTACACAGCGGCATCCCCCTGCATTGCGGTGACGTTGGTCAGCCCCAGCCGGCGGACATTTTCCGCAATCAGCCCCACACGGGACTGCGCCAGATCAAAGGCGAGCACCTTTCCGCCGCCCTGCATTTGCAGTGCCATGGTGCAGGTCTTTCCGCCGGGAGCAGCGCAGAGATCCAGCACCGTTTCGCCGGCTTTTGCGCCAATGGCAAGGGAACAGATCTGCGAGGCGAGATCCTGCACATAGAACCAGCCCTGCTGAAATTCCGGCAGATGCCGGATATCGCCGGCGTACAACTGGTAGGCATCCGGCACTTGCGCCACCGGTATGATGCGCTCGCCCAGCGCCTGCTCCAGTTCCTCCTGCGTACATTTTTCCGGATTGCGCCGGATGTATCGGGGAGCCGGCTGAAGCGCATCCGCCAAAAATGCCTGTGTCCGCTCCCTGCCATAGGCGTCCAGCAGCTTTTTCAGCAGCCACTCCGGCACGGCGTATTCCACCGCCATCGCCTTTTCCGGCTGCTTCGGCAGGGGAATCCGGCAGTCATCCCGCAGAAAGCTGCGCAGCACGGCATTTACAAAACCCGATGCACTCGCCTTTCGGCAGGAACGTGTCAGCTTCACCGACGCATCCACCGCAGCACGTGCCGGAATCTGGTCGCAGTACAGCAGCTGGTAAATCCCCAGCCGCAAAATATTCCGCACCGTTCCGTCCAGCTTGCGGAGGGGCTGTTTGCAATAGTGCGACAGCACTGCATCCAAAGTGATGCGCCGTTCAATGACACCGTAATAGAGGGAGGCGCACAGGCGCTTATCCCGCTCTTCCAGCGTGGACTGCGCCAGCGCATGATCCAGCAGCAGATTGGAATAGCTCTTCTCCTGTTCCGTGCGGTCTAACAGCTGAACCGCCAGCTTTCTCGCACTCATCGGCGATTACCCCGTGCGATATTCAGCAGACGAAGCAGCTGTAAAATCGCATTGAGCAGTGCTGCCACGTAGGTCAGCGCTGCGGCGGTCAGTACTTTCCGGGCCTTGGTCAGTTCCTCGCCCGCCAGAATATAACGGGATTCCAGCGTTTTCATGGCACGATGGCTTGCGTCAAATTCCACCGGCAGGGTAATCAGCTGGAAAAAGACAATGGCACTGAACAGCAGAATGCCGATCATCTGCATGATCTGTCCCGCCTGAGAATTGCCGAAGACCAGACCGATCAGAAAAATGATATACCAGAACTTCGAGCCGATCTGTGTCACCGGAATGACAGCACTGCGAATCTTCATGGGGAAGTAGCCCACCTCATGCTGTACGGCATGTCCGCACTCATGGGCGGCAACGCCAATGGCTGCCACAGAAGTGGAATCGTGCACCGAATCCGAAAGACGGATGACGTTGCCGGAGGGGTCATAGTGATCGGTCAGTTTGCCTGAGATCCGCTCCACACGAATCTGATACAGTCCGTTTTCATCCAGAATCTGCCGTGCCACCTGCGCAGCAGTCAGACCACGGCTGTTGGAATCTTTCTCATACCGCCGAAATGTGGCGTTGACATTCCAAGAGGCTGCTAAGCTGATAATCAATCCTAAAATCAACAATGCATACATGGGATCGTCTCACTTTCTCCCGGTCATGCGCCGAGCTTCGTTCCCTTCGTCAGTTTCTTTCCGCGGAGAAAATCTGCCGTCTGCATCCGGCGCTTGCCCTCTGGCTGAATCTCCGTCAGACGCAGTCCGTTTCCGTCACCGCAGGCAACCAGAAAGCACTCCGGATCGGCAATTGTCCCCGGCGCTCCGGCGACATTGGCTTCCACACGAGAGCTGTATACCTTCAGGCGTTTGCCCTCCAGCAGTGTGAAACCAGTGATACCGCGAATCAGGTCGTGCAGCTTCTGCGCCGGCTGGGAAAAGTCCAGCGCCGACATCTCCTTGGTAATGCGAGAGGCATAGCAGGATTTGCTGTCGTCCTGCGGTGTCCGCTGCAGGGTGCCCGCTTCCAGCTGTTTCAGCGTTTCCGCCAGCGTTTCCACGGCAAGCTCCGCCAGCCGGTCATACAGTTCCTCCGCTGTTTCCTCCGGTCCGATGACAGTTTCCTTTGCCACGAGAATATCGCCGGTATCCAGCGATTCCGCCATCTGCTGTGCGGTTACGCCGGTCTTGGTCTGACCGTCCATCACAGCCCACTGAATCGGCGCAGCACCACGGTAGACCGGCAGCAGAGAGGCGTGCAGATTGATACAGCCGTATTTTGGCAGTTCCAGAACTGCCTTGGGCAGGATCTGTCCATATGCCAGAACAACGATCAGATCCGGTGCAAGCTGGCGCAGTGTTTCCATTGCTGCCTCGGCGTCCTCCCCTTTCCGGAACGACAGCGGCTGGTATACCGGAATATCATACTCCAGCGCAGCAGCTTTCACGGCAGTGGGAATGGTGTGGTGTCCGCGTCCCTTGGGACGGTCGGGCTGTGTAAAAACGCTCAGAACCTCGTGCTCGCTCTCCGCCAGAAAGCGCAGGCTCGGCACCGCAATTTCCGGCGTTCCCATATAGACAATTCTCATGCTTCTTCCAAATCCTCCGGATCTACAAATTCTTCTACCACATCGGTGAACAGCTGTCCGTCCAGATGTGCGTATTCATGACAGGTGCACTGTGCGCCCAGCGCCGTCAGTGTCATCTCGTACCAGTTGCCGTTGCGATCCTGCGCCCGCAGCTTGCACTTATTCGGCCGTGTCACATAGCCCCACTGGTTGGGAACGGAAAGACAGCCCTCCAGCACACGCTGTTTCCCGCTCTTCTTAATGATTTCCGGATTGATCGCTTCGATTCGCATATTGCCCAGATGCATGATAAAAAAGCGGCGGCAGCAGCCCACCTGCGGTGCAGCCAGTCCAACGCCCTCCGCCTTATCCAGTGTTTCGTGCATATCATCCAGCAGTGTATGCAAATTCTGATCGAACATTGTCACCGGACGGCAGACGGTTCGCAGCACCGGATCTCCCACCTTGACGATTCTTCGCAATGCCATGCCAAATTCCTCCTCGTTATACGCCGATATCGCCGTTCATGTCCGCAAAAAGATGTACCTTTGCACAGGCACGGTCGGCACCGGCTTCTTTCAAAACCGCACGGATGAGATCCCGGTACGGCTTGGTATTCTTACATTTGATGACCAGCTGATAGCGGTACTTTCCGTTGATCTTCCCATAGACACACGGCACCGGTTCCAGCACCCAGATGGGATAGGAAAAGCCCTGCCGCTGAATCTGTATCCGCAGAATCTGAGAGGTTTTCTGCGCCGCCTGCTGCACCTCCTGCTCACGCAGACCGGTGAAACCGATGACGCAGATGTCACAGACGGGCGGGAAAATCAGCTGTCGCCGCAAGGCAATTTCCTGTTCGTAGAACGCCTCATACGCCTGCTTGGATGCCAGCTTCAGCACGTAATGATCCGGCATATTGGTTTGCAGGATCGCACGTCCGGCGGAACTTCCACGGCCGCCTCTGCCCACCACCTGTGTCACCAGCGAAAACGTCCGCTCGTAGCTGCGGAAATCGCCGGCGTACAGCGCCTTGTCCACAGAGAGCACGCCAACCAGCGTCACATTGGGGAAATCCAGTCCTTTGCCGATCATCTGCGTTCCCAGCATAATGTCATACTTGCCCGCCCGAAACTCCGCAAAGTGCTCCGCATAGGCATAGCGGGACATGGTGGTATCCGCATCCATCCGCAGGATTCGTGCCTGCGGCACCAGCTCGGAGAGTTCCTCCTCCAGGCGCTGCGTGCCGAAGCCCATTTTCCGCAGATGCGGACTGCCGCAGAACGCACAGGTTTTCACCATCTCCTGCACATGTCCGCAATAGTGGCACATCAGGCTGTCGTTCACCTTATGGTAGGTCATGGGAATGCTGCAATTGGGACAGTACACCGGCTTATTACAGGACGCACAGCTGATGATCGTGTGGTAGCCACGGCGGTTCAAAAGCAGCAGCGTCTGTTTTCCAGCGCCCAGATTTTCCAGCATGGCATCTTGCAGCGTGCGGGAAAACACACCATCGTTGCCGTTCTCCCGCTCTTTCTGCATATCCACCACTTCCACCTTGGGCAGCGGTGTCTGATTATAGCGTTCCTTCAATTCCAGCAGCGTATACGTACCACGCTTGGCGTAATAGTAGCTCTCAATAGAGGGCGTTGCCGATGCCAGCAGCAGCGGACAGCCATGGGTCTGACAGCGCTTTTTCGCCACCGAAATGGCGTGATATCGAGGTGCGCTGTCCGATTTATAGGTACGCTCCCCCTCTTCATCCACCACCAGAAGTCCCAGCTTCTGCACCGGCGCAAAAACTGCGCTCCGAGTCCCGATAATGATGCGTGCTTCTCCGGCGGCGATTCTGCGCCAAGTGTCGCTGCGCTGTCCCAAAGAGAGTTCGCTGTGCACCACAGCGACCACCTCGCCAAACAGCTGGTAAAAGCGCTCCACCATCTGCGGTGTGAGCGCAATTTCCGGCACCAGAAGGATCACCTGTTCGCCACGCTGAAGTACCGTGTGAATCAAGCGGATAAATACGCTGGTCTTTCCGCTGCCGGTGACGCCATGCAGCAAAAAACAACGCATCCCCTTTCCAAGGGCATCCGCCACTGACCGATACACATCCTGCTGCGCCGGAGAAAGCACCACATCCTCCGGTGTTCCAGTTTGTTTCTGACCGGCGTACAAGTCGGTGTTAGACTTCACCACATAAGATTCCGCCACACCGGACTGCACCAGCTTTTTCGCCACGCTGGCAGACACACCGCTGAGGTAGCATGCCTCCTTTTCCGAGAGCGTCCCCACCTCCTGCAGCAGCTTCACCAGTTTTTGCTGTGTCTGTGTGATGCGTGGAGCTTCCTCCGCAGCTTCCGCCAGCCGGAGCATCCGGATTCCCGTCTGTCCGTGCGTCTTTTCCCTGACGGTTTCCCGCCGTATCAGAAAGCCCTTTTCCAGCAGAGATTCCAGCACTTTTTTTCCCTCCGCATCCATGTCGGAGAGAATCCGCTGGAACTCCCGTTTGGTTCTGGCATTTTTCAGAAAAAACAGCTGCTGCTGTTCCGCCTCTGTCAGAGGGACTTCCGGCAGTGCTTTTGCCAGAGAAACGGTCTCCACCAGCTGCACCTGCATTCCCGCCGGCAGGATTGTCCGCACCGCATCATAGTAAGTGCAGAACGTCATCTCCTTGAGCCAGAACACCAGTTCCAGCATCTCCGGCGACAGCAGAGAGTGTTCGTCCACCACGGACAGAACTGTTTTCAGCTGCAAGTCCGTGGCGGTCTGCGGTTCGCAGGAGAGCACGATTCCCACCCGCTTGGTGTTGCTCCTGCCGAACGGGACAACAACACGGCAGCCCAGCGAGATCGGCTGCATGCTCACATAGGAAAACAGCTGGTCAAAGGAATAGGCTGCCGCACAAACTGCCACACCAACGCACCACAGCGCCGGCAGATTCGAGTCAGCTTTCATGGAGTTCAGCGGGTCTGGCTCTCATCGTCCACGATACGATATTTTCCGGCAGCCAGCTCTGCAATGGCAGTCTTTACCGGCTTTTCCTCCAGCGGCTTACCCTCTTTACACAGCTCATCGGCAATCTCACGGGCACGCTTTGCCACGCCAACAACCAGAGAGTAGCTGCTCTCATTTTTTGTGATCAACTGATTGACAGACGGTCTTAACATATTCATTTCTCAAGCACCTCATTGATTTCTTCCAGATTTTTCTGCGCTCTTCGAGATTCTGCGCACAAAATTGCGTTCACTTCTTCCACTGCCTTGGAGAGTTCCCCATTGACGACCACATAATCGTAGTCCTTTGCACAGCCGATTTCACGGGCAGCCTGTGCAACACGTTTCTGAATGACGTCCTCTTCCTCTGTTCCACGCTTCCGCAGACGGCGTTCCAGCTCGGTCAGCGACGGCGGCAGAATGAAGAGAAAGACAGCATCCGGACGGGTTTCCCGCACCTTCATAGCACCGACAACCTCAATTTCCAGAATGACATCCTGTCCCATCGCCAGATGCTCTTCCACCGGCTTTCTCGGCGAGCCATAGTAATGACCGCAGTAACCGGCATGTTCCAAAAAGCCATCCTCTGCGATCATCGCCTCAAACTGCGCATCGCTCATGAATCGATAGCTGACACCGTCCACTTCACCCGGTCTGATTTCCCGTGTCGTTGCGGAAACAGAAAAATACAGGTTGGGATTTTGTAGTACCTCTTTCAGAACCGTCCCCTTTCCGCAGCCGGACGGTCCGGAAACAACAAACAATGTTCCTTTTTTCATGCGGTTTCCTCCTCCATTTATTCGATGTTTTGAATCTGTTCTCTGATTTTTTCGATCTCTGATTTCATATCCACCACAAGCTTGGTGATCTCCAGCATCTGCGATTTCGAACCGGTCGTATTCACCTCACGGTTCATCTCCTGCACCAGAAAATCCATCTTTCTGCCCACCGGCTCCGCCGATTCCAGAAACCCACGGAACTGTGCAATATGGCTATGCAGCCGCACCAGTTCCTCATCCACGGCGATTTTCTCAGCGACCACTGCTGCCTCTGTCACCAGACGGGATTCCTCCACAGTGCGATCTTCCAGCAATTCCGTGATTTTCCGGTAGAGCCGGTCGTAGTACTGCTGCACCGTCTGCGGTACCAGCTGTTCTACCTGATCGGTCATCTGTTCCAGCTGTGTCAGATGGAATGCAACGTCATCCTTCAGACGTTCGCCCTCAGTCTGGCGCATCTGAACGAACTGTGTCAGTGCTTCCGCCAGAACCGGCTGCACCTGTGCCCAGATTTCCGCCGGATCATCCGCTACCTGCTGCACCTGAAATGCATCCGGAATTCGCAGCAATGTGGAAAGCGTCAGATCCGGTTCGATGCGATAGGACTCCGCAGCCGTATCATTTTCTGCCTGCTTCTGCAAGCGCACGTTCTCCTGCTCGATGGCAGAGAGATATGCCTGAACCACATCGTGGTCAAGTTCCACGGTTGTCGTTTTCGAGGAAACCGGCTGCATCGAGAGCGAAACTTCCACTTTTCCACGGGAAACGTTCTGCTGCACCTGTTCCTTGATCTTCTCTTCTAAGTACCCGAAACTGCGTGGCAGCCGAACCGAGGCTTCCAGAAACCGGTGGTTGACAGAATGCACCTCCATCGTGATGTCATACCGCTCCGTCTGCGATGCTGCCCGACCGTATCCAGTCATACTTTTCATTTATGTCACCTCTCTCTGCAACCTTTGTAATATCTTATTATATCATTTTTCCGGTAGAAAATCAAGTGCTTCTCAGAAAATTTCCCAACCGCAGCGCACAAAAGCGCCACCGCCCCGAAGGGCAGCAGCGCTTCCGCACATTTATGACAGGCTGTTTCTAAAAATCCGCAGCCATTTCGTCAATTATTTTGGTATCCCGTCATTACTCCGGCAGAGCGTTAATCAGGTGTACCAGGAACTTCAGCAGGCTCATGCTATCGTCAGCAGTGATACCAACGCCCTTGTTGCAGTCTGCATTCAGGGTAGCCTGTTCGTTCAGAGTTACTGCACCAGCAACTGCCTTGTTCAGCAGAACTGCGTCAGACAGGTCAACTTCGCCATCCAGGTTTACGTCACCCAGCAGAACGCCGTCCGGAGTGCTTACCGTTGTTACAGCAGTGGTTTCAGTGCTGCCGCTTGCGGTAGTTTCAGCAGTAGTGTTCTCTGTGGTAGTAGCCTCAGTCGTGGTGGTAGTCTTAGCAGCAGTTACAGTTACCTTAACTGTTGCGGTCTTGCCGTTCTCGTCGGTTACAGTGATGGTAGTTTCACCCTCAGATACACCAGTTACAGTGCCGTTTTTATCAACAGATGCAATGCTGGAATCAGCAGAATCGAACTTGCAGTTGTCCTTGTTCGGCTTCAGAGTCTCGGTCTCGCCAACAGCGATGGTAACCTCAGACGGAGTTACAACCGGACCATCGCTCTCACTGGTCGGACCCGGCTTTACATCCGGATACAGTTCGTTCATGGTACCCAGAGCCATCATGATATCGCCTGCATGCCAGAATCTGTGGAGTGTGAAGTAATAGTTGTCGCAGTTGCCGTCCTTCTCATAGTAAGACAAAGCTTCCTGATACATCGGGCTGTCCTTATAGTTGGAACGGATGTCAACGAATGCTACGCCATCCTTAACGGTGTCGCCATTCGGCATCGTACCAGTGTAACGGTCAGCAGCCAGAACCTCACCCTGACCATTTGCTCTTGTGCCATCCGGCAGAACCAGCTTGGTGTTCCACAGTCTCGGCAGGTTGGTGTTGTGGTCGGATACGCCCAGACCGATATCGTCACGGAAGCTGTTCCACTCTCTATCAAGGAGTTCCTTTGCCAGATACAGGGACTGCTGAGCCAGTGCGTCGCCGCTGTCGCCAGACTTCTTGCTCTCGTAAGCAGCCTTGCAAGCATCGATGTCGCTGGAAACGCCCTTTGCCTTTGCATAGTAGATCAGAGTATTTGCCAGAGAAGATACGCATCCCAGGTCGCCGTCGCCATAGCCAACGATGGTGCAGGTCAGCTTGCTGTTCTCCTGGTAAGTACCAGTCCAAGACTCCGGCTGACCGCTCCAGATCAGGCTGGACGGAATGGAGAAGGAAGTACCGTCATCGGTTACGCCCTTGGACAGATCCGGAATTGTGAAGGTGCTCTTGGTGGTATCATACGGCTCATAGTAGTCTTCAAAAGTCTTGGTAGCGTTAGCCTTACCCAAAACAGTGTTGTCCATGAACCAGCCTACCCAGCGATCCAGAATCGTTTCCAGAGCTGCAGTCATGCTCATGCCGCCAACCTGTACGCCGCCGTCGCCGTTTTCCTTGACAATATAGTACAGTTCTGCCAGACGCTGAACTGCCCATACCTGGTTACCAATCCAGTGGTTGGAACCCGGGTCAGCATATACCGGGTGTTCCAGATATGCCATGTCGTGGAAAGTAGACTGACCAGCCGGATATGCCTGATACTGACCGCCCCAGGAGTTGGTGCAGCCGCCGGCGATCGGACCGTCGCTGGACAGCAGCCACAGATACAGTTCCATCTGTCTTTCCAGAGAAGCCTTGTAGTCGTCAGTAGCGCCGGTAGCCTTCATGCCAGCATTCAGCTGAGAATCATTTACCAGAGCGTATGCAGCCAGCGGGTTCTGATAGAATTCGTGGCAGTGAGATGCGCCGATCTGCCATGCCCAAGAGCCGTCTAGTGCGCCGCCCCAGGAAGTGTACCAGTTCATCAGGTAGTGCTTACCAACTTCCGGATTACCGTTACCGTTGGACCAAACATTGCCGGCACAGCCGATTTCCTTGTAGTACTTATCATACATGTTGTTACGAGCTTCGTCACCCATCTTACCGGCAAGATCGGAGATGGACTGGCTGCCGCCCCACTTGGAGTCAACAGTCTGATCGCCAACACCCCATCTGTTTGCATCGTAAACAGCCTGGATCGCACGGTCTTCTGCGTCCGGTGCATTGGTGTAAGACCACTGCTCAGCCGGATCTTTCTCGGTGTTGAAGAAGCCCTTCATACCGCCGTTGCCACGGATACCGTAGCCCTTGTCGTGCAGGTCTACGCAGGCATGCGGAATGGTTTCCCAGCAGGACTCCTGCTCACCACGCTGGAAGGTGTTGATCAGAGTGAAGCTGCCGCTTACGTTCTGCTGAGAACCCTTGCTGCCGTTTGCTGCGCCGAATCCATACCAGTCATCAACGTCAGCCAGCCAGTGCATCAGGTACAGACCCTTATCGCTGCCGTATGCATTGCAGAAATAGTTGTGGATCGGGTTCTGAGCCTTGTTGCCGTCCTGCATAGCAGTCGGATAATTTTCAATCTGCGGCCACTCATCGCTGTAAGTAGCACTCAGAGTGCTGCCCTTGCTCATGAAGCTGTTCTGCTGATCCGGAATCATGGAAGATTCCATGGTCTTCCATGCCTTTGCCAGATCGCCAACGGTATCAGCCTGGCCGTCAACTCTCTTGGTCTTACCCTGGTTGACAATGTTATCACGCATTGCAGCAACCCATACCAAGTAGGACAGAGCCTCAGATGTGGTTTCATGACCATAGTCCGGAGCCTCGATACACAGTTCCTCTACCGAGTGATACGGTACACCGAAGCCGCCGTTAGCCACAGAGGACGAGGACAGATAGCCGTTCTGCTGACCATTGGTAACAACGTCATCGTACAGAGACATGAAGCGCTCTGCATAGGTGCTGTCACCATAGGCCTCTTCCTTGGTGCGGGTGCCAGCTGCAGAAGCGGCAGTCGGCAGAACAGCCGAACAAGTCATTGCAGCAGCCAGAATCGCAGCCAAAACGGTTTTGCTTTTCTTGAATTGCATTTCTTGAAATTCCCCTCTCAAAAATAATGTAGAAAATAGGAAACATGGCAATTTGCGGGCGGCCGGGTTCCAGTCGAATCCGACGCAGGCAAACCGCCACACGGATTTAAGGAACCCCCCTGCATTTTCACAAAATGCACACAGGAGTACCTACTTTCATATCAAAAATTATACACCTCTTTGCAACCCGTGTCAACCCTTTGCACAAATTCCACGCACCCGTTTTCAATTTTTTGTAGCAATAGACAGATTCCGGAACCTTGTTTTGTGCACTTTGACACTATTTCTCGGTGAGTCATGCAGATTTTCCATGATTTTTTTGTCTTTCGCACAATCCGCATCTTTTTTTCACGCAGCTTTCACAAAGCCATGGCATACTAAAGCCGGTGTTTTTGCGATACCGCCCATTTTCCGGCTGAAATTCTGTGCGGATTTTATCCATTTTCCCTATGTTTCATAATATGGTTACATAACAGTCACGACAGAGATACATTATTTTGAGATAATATAAAGGTACATGTTTTTTCTGAAGGAGGCCAGCCGCAGCATCATGAAAAAACAGAAAGGAGTTTTTTATGGTTGAAATTCAAAATCTGACCAAGTACTATGGACATAAAGCCGCCCTGAAAGGGGTCAGCTTTACCATAAAAGAAAACGAAGTCCTCGGTTTTCTCGGCCCCAACGGCGCCGGAAAGTCCACCACGCTGAACATCATGGCAGGTGTCATCCCGTCCACCAGCGGAACGGTCGTCATCAATGGCTATGACATTGCGCAGCAGCCGGTCAAGGCAAAGCGCTGCATCGGATTCCTGCCGGAGATCCCGCCCATCTATCCGGATATGAAGGTACGGGAGTATCTGCACTTCGCCGCCGGACTCAAGGGCATCCCCGCCGTCAAGCGCAAGAGCGAGGTGGAGCGTGTCATGGAACGCCTGAAGATCACTGACGTGCAGAAGCGTCTGATCCGCAACCTCTCCAAGGGCTACAAACAGCGTGTGGGATTTGCGCAGGCACTGCTGGGCGATCCGCCCGTTTTGATTCTGGACGAGCCGACAGTCGGACTCGACCCCACCCAGCTGATGGAAGTGCGCAACATTATATTAGATCTGCGCCACAACCATGCGATCATTCTCAGCTCCCACATTCTGGGCGAGATCAGCGCCGTCTGCGACCGTATTGTGGTCATCAACCACGGCGAGATCAAGGCAGACGACACCATTGAACATCTGGAAGAAAGCATGGAGAGCGGTACAATACTGCGCCTGAAGGTACAGGGCAGCTCCCGCGAAGTCAGCAAGGTTGCCAGAGGCGTGGAGGGCGTTGTCCGTGTCGGCAACATCCAGTTCGTCAAGACCGGTGTCTACACCTACGACGTGGAGATTCAGGATGAGAGCATCCGAAATGCCCTGTTGTCCGCTCTGCTCCAGCGTGGACTGGAAGTGCTGGAGGTCTCCGCCGAGAAGAAGAATCTGGAACAGGTATTTGTCAAGCTGGTCAACCAGCCGGAAAAGCGTACCAGCCTGAAAGATCTGCTCGACGAGATGGCGGAAGAGGATGCCGCAGAAACCAATGGTGCCGAAGAAGAGACACCGTCAGAAACAGATTCCGAGGATTCGGCGGAATCTGAAACCAAGGAGGATTAACGCCGCATGTTTGCACTATATAAAAAAGAGCTGCAGAGCTATTTTCTATCGCCTGTCGCTTATTTTGTCATTGCCTTCTTTATGGCAACCTTCTCCCTGACGCTGGTCATGGATATTTCCAATGTCAGCTCAGCCACCTATGAATTTTCCTTCCCCACGATTTTCTACACCAATCTGTTCTACTTCATCTTCCTCATCCCGCTGCTCACCATGCGTGCGTTTGCGGAGGAACGGAAAAACGGTACGGAGACGCTGCTGCTCTCCAGCCCGCTGAATGTGACACAGATCGTGCTGGCAAAGTTTCTGGCAACAGCGACCATTCTGCTGATCATGCTGGTTGCCTCCCTGTTCTACCCCATCGTCACCTCCATTTATGGCCGTGTCATCTGGGAGAGCCTGATCTGCACTTACATCGGTTTCTTCCTGTTCGGTCTGGTCTGCGCTGCACTGGGCATTTTCATCTCCTCGCTGACAGAAATGCCGCTGATCGCCATTCTGATCAGTGAGCTGGCAATGCTGCTTCTGCTGCTGATGGACAACGCCGCACAGACTGCATACCTCTCCAGCATCCCGATTCTCTCCGATGTTCTGGACTGGTTCTCCAATCAAACGAAATTCTATGTATTTTCCCAGGGTCTTCTGCAAATCTCCGATTTGCTGGGTTATGTGACAGAAATCCTTGTGTTCCTGATCTGGACCATCATCTCTGTGGAAAAAAGACGCTGGAGCAGGGGGTAAGCATTCATGAGTCAAAATCAAAAGTTCCGCAACTGGAAAAACACCAAATTCGCCGGCATGGCATGGCTTCTCGCCGTTCTGGTGCTGGTCATTGCAATCATCTTAAACATGATCGTTGCACGTCTTGGTATCAGCTGGGACATCTCGCCCAACAAGCAGTACAGTCTGAGCGATACCACAGAATCCTATCTGGACAAGCTGGATCAGGAAAATGTGACTGTAGACTTCTACCTGCTGGCAAAGATGGACGAACTGGAATCGGACGCCTCTACCCTGACGCTGTACCGTGCACTGCTCGCCTATTCCGCCCACGACTGCATCAACCTCATCGACTTCGACCCGAACAAGGATGAGGACACCATGAAGAAAATCAACGAGGGCAACGCCTACACGCTGTCCACAGGTGACATGGTCTTTGTCTGCAACGGCGTGGAAAAGCGTCTGCCGGGCTCCTCTATGTACAACACATACACCGACAGCGACGGCAACACCACCGGCGAGGACTTCGTGGGTGAAAATCTCATCACCGGCACCATCAAAGGTGTGGTAGAACAGTTCACCCCCACCATCTACTTCCTCACCGGACACGGCGAAAAATCGCTGGATCAGTACTCCACATTCTCCAAGAACCTCACCAACTACAATTATAATGCAAAGTCCCTGAACCTCTCGGAAGTGGACGCTGTTCCGGATGATGCAGCGCTGATTCTGGTGGCAGCACCCGGCGCCGACATCACCGAGGACGAGATGCAGAAAATCAACACCTATCTGGACGGCGGCGGAAACATCTCCCTGCTCATGTCCCCCAACGGCGGCGAATTTGCCTATACCAATCTGGAAAAGATCATGTCAGACTACGGCTTTACCATGGACTACGACAAGGTATACGAGACCAATTCGTCCTACCACATTTCCGGCGACAACACCACCGTTCAGTGCGAACTCCACGAACTGGACGATGACAGCGATGCGGCCGACCTGACTTCCTCGCTGATCGACCAGAATCTGTACACCTTTATGCCGGAATCCCGCAGCTTCCACTATTATGATGAGAACGGCAAGTACACCATTGCGCCCCTCATCACCACCTATGATTCCGCAGTCGGCGAACCGTACGGCGGTGTCAGCGACGATCCGGAGGAACAGAGCGGCTCATCTCTGATGCTGGCAGCTTACTCCCTCAACAACGCACGTTCGGAATCCAAGATGGTGGTATTCGGCAACGCAGAATTTATCGACGACACCCACGTTTCCAGCGAAACGGTAATCGTTCCGGTTTATCTGTTCCTGAGCACCATCAGCTGGATGTACGACAGCGACATCGATATGGAAATCGCCGCAAAGACCAGCAGCAACGATTACATCTCCTTACAGGATGCGTCCTTTGCAAGAGGTCTGATCATTGTCCTCACAGTTGTTCCTGTTGTCATTATGGCAACCGGTATTGTTGTCTGGATCAAGCGCCGGAATTCCTGATCAACAGGAGGATGATCCCATGAAAAAACAACTGATTCTGGGTCTGACTCTGCTTCTGATGGTGGCAATCGCACTGGGGACGTACTTCTTTGTGGATCACTATCAGAATCAGAAGGATGCAGAGGAATCCGAAAAATCCGCAGCGTTACAGCTAACCACCTTTAATTCCAACGATATCATCAAGCTGGATTTGCACACGCCGGAGCTGGACTACACTGTAGAACCGAATGACAGCGCCGAATGGGAGGCAGTCAATGCCACCGACATCCGGATCAACACCTATTATATTACAGCACTCTGCACCTACGGCGCAACGCTGACTGCCAGCGAAGATCTCGGTCCGGCAGACGAGGAAACCAAGAAGAGCGACGGGCTTGACGATCCTATCGCAATCACCTACTACACAGACAGCGCACAGGATACCATTTATATTGGCAACCAGACCGCAACGAAAGAGTATTTTTATGTGATGAAAAAGGGCGACGACCACATCTATCTGGTCAGCTCCGATTCTGCCGGCTATCTGGCAATCACCAAGGAACAGCTCCGCTATCGGTACATCTTACAGGACAAGGATTCCAACATCTGCAAACTCTCTCTGTCCCATGGCGACGACATCGCTTATCAGCTGGAAAAAGCGGACTCCGCATGGATTATGACCGAACCGCTGCAAAATACTGTGGCTGTAGACAGCTCGCAGGTGTCCTCGCTGGTGACGACGCTCATCCAACTGCAAATCGATGATTTCGGTGCGCAGGATGTCAGGGAAGCTGATTATGCCAAGTACAATCTGGACAAGAATTGTTATGTGTTCCAGATCACACAGGAAAACGGCGATGTGACCACGCTCCGTTTTGAAGACTACGATCCCCTCGTTTCCAGCTATATCAATTGTCTGAACGAGGAAACCGGTGAAATCTGGCGGTTCGACTCCTCCTATGTCACTTTCCTGCAGGGAAAGACCACGACCTATCTTCTGAAAACCGTCTGCAAGGTCGGCATAGACGAAATTTCCGCCATGTCCATCCAGTACAACGGCTCTTACAACGACAGAACGTTATCTATTGACACTACCTTTGGCGTGGATTATGAGAACAAAAAGTACACCTGCAACGGTACAGACATCAGCACCTATGGAGATGCCGCACTCACGGCATTCCAGGACATGTTCTCGCAGGTGTCCAGCCTCACCTATACGGAGATCCAGCTGGACAGCGACCCGCCGGAAAACGGCACCCCGTCCCTCACCATCACTTACACGCTGAAAGACGGCACCACACGCATTGTGGAACTGGTCAAGCGGGATGACACGACCTATTGGGCACGTGTGGACGGCGTTTATACCAGAACCGTTGTCCGCCAGAATGCGCTGAGCGGCAGCGGCAAAATGCTGGAGAAGTATTCGGAACTGATGACCGTGATCTCCTCTTCCGCATCCTAAGAGATTTCAAACCGCATTTTCTCGAAGAAACGAGAGGCACTGCTTTGGCAGTGTCTCTTTTTTTCGGCATTTCCCCAAACACGGCGCAAATTCCAACAAATCCATTGACAAAACGACAAAAACATATTATAATTGTAAAGAACCGTTTGTCCCGGAAGGACACACAAAAACGGCAACTCAATCGAGTCAGTGCAGTTATGAGGTGCAAACATGGAAATTCGTAAGACAAAACAAAAAAAAGCACAGAAAAAATTGTGGATCAATACCACGATCGGTGTCCTCTGCGGACTCATCGTCGTGGTATTCCTTATTGTTCTTCTCACGCAGACCGGCAAACCCAAGGTTCGGCAGAATCCTGCGGCAGTCGCAGCGGTACAAAGCACCGAAGCGGCAGGATTGGCAACCGAAGCCCCCACGGAGGAAGCGACCGAAGCTGCGAATACTTTGGTCTATCCGCAGGCAGCCGACAATCTGCTGGAACTAACCAGCTCTAACATCAACAGTCTGTACGCCGTTCTGCTGGATGTGCAGGACAACACCATTCTGGCACAGCGTGACGCTGACCACCGGATGTATCCGGCATCCATGACCAAGATCATGACTGTGCTGGTGGCCGTGGAAAACATTCAGGATATGGACGAAACCGTCACCATGACCTACGACATCATCGCCCCACTGGTGGAGGCTGAGGCATCCCGTGCCGGCTTCGAAGAGGGCGAAACCGTCAGCGTCCGTGATCTGCTCTACGGCATTGCGCTGCCCTCCGGTGCAGATGCAACCATTGCTCTTGCCGATCACATCTGCGGCTCGGAAGATGCGTTTGTCAAGCTGATGAACGACAAGGCACAGGAGCTTGGACTGAAAAACACCCACTTCACCAACGCAAGCGGCTTACAGGACAAGGAACACTACAGCACTGCCACAGATATCGCCCTGCTTATGAGTTATGTCATGAAAAACGATACCTGCCGTGAGATCCTGAGCACCTATCAGTATACCACAGCCGCAACTGACCAGCATCCGGAGGGAATCCTGCTGGAGAGCAATATGTTCAGCAGAATGTACGGTACAGAAGTTACTGGCATCACCATCGAAGCCGGAAAAACTGGTTACACCGATGAGGCCGGACACTGTCTGGTCAGCTATGCCACCGATGACAGCGGCAAAGAATACATTGCAGTGACGGCAATGGGCCCCAGCTACTGGCAGGCAGTCTACGATACCTTTGCTATCTACGGCACCCTCCACGACGGCTACCCCATGCCCACTGACCTCGAACCGCTGACCACCGATGAAAATGGCTACCTCACAAACATGACCGCAGATGACACCACGACTACCACAGCTGCGGAAGACTACAATGATTACAATTACAGCTATGACGAAGGCGGCTATGATACCAATTACTCCGGCGGTGACTACGCCGACACGTGGTATTGATTACACCGCCTCTGCAATAAAACAGGAAAGGAGGAGATCCCATGCGCAATCGCCCTCGCAGACGATTGAATGCAGCTGGCTTTATGGCTTCTTTGCTCATTCTCATTGGTCTTATTTTCCTGATCGACAAAGTTTATCGGCTCATCCGCCCTGCACCCGCAGAAAACATTGTGGGCATTGGCGAATTTGCAGCATCCAATTCGGCGAATAGTTCTGACGGCAGCAACACAGATTCCACAGATGCCAACGATTCGGACAGTACGTCCTCGGATGGAATTTCTCTGGATCTCACCTCCGCCGACATGGCAAGCGGCCCTCTGGTTCTGGTGGACAGCACGCATCCTTACACCGGTGCGCAGACATTTTCGGATTTTTCCACCAACACGAACTCCAATGTCCTGCCCCGTGACACTTCGCTGACCATGCAAACCGAGGTATTCCAGCCCCTCTCCAGTCTGTTTGACGCATACGCTACAGAAACCGGCTGGCCAAATCTGCAGATCTACAGCACCACATCCGCCTACGCCGATGCCTCTTCCCTCTACACCACGGAGCTGGCAGATCGCAGCAGCGGCTACAGCTTCGACATCGGGCTGATTACCAGCACCGGCGAAGTGGTCGCCTACCTCACCAAGCAGAATGACTGGATGGTGGAGAACTCCTGGCGGTACGGCTTTGTGCTCCGCTATCCGGAGGACAAGACCGCAGCGACCGGTGTTTCCTTTACGCCCTCCCACTTCCGCTATGTGGGTGCAGTACACGCTGCAATCATGCATCAGAATAACTACTCGCTGGAAGAGTATCTCAATGCGCTGAAAAGCTACACGCTGGAGAGCGGCGGATTATCCTACGATGACGGCACTTCTTCCTATATGATCTACTACGTTCCCGCCGATGCCAGCGGCACCACTCATGTGGAGATGCCAAAGGACACAGTATACACCGTATCCGGCAACAACACGGACGGATTCATCTTCACGCTGACCATTGGCGCATCCACTTCCCCCACCACAACACAGCCCGCCACAGAAGCTGCCACCGATTCCTATGACTATAGCTACGGATATGACAGCAACTCTTATGGATATGATTACTCCTATGACAATGGCTACGGGTACAGTGATTACAACAATTACAGCTACGATAGCTATGATTACAATTATGGCTACGACAACAGCTACAATTATGGTTATGACAGCTATGGATACGGATACGACACCTACGCTGATCCCAACGCCGGATACTACGGATACTGACCGGTTCTATGATTCCCATACTTCCCTTGCGGCGCTTTTCGAAGCGTCGCTTTTTTCTGCGGAATGGTTGAAAAAGGCGTCCTGTCGGCTAGCATTTTTTACAAAATTCACTTGACAGAACGAAAAAAATAGATTATAATGTAAGAAATGCTACTTGTCAACCTGAGGTCATTTGCCGGTATTTCGGAGGAAATTGCCTCAAACATTAGCATAACATCAGAAAGGGGTTTTCGATTCTATGAAACCAAATTGGAGAAAAACCGTGGCCGGTCTTACCGCCATTGTCATGTTGTTTCCCGCATGCGTGGGTTCTGTTTCTGCAGAACCGGCTGTATCCGCAGAAGCAGCTTCTGTTTCGGTAGAGCTGCCTGAACTGGAGGAGCCTATGCCGGAGGAAGCGGTTGCTGCACAAATTGATGCAGATCTGGACGCCATCGCACCAGAACTCTCCCTCACCAAAATTGACATGTCCAAAACTGCACCGGTTGTCGGCGCAAGCGAACAGGTTACCGAGGACGGTCTGCACTACACTGTCCTTGCCAGAACCATTCACATCACGGGATGCGATGAAGGAATCACCGATGTGGTCATTCCGGATACCATTGACGACTATCCGGTAACCTACATTGATGCAGAGGCATTCTACGGCAGACAGGATATCACCTCCATCACATTTCCGGATTCTCTGGTGGGCATTGCCGCAAGCGCTTTTGTCGGCTGTACCGGTCTGACGGATCTCGTGATTCCGGAGGGCGTGAAAATGATCAACACCAACGCCTTCACCATGTGCTCCAACTTGAAAAACATCTCGCTGCCCTCCACACTTACCATCATCGGCAGTGAAGTATTCGCTTACTGCACCGCTCTGGAGAGCATCACCATTCCGGGCGGTGTAACAGCACTGGGAACTACTATGTTCACCAACTGTTCCGGCCTGAAAACCGTCATTCTGGAAGAGGGCGTTCAGACCATCGGCGCAAATGCCTTCTACAACTGTTCTTCTCTGGAAAACGTACAGTTCCCGGAATCTTCTATGAAGAGCATTTTGGCAGGCGCTTTCTCCTACTCTGGTGTCACCTCTATGGATTTGCCGGACAGCATCACTTCCATTGCAACCGGCGCATTCAGCCATTGTGAAAATCTGAAGTCTGTACACATTCCTGCAAGTATGACCTCTCTGCGAAAGGACACATTCTCCTACTGCGGTCTGGAATCCATCGACATTCCGGAGAATATCACTGCCATCAAGTGCGGTGTCTTTGCATACTGTAATCAGCTGGCCTCCGTTACCCTTCCGGAAACTCTGAAATCTCTGGAAGAGATCGTATTTTACAACTGCACCGCACTGGAACGCATCAAGCTGCCGGACAGCCTGACAGATGTTGCGGACAACCTGTTCTATGGCTGCACCGGACTGAAGAGCGTTGATTTCGGTACTGGCATCACCAAGATCAAGAATTCCTCTTTCTATGGATGCAGCGGTCTGGAAGAAATTGTTCTGCCGGATACAGTCGTTTCCATCGGTGAGAGCGCATTTGCAGAGTGCACCGGCGCAACCAAGCTGGTGATCGGCAACTCGGTAAACCAGATCGGCAAGTGGGCGTTCTATCATGATGAAGGTCTGAAGGACATCACCATCGGTGCCGGCCTTACCTCGCTGGACAACTACATGTTCTACCGCTGCTCTGGTCTGGAATCCATCAACATTCCGGACAACATTACCAAAATCGGTCAGAACACCTTTGCCAAGTGTGACGCTTTGAAGGAAGTTACGCTGCCGGATACGCTGACTTCCATTGGAAAGAACGCATTTGTGAACTGCGGTTCTCTGGAAAACATCACGATCCCCAAGAGCGTTAGCACCATTGAAGAAGGCGCATTTGGTTATGATGTGGTAGAAGATACCCTGCAAAAGAACGATGTCATCACCATTACTGGCTACACTGTCAGCGAGGCACACAATTACGCTGATGCAAATGACATTCCGTTCATTCCTCTGGATACGCCTGTCACCACAGATACCACCACAACACCGCCTGTTGCTACGGAAACCACACAAACTTCTGAAACCACAGAAGTGCCGCCTATTGGTTCCGATGAAACCACTGCATCCACAGACACAAGCACCAGCGGTTCTGACGAAACTACTGCTTCCACTGACAGCACCTCCGAAACAACTTCCACCGAGCCAATTCCGTTCACCGTTCTGTACGGCGACGTTAATCTGGATGGCAGAGTTGGTCTGGACGATGCCGTTATGCTGAACAAGGCAGTGGCTGGTTCCGTTGTCCTGAATGAAAATGCAAAGTCAAATGCTGAGTGCAACGCTGCGCCCGGAATTGATGCTGCAGACAGTATGAGCTTGCTAAAGTTCCTGGTTCACATCATCGATAATCTGCCGGAAGCAGCAGAATAAGATACTCTCTCGTTTTAAAATCAACCAAATACCCAAACGGCACAGCAAAAATCAAAGCTGTGCCGTTTTTTGTGCGATTTTTTCAAAAGTGTCTTGCAAATCTATCGAAAATATGGTATAATGCTTAAAGCGTATGACAATTGGGAGGAACTTATGAACATTATTTTTTTGATTAAGCCAAAATGTGAAACCGCATTCTTATACTGCAACGATTCCATTCGGCAGGGCTTGGAAAAAATGCACTATCACCACTATACCGCCATTCCTGTCATTGATCACAACGGCGTCTATCAGGGAACAATGACAGAAGGCGATTTCTTGTGGTATATTTTGAATCGAAATCGTGAAAACGATGCGATTCACTGCGACATCCGCACAACAGAACACACAGATATTTCTGGTCTTATCCGAAAGGATTTCAATCCGCCGGTGAATATTTACGCATCCATGGAAGATCTTTTGCAGCGGGTTATGGATCAAAACTTTGTTCCTGTGATCGATGATCGTGGTGTTTTTGTCGGAATCATCACAAGAAAAGATGTCATCCGCTATTTTGTTGAAAAAGATTGCAAAGACTGAATAAAAAATGCGTACCTTGACACAACACAAGGTACGCATTTTTTATATTTTGTTTTACCCGAAAACGAAACGAGGCGCAATCGGAATGATTGCGCC